>Ga0115013_10001125_pt1 | contig 15647 bp, 12 predicted proteins | sample SouAtlMetagenome_2_FD_88686 | JGI IMG/M metagenome (GOLD analysis project Ga0115013, IMG submission 88686) | Marine eukaryotic phytoplankton communities from Atlantic Ocean - South Atlantic ANT15 Metagenome | ecosystem: Environmental > Aquatic > Marine > Oceanic | place: South Atlantic Ocean...
AGGAATTCCATCGCAAGACATTTGCTCTTGATACGATTCGGGCTGTTCCGGCCGGAGTGGTGGAGACTTTGGGGACGACCTTTACTATTTTGCTGGCGAACCGGGTGTTTCAGGCCGGGGATATGGCCAAGGCATCGTTGGTGGCAATGCCGAGCCTGGGCTTGTTGCTCAGTTTATTTGTGGTGCAAGGGGTGCGGCGGAGCGGGATGTCGGTAAATGCGATGCTTGCTCTAATCTTTGCTGTTTCAGGAGGCGGATTCATGGTCGCTTCCTTCGCCGGAGATCGCTTTGATATTTATCTCATGGGAATGACGGTAGCGCTGATCACGGTGACTTTAAATATCCCGCTTTTCTCCCAGATTTACCAAAGACATTATCCGAACAACAGGCGAGGAAGTTTGTTTTCTACCACGGCATTTCTTCGGAAAATTTTCGCGATTGGAACGGCTGCGCTCTTCGGATGGATGCTCACCCAATCTCTCGATAACTATCCCATCTTGCTGTGGTCCTACGCCGGGGCATCATTCTTAATGGCAGTTTGTGTGCTTTTAATGGACCGGGTGACATTGAGTAAAAGTCAACAGGTGAAGCTTTTCGAGGCCTTCCGCCATGTCTCCGAGGATAAGCCATTTCGTAAGATGCTGATTTCCTGGATGATCTTGGGTTTGGGAAACCTCCTCTGCTTTTCGCTCTTCGTGGAGTATATTTCGAATAAGGATTACGGATTCGATTTCGATGAAAACAAGATTAGTCTGATCACCACGGTGGTGCCGGAGTTTCTCTTCTTTGTCTTCGTTTTGGTTTGGGGGCGACTTTTTGACCGGATGAATTTTTATGTCCTGCGCTGCCTTATCAATGTGTTCTTTGCGTTAGGAGTTCTGTTTTACTATCTCGGGAATGCTGAGTGGTGCCTCTTCGTGGGGATTGGATTGCACGGAGTGGCAAGGGCTGGGGGGAACGTGGCCTGGAGTCTTTGGGTGACGAAATTTTCGCCCGCCGAGCACGTGGCGGAATACATGAGTGTGCATACCTTTCTCACCGGCTGTCGGGGAGTGATTGCTCCCTTTATCGCCTTTAAGCTGGCCTCTGATATCGGTCCGGCATGGGTCGGTGGGATCGGAGCGGGCTTGATCTTTCTTGCGACCGCGATGTTGGGAACATCGGTGGCTCAGGGGCTGGTGACGAGAGAGCCCTAAAAAATGCCAAATTCCGTGAGATCGGGGCTTGCCAGAGGGAGGCGGATCAGTAGTATCCGCGCCGTTGCAGAGAGGATCTCGTTCTTCCTTTTGTGATAAGCCACCTTAGCTCAGTTGGTAGAGCTACTGATTTGTAATCAGTAGGTCGACGGTTCGAGTCCGTCAGGTGGCTCCATTTCCCCCCCTCTTTAGCTCAGTGAGTCATGGCGATTTTCTTAAGCCATTCCTTTGCGTCTGCGTTTCCTTGTTCAGCGGCCTTACGATACCACTCCATTGCTTCAGCGAAATCCTGCGGGACTCCTTCGCCCTTGGAATACATCGCACCCAAGCTGTTTTGGCTACTCGCGTAACCCTGCTCACCGGCCTTGCGAAACCACTTTGCGGCTTCAACATCATCCTCAGGAACTTCTTCGCCTTTGTAATACATCCAACCCAAGCTGTTTTGAGCTTCTGCATCACCTGCCTCAGCTCTCTCTTGAATTGTTTTTTCAGCCTCAACTGCTTCTTCAGTCTTAACTGTTTCTTCTTCCCCACAAGATGCCAACAGAAAGCAGAACAATAAAACTAACAACGCACTTTTCACACCCGACAACTAACTGGGTTATTCTTTGTAGGCTTCTTCTATTGAATCAACAGGTTCGCCTTTATTGTTCCAAAACTTTGCGGAACCCTTTACCACTTCTCCATCCTTGTAGGTTTTAACTTTAATAATTTTTCCAGTTTCATCCCATTCAATATATAACCCATTATAGTAACTATCCCTTTTTATTGATAACTTTATTTTTTTTGCATTATGACTATACGATTCTACTTCATATTTTTTTTGCCCGTTTTGCCAAATTTGTTTGTGCGGTCCATTAAGGACACCATTTTTGAATAATTGAGTCTCCCATACATTGTTTGTGTAACCAGCGTCATCATTATCCTCTAAAAATAGGTCTGCATCAGGATTTACCCGCATTTTATATGCAATGCCAGAAAAACGCTTTTTGTTAAAATAGTGTACTAATTTATTACTTTTATTTCCTAGTTCAACTTCTAGTTGATGAGACTTAATACCTCCTTCGGGTACAGTTACTCTCTCCAGACCCTTTACAAAATATCGATCATATTCTGCAAGTTTATCGAGACGCAATTTGATCGTCTTGCCGTCCTTCAGTTTTAGGACAACTTCCCGATCGGTAAAAGAAACCAGTTCTGCATCAACCTTAGTTCCTGCTATTGAAGTCCAAGATCGATTAATAGGTTCCTTTACTTGGGCGTAGCAAACATTTGCACAAAGGAACAACAGCAGTTTTAGCAATCCTCTCATCCCAAACCCCTAACACCGCACAACCAACCGACCAAATAAAAAAGTAAATTCCTAGCAGCAAAGAAATCCGCTTCCAGCCTTGGGATGGCTCATGGCTGTTAGGAGTGCGTGAGCGGTTGTTATTTCCTCCTCTACTGATCTGTCCGCTCGACCCTGAAGAACCCTGTCGGAAAGTCTTTCCTCTCTTTTAGTATTCCGTTCACGTCGTTCCTCTTTACTACCTCCTAATTTAAAAGCCTCCCTATCTGAATCAGATTGACTACATGACGCCAAAAAGATTGATGCGCCAGCTGCGATATATTGCTTCATTTTTCTGCTAGGAATTTGCTTTTGGCGGGAAGGTCGCGGGAGCCCGGGTTTGGCGGAATACATGGGGGAGAAAGGGGGTTGGTCCCAGCTGACCGATGTAGTTGGCGCACCTGACAGTTGGTTAGCTTATTCATTGGAATCCATATTTCTGAGCAGGGGAAAAGGGAACTCACAATCTTAATCCATACCCCAACAGTAGATAGGCTGCATTGGATTTCACGTAATTCTCGCGATTATACCGATAGTTTATCCGGCTTCAGACCTGATTTGTACCATCTTAAAGTAAATCCAAGCTGCAGAACTAAAGACAAAAAAGTCAGGGCTACTGTAACCGCATGTAGTGCTTTCCAGACACCTAGATTTTCACTGTCTCTCGCATCGTTTATTACCGGAACTAACACGTAGCAGGTCGCCATAGAAAATACCGTAGCCACATTTACCATAACAGCTACTTTGTGTTTTTTGGATAATATCGCATTTACCAGTCCGAGCAGACCAATTAGGGCAAAGAAAATGGGCCAAATGAACCTCAACATTTTTGCGGCTGCATCAGTTGGGAGAGCTATGTTGACCGCCGGAGCTACAATCGCAGACTGATAAATGAGAATGGCAACGATTATTACAGAGAGCGACCGAGAGAAGGAATTTATTTGCATGTTTTCATAGTCAAAGACACCTTTTATCGCTGATTGTTCAATTTATGCGTTATCTTCCGTTTTTGAAAAATATTCTCCCTTTTGCGCTCAGAGATTACCTTCTTGGTACCTTATGGGCCACTTTCATCTCTACTCAAATAAGCCACTTACCCAGAAGTAGCCAAAATACTTCAATTTTATTTGCTTTTGGAGAACAGGCCTCTACCGACTAGGGCGTCACCGTAAATACGCCGCGCATTATCTGGCCATGCCCTGGATAGGTGCATACGTAAGGGTAGTCTCCGGGTTCCTCCGGGACAGTGAGATAGAGAACGAATTGACGGCCAGGAGCCACCTGCGGTGTTGCGGCAAGCACTTCGGGAATCTCAGGAACGAAATCCATTGCCATGCCTTGCGCGCCTAAGTCGTTCGTCGCTTCCAAAACTTTAGTCAAACTATTAGGAGCGACCAGCGCCCAGTTGTGCATCAACTTCATGGGGTCGTCATTGACTACTGCCAGCTTAAGTTTCGTCCCGGCTTGAGCTGTCAAGGTGTCTTTGTTGAACTTCAGGTTTGCCAACATGCTAATGGTTTGGGTCTTCGCATCTTCAAATCCCTCCGGTATCAGCTTCACGGCCTTTTTGCTCAGCGTATCCATGGCGGAGCGCTCAGCGTTGTCGGTAATTTTATCCAAAGATTCTTTTCGGAAGTTCTCGATGAATTTTCCAAAACTTGCGCCACCTTTGAAATTTTGCGCCTTGCCGAACCAGCTAAAATAGTCGCGGCGTAGCTTCGGTGTCCATCCTTGTGTGGCATTTTTCAAGGCATATACATAGTGGATCTGTTGACGTTGAGGGTTGTTCTCTTTCTGTTGCAAGAATGAGCCGCCATAGCGTTTCGAACGCTTCAATAATGCATCATCAAACGCGATCTCCTCCAAATCTATCGCGTCCTGGCTTAACAAAGATACGGTGCGTGTCACGACTTCAGGCGCATTCAGGTAAACGAGCATCGCCACAAGCTCACGATTCAAGGCGTCACTCGCTGCCGGATAGTAAGGCAACAATGCTTCTGCAACTTCACGCGCTGTCCCCGCGTCAGGACGCCCCATACGAATGAATGCCAGAGACAAGACCCGAAGCATCTCCAATTGTTGATCTTCTGTCATCTCAGCCACTGGTAGTTTTGACAATTGGATTAGCAAAGCATCGCGATCACTTTCTGCTCCCTGACGTGCCAAGGCCAGTAAGACCGTCAGCGATGCTTGAGTATCCGACTCATTCAAGGCACGCTCACGCCAAGTGCTCACTGACTGATGCTCAATTGCCGTGCGCGCGGCATAACGCACAAAGCGATCACTATGACTCAAATGCGGCCAAGCCACGCTGACGGCATTGGCATTTTTCTTGCCATGGAACTGCTCCAACTGCTGACGCAATTCACGCTCTCGCCGGCCCTTCTTGTTCCCTATCTTTACTGTTTTCGTCGGTGCCTCGCCTTCGTAACTTACTCGATACAAAGCTGAAGTTGTGCCACGGCCACCCACCGCGAAGTAGAAATTGCCATCCTTGCCAATCACACCGTCGGTCACATTCAACGGTACACCTGTGACGAATTCTTCCTTTTCCGCTAAATAGCTTCCACCGCTGGGCGTTAGGTGAATTGCGTAGATGGTGCCATATGTCCAATCGAAGGCATAAATAGCTTGCTGATACTTGGCCGGAAACTTTGCTCCCAAGCCTGACACTACACCTGTGGGGCATCCGGGACCAATATCGATTGCTGGTGGTAACGCATCGGGATACCAAGAGGGCCATTTGCCTGTGCCTGTTCGCCAACCATACTCAGCGCCGCTGGTGCAATGATAGATGCGCGTTGGGCGATACCAAGGCATGCCGCTATCCCATTCCATGTCAGAATCATAAGTAAACATCTCACCGTCGGCATTGAACGCCACGTCATATTGATTGCGGAATCCTGAACAGAACATTTCCCAAGACTTGCCCTCTGGATCAGTTTTGGCAATCCAGCCGCCGGGAGCACGGATTTTCGCCGCATGACCCCTGGCATCGGGCGAGCGCGGCAAGAGCTGATCCTCATCGTAGTTTGACACTACTGCCGAAGTTTCTGGCAGAGGCGGCTTAGTGTGGTTGCCCCCGACCACATACAAAGATTCGCCATCCGGTGAAAGCACAACCGCGTGTGGACCATGTTCTCCTGAACCTTGGAGCTTGCGCAGGCTGGTAATTTTATCCAAATCGCCATCGCCGTTCGAATCAGTGATCCGATACAAGCCCGCCTTGTGGCCGCCAAAGCTCCCTTCATTCACGCAAACATACAAACTATTAAACGCCCACAACAACCCATGTGCTCCGGAGATCTGCAAAGGCAAACGCTCGATCTTTGGTGCTTGATCCCCTTTGCCCAAGATCACACGAAACAACCCCTTACCACCTTGATCCGAACAGTAGAGCCGCCCCTCATCATCGATGGTCATTGATACCCACGAGCCCTGATCAGCCTTCGGCACATCATAGATCTTCTCCACTTTAAAGCCCTTGGGGTGCACTGTCGCCTCACTGGCAGCTACTGGCGATTCTTTGTTCCTCGAACCTGCCTTGGCAAATACATTTCCCCAAGGTGCGATACCCATCTTGCCAAGAAGCACCGGACGCTGCCAGTCCTCAGTGTTAATGCTAGGCGCTTGCCATCCCTCGTGCGCCTTGCGCGACACCCACCATTGACTATCAGTCACAACAACATCCGCCTTACTATTTTTGTGCGTCATCGTTAGCTTAGCAACTAAGCCAGCTTTGCTACCTTCGTTTGTCGCTTTCACTGCCAACACGTTGTCCCCCACCTGCAAGTGTTTCTTCACATCGAACTCATAGCGCTTTGCCCATTCATCGCCATTACCCACCTTCGTGCCATTCACAAATGCAATAAAACCGTTGTCGCAGGTGATGGACAGTTTTGCTGTTTGTGGGAGCGAGGCGATAGTGAATGCACGACGGCCAAAGATCGTCTCGGATTTCGCGTTCTCATCAATCCAAAGCCATTTTGGCGAAGAGTTCGAAGCTTTTTCAGCCTGTCCTGCGGCTAAACCAGTGAACAATGAATTACACGCACTTAACAATAAGATCAGTCGCTTCATGGCTGAAAAATTACATCCATCTCCTCGAGAGTAAAATATAAATCGACCCCAAAGCCATAGCAGCAGATTTTTTCAAATTATAGAACAGAAGTCGTCGAGCAGGTAGTGGTACCTATCGGTTACCTAAAAAGCACCTCGCCGGGAGCTTCTTTGCGATCAGGGGTGCATTTGAGGGCTTGCTCGACTGGTTGCCCTCAATGAATCTCAATTGGAGGAAGCGGGCCAAGTTCTCCAGAAAGTTCATCGGTCCTCTAAAAAATAGGAACTGGGAGGGGAAGCGCTACTTGGGCGGTTTCTATTGTTTGAACGAGATTTTGTTATTTGGACCACGGAGGCCGTGGGCGATTTTTCTTCGCCTATCTGCCTGAGAGACTGGTAACTTCGATATTTTGACAATACGCAGCCCTTGTGTCCCTGAGGTTGTGAGGTTAGATAGCGTCATGAAGAGTTTGAGTTACGAGGATGCGGGGTATGAGCGCTTCGTGAAGAAACTGTATCGCCGGGCGATTCCCAGTGATGCGGTTTCGGAGTCGGTGGCGGGTATTGTGGGGGAAGTGGCCAAGCGGGGGGACAAAGCGCTTGTCGATTTTGCGAAGAAATTCGATGGCGCCAATCTAAAGCCAAAGGACCTAAGGGTGGGCGAAGAAGAGTTGGCCGCGGCCCGAGCGCAGGTCACTCCCATGACTCGTAAAGCGATCGCGGCTTCGCTGAAAAACATTCACGCTTTTGCAAAAAAGAGTTTGCGGAAGAACTGGTCATCAAAAAATGCCGAGGGTGCGATTGTGGGCGAACGGTTTGTGCCCTTCGATCGGGTTGGAGTATATGTGCCGGGAGGAAAGGCTCCGCTCGTTTCAACCTCGCTCATGACGGCGGGATTTGCCCAGGCGGCGGGAGTTCCCGAGATTGTCGCGGCAACGCCTCCAGGGCCCGATGGTTTGGTGAACCCCAACTTGCTCTATGCGCTGGAATGTGCAGGGGCGACTGAGATCTATAGAGCCGGAGGCGCGCATGGCATTGCTGCCCTCTCGTTGGGAACAAAATCAATTGCTCCGGTCGATAAGATCTTTGGGCCGGGGAATAGTTATGTGGTCGAGGCCAAGCGGCAGATGGTCGGGGCGGTTTCGATTGATCTCCTGCCCGGGCCGAGTGAAATTCTCATCGCATCAGATTCGACCGGGAATGCCCGCTTTTTAGCCTCGGACATGTTGGCGCAGGCGGAACACGGTCCGGATTCGGTGGTGGGCTTTGTGACTCACTCCAAGAGAGTTCTCAAGGCGGTCGAGGCGGAATTGAAAAAGCAGCTGGCCGAGACGCCTCGCAAGGAGATTGCGGCGAAGTCACTTAAGAAGGCGGGCTTTATGTTGCTGACTAAATCAATGAGGGAATCGATTGAGATCGTGAACGCCTGGGCTCCGGAGCACTTGATCCTAGTGGCTAAGGACGAGGACAAATGGCTTGACGAGATTCGCACGGCGGGAGCAATTTATGTAGGGAATTACGCTGCGGTTGCGGTGGGTGATTTTCTGGCCGGCCCAAGTCACACCCTTCCGACGGAGGGCTCTGGCCGTTCGTTCTCGGGGCTTCGTGCAGATCAGTTTCAACGCCGTGCCAGTGTGGTGAGGATGGATCAAAAAGCGGTCCGTAGATCTCAGGGAGTGGTTGAGCATTTCGCCGAAATGGAGGGGCTCTATGCGCACGGAAATTCGGTTACGATTCGGAGCAAATAGTGGGCTGAGTTACCTCAGTGATCTGAATCGTCAACTTGTTGGGGTTTTCGTTGACGAAAGGTTTTTCATATTAACGTGAATATTTGACAAACAAAGGCGGTCATACAGGCACCCTTAAATTGAAAAACTATTACTTATGAAAAAAACAATACTATTGCTTCTTGCTACCGCAGGGACTTCGTTAGGCCAGCTCATTGCTGGATTTGGCTATGCCGGAACCGAAATCGACACTCAGGGTTTGGCTAATGATGATATTACGCTTGGAGTGCTCTATGGATCCCTCGGGTATGAAATTAATGCTCAGAATGACGTTTTCCGCTTTGTTCCTGAGCTTCGGGTTGGATCTGGAATAGAGGATGACTCTGTTCTCGGAGTTGATCTCGAGGTGGAATATTTTGCATCGCTTTCACTTCGTGCTGAGCTTCATCAAAATGACGCCTACTTTTTTGTGAATCCTACCTTTTCCATTTTCAGTGTCGAAGCGAGGGGAGTGGGCTCAGAGACTACTGAAGAATTCGGAGTTGGTGTTGGTCTTGGGTATAATTTCACTGAAATCGCTTCGGCAGAAGTCTACGCTGAGTTCTATGACGAGGTGACATTTTATGGTGTTGGAGCGAGATTTCGATTCTAGTCAGCAGCCACAAAATCAAAAAAATCCCGAAGTTCTCAGTGAGAGCTTCGGGTTTCTTTTTTCAGGAATGAAGGGATCGTTATTCGGCTTCTTCCTCTTTCTTTTCTTTAACGAGGGGGGGACGCCCCTCTCGGATGTCTTGAACCAAAGAAATCTCTCCCTCACGCCCCAGCTTGCGTTGCGAACTGCTATAGCTGTTCGACATGCCAGCGACAAAAGCGGCGCCGCCGCAGACGAATACCGCAACGGCGAAAAGGAATCCTCCGTTGTCGGAGGTGCTTGAAGCCAGCATTGGTTGAACCATCGTCTGGGGAGAAGGTCCACCGCTTGCGACTTTGTTCAGGGTTTTCTGATTGTCGGGAGCCTTGTCCTGCTTGCTCTTCTCTTTGACCTCGCTCATTTTCTTCTCTTGAGGAACGAATTCCTCCTCATCGAGATCATCAAGTTCTTCGTCGTTGAGTTCGTAGCCAAATTCCACATCTCCGACCTTTACGTCGTTGTTGTTTCGAAGGTCGATGACGGCCATTGCCTCTTCGTCGAGGGTAATCCCGTTGGTTGATTTACGGTCCCGGAGAATGTATCCGCCGTCCACTCGCTCCATGGTGCAGTGAAGGGAGGAGACTGACGGGCAGTCGATGACAATGTCGCAATCGGCTCCGCGTCCGATAGAGACTTTTTTACGATCAAGGCTAAAACGGTAGGGCTGGGAATTTTTTCCGGCGATTGTAATACTGACGCGTGGCATGGGGACGTTGGGTGATGGCGGAATATGACCACAGCTTTAGGGGCTTGGCCACCAGAAAACTCGGGTCTCTTGGGCTTGCCTTTTTTGAGGGAGAATAAAACATGTGGGATATGGAAGCAATTAAGGCGGTTCAGATCACCAAGCGATTCGGGGAAGTCACTGCTTTAAAATCGGTTTCGCTGGAAATTGACCAAGGTGAGCTGTTTTTTTTGCTGGGTGGAAGTGGTTGTGGAAAGACGACTCTTTTACGCTGCATTGCTGGTTTGGAGACTCCGACAGAGGGGAGGGTGTATTTTGGGGAAAAGGATGTGACGACCCTGCCCACCCACAAGCGGGAGGCTGCGATGGTCTTTCAAAGCTATGCGTTATGGCCTCATATGACAGTGGGACAGAATATTGCCTTTGGGCTCGAGGAGCGGAAGGTGGAGAAAAAGGAGATTCAGCGTCGTGTTGATGAGGCTCTGGCGATGGTGAAGTTGGAAGGCTTTGCGAAGCGGGGGATTGATCAGATGTCGGGCGGTCAGCAGCAGCGGGTTTCTTTGGCCCGCGCCTTGGTGGTGCGCCCGAAGTGTCTTTTGCTCGATGAGCCTCTCTCGAATCTTGACGCCCAGCTTCGACTCGAGATGAGGTCTGAGATTCGGCGTATCGTGAAGGAGAATAATCTGACCGGGGTCTATGTGACACATGACCAGGCGGAAGCGCTTTCGATGGCGGATCGCATGGCTGTGATGGATGAGGGGGAGATTGTGCAAGTTGGCGAACCGGATGTGATTTATCGCCAGCCGGTATCAAGTTACGTTGCGGGGTTTATTGGGGAAACAAATTTGATCAAAGGAACAATGGGCGAAGGTGGAGTGGTGGAAACGCCAACTGCCAAATTGTCTGGAAAGGTGTCGGTGGAAAATTGGTCTCCTGAAGTAGGGGCGGCATTGGTTTTGTCGATGCGACCGGAGGCATTGGAAATTGTCTCACCCGAGGGAGCGCAATTGAAAGGGAAGATTATTGAGCGGGTTTATCTCGGAAGTATCATCCAGTATTCCGTGCAATTGAGCGATGGTCAGGTAGTGCAGGTAACCGAACAGAATCCGCAATTAATTCGAGAGCCCGGGGATCAAGAGATTGGATTGGCGATTTCGCAGAACGATATCACCCTCTTGTCGCGATGAGAGGAAACTGGAAAAAATACCTCGGCGTTTTTGTTCCGATGGCGGTGGTGATCGCGGCCCCGATGATTTTGCGGGATGATGAGACGGTTGGAGCAGGTGCCGCTGATTTACGCCTGGAGGTCATCACTCCGCACAACGAGGCAATCCGACGGGAATTTGGAGATTCTTTTTCCAAATGGTATGAAAAGCAAACCGGAAAGAGTGTCTATGTGAACTGGCGTCAGCCTGGCGGGACGAGCGAGATCAAACGCGTGCTCGATAGTGCCTTCACGACAGCCGAAGCGAATGGCAGGGAGGGTATTGGCTTGGATGTCTTCATGGGGGGAGGTGTCTATGACTTCAGCTTGCAGGCCCGCGAAGGACGGTTTCAACCTTTGGACATTTTTGAAAAACAAGCAGAGCTTTTCGAGTCCGGGGTGATTCCAACGAAGCAGAGCGGCGAAAATTATTACCCGCCTGATAAGGACTGGTTGGGGGTATGTCTTTCGTCGTTTGGGATCTGTTATAATCTGGACAGTTTGGATCGTCTGGGCATGGAGGCTCCTACCGGATGGAGTGATCTGGGAGATCCAAGTTATCAAAAGGGAATTGCATTGGCTGATCCCACCAAGAGCGGGTCGGTGGCGAAAGCTTTTGAGATGCTAGTACAGCAGCATATTCATCAGGAGCTGAAATCTGGAAAATCCCGAGAGAAGGCCTGTGAGGATGGCTGGCGGAGAGGGATGAATTTGATTCAGCGCATCGGAGCCAATGCGCGATACTTTACCGATGGTGCTTCGAAGGTTCCTCATGACGTCGCCCAGGGTGATGCCGTTGCGGGGATGTGTATTGATTTTTACGGGCGAACTTATAATGAATCGTTGAAAAAAGCAGACGGACGGTCGCGCATCGAATTTGTCTCCCCGGTGGGTGGGACCTCCATCAGCGTGGACCCGGTGGCGATATTTAGGGGGGCACCTAATGAGGAGTTGGCGCAGGAATTCGTGCGCTTTTTATACACGAAAGAGGGGCAGATGCTCTGGAATGCCCGACCTGGTGAAGAGATGGGGCCGCGTCATCGAGCCCTGCGACGCTTGCCGATTCGACGGGATCTTTACGAGGAACCCTATTTGTCTCAAATGATCGACGCGGAGGTGATGCCTTATGAGACCGCCGATGAATTTATGTATGACTCCAGTTTGACTGGAAAACATTTTTCGCCGCTGCGTCTGATTATTCGGGTGATGTGTATCGATTCCCACCAGGAAATGAAGGCCGCCTGGGAAGCGTTGATCGAAGCGGATTTTCCGAAGGAAGCGAGCGAGCGGTTTTTCGATGTGAGTCCGATTGGTTACCAGGATGCGCTCGAGAAAGTCCGGGTCACGATGAAGTCGGGTGACAACGTCTCGGTAATGAGAATGACGAACGAACTGGGGAGGCATTTCAGGGAGAATTATCGGGCTGCTGAAAAGCTGGCGAAGGGAGGAGAGCGATGAACAAGGGATTTGCCTATAGCATCACTGCTATCGTTTGCCTCTTCTTTGGGGTGTTTTTCCTCTACCCGGCAGCGATGGTGATGGAGAAGGCCTTCCATGTGGAGGGCGAAGGATGGACATTGAGCTTTGTTGGCGAGGTTTTCAAAAATCCCGTTTATGTCGAGGGCTTGTGGAATGCCTTTGCTCTGGGAGTCGCGAGTACTGGAGCGAGTTTGTTGATCGCTTTCCCGTTGGCCTTAATCGGTCATCGCTATTTGTTTCCGTTCAAGAAATCGCTCTCTGCATTGATTTTGATTCCCTTGGTCCTTCCGCCCTTTGTGGGAGCGGTCGGGATTAAGCAGATTTTGGGGATTCAAGGCGCACTTAATGCCTTTTTGGTTCATTTGGGGATTACCGATGCGGCGATGCCGATCGATTGGTTGGGCGAGGGGCGTTTTTGGGGCGTGGTGATAATGAATGCGCTGCATCTCTACCCGATTCTCTATATGAACGTGGCGGCCTCGCTGTCGAATATCGACCCGGCGATGGAGCAGGCAGCGCAGAATTTGGGATGCCCGCCGTGGCGGAGGTTGTTGCGTATTACTCTGCCGCTGACGACTCCGGGGATCTTTGCCGGTGGGGCGATTGTCTTTATCTGGTCGTTTACCGAACTCGGGGTACCGCTGGTCTTTGACTACACGCGGGTGGCTCCGGTTCAGGTCTACGATGGGATCAAGGATCTGGGGAATAATCCTTTTCCGTATGCGCTGGTTGCGATCATGCTGGTTGTGTCGACCCTGGTGTTCATTGCCTCGAAGGCGGTGCTCGGTCGATCAAAGTTGGGCACGGCTCCGAGGCCAAAAGGTCGGAATAATGAAGTGCGTCCGAAGTCCGGAAAAGCCTGGTTGTGCACGCTATTTTTCTTTGGGGTCTTTTTCATCTCGTCATTGCCGCATGCCGGAGTGGTGATTCTTTCGATGTCGCACGATTGGTATGCCTCGGTGCTGCCAGAAGCTTGGACGGCGGCGCACTACAAGGAAGCTCTTAGTCATCCACTGGTGGTTCCGTCGATTAAGAACAGTCTTCTCTATGCCTCGGGAGCGACCTTGGTAGATCTGATTTTAGGAGTGGCGATTGCATGGGTCATTGTGCGAAGCACGATCAGAGGTCGCGCGATTCTGGATGCGCTGGTCATGTTGCCTTTGGCGGTGCCGGGCTTGGTGCTGGCCTTTGGGTATCTTGCGCTGTCACAGGATGGAGAAAGTTTTCATTTTCTGGTGGGCTCTGATGGGAATCCGATGTGGTTGTTGATTATCGCCTACGCGGTACGACGGCTTCCTTATGTGGTGAGAGCAGCGGTGGCGGGATTGCAACAGGCTAATATTGCGTTGGAAGAGGCGGCCCGGTCACTGGGTGCCACTCCCATGAGGACTTTGAGACGAGTGTCGCTTCCTCTTCTGGGAGCGAATCTTATTGCGGGAGGAATTCTTGCCTTTGCCTTCGCGATGCTTGAGGTGAGTGACAGCTTGATTCTGGCACAGCAATCGGAGCATTTCCCAATCACCAAGGCGATCTATTCGCTCATCAGTATGTTGGGGAATGGCTACGAGCTGGCCTCAGCGTTGGGAGTTTGGGCCATGGTCTTTCTGGGAATCTCCATTATTGGAGCTGTCGTGCTGGGAGGAAAAAAGGGTGGCCTTTTCCGAATGTGATTAAGCGAGGGGACTTGGATAGAAACCTGCGTCGACAAGAGCTTGAATGCTCAAGACGACATGTGGTTTGTCTTCGGGATAGGTGACACCGAACCATGATGAGATCGTTTCGAGAACATGGCAGTCGATGGAACCTTCATGGATAAGGTCGTCGACGACGGTGGGAATGTAGCATTCGCTCTTCTCCTCGTTGATTCGCTCTTTGAGGAAATTGGTGAAGTGGATTTCAATCTGCTCGAGAAAGCTATGCGGAAAGCACCAGAGGTTCATCGAGACGATGGCGTCATCATCAACGAGGCAGGACGAGCCATCTAGGGAGCGACCGGAGATTTCCACTTCGCTCTTGCGTGCAATTTCCACTACTTCGGCTACGCTTTGAAGGAGACCGTTTTGGCATTCGCAAATGCCGCGATTGACGGATCCGTGATCAGAAAGAGTGTTGGTGATCTTATAACCGACGAGAGCGTAGTGGGATTTGTTTGCTCCGTCCGGAGAATTTGTGAGGAATTCGGCGGCTTGAACGTAGGCATCAGATCCGTAGAAATCGTCGGCGTTAATCACGGCGAACGGGCGGTCGATTTCGTGGCGAGCTGCGCGGATGGCGTGAGTCGTTCCCCAAGGTTTTTCCCGCCCTTCGGGGACGGTGAACCCTTCGGGTAGGTCGTGGAGTTGTTGAAAGGCGTAGGCGACTTCGATTTGATTGGAGAATTTGGAGCCGACGGAGGTGCGGAAAGCCTCGGCGAAGTCTTCGCGGATGACAAAGATGACTTTCGAGAAGCCCGCGCGGATGGCGTCGAAGACCGAGTAGTCGAGAACGGTCTCGTCATTGGGTCCCATTGGGTCAATTTGCTTGAGTCCGCCATAGCGGCTGCCCATTCCTGCTGCGAGAACGACGAGTGCGGGTGAATTTGTCATGTAAAGGCGATGATAGGCGCGGAGCGTCTTATTGAGAAAGGTCGACCTCAGCCAGCGACGAGGTCGTAGCCGCGATGGTCTTTGATTTCGACGTTGAGGAATTCGCCGACTTTGCAATCGGTGGAGACGAAGATGCGGCCGTCGATGTCGGGTGCGTCCCACATTGACCGGGCGATACCCTCTTCTTCGACCAGAACGCGCTTGTTTTTACCGAGTTGGGCTTCATTGACTTGCTGGGCTACTTCGTCGATGGCTGAGGAAAGCTCGCGGTGACGTTTCTTCTTGGTAGCGTGATGAATGTGGTCATCCATTTTGTGAGCTCGGGTCCCTTCTTCCTTGGAATATTGGAAGACACCACAGCGTTCAAATTTGAAGGTCTTGACGAACTCGAGGAGTTCCTTGTGATCGGCGTCGGTTTCGCCGGGGAATCCAGTGATAAAGGTAGTCCGGATGGAGAGATCGGGAATGCCGGCCCGCATACGATCGAGGAGATCGCGGATATATTTTCCGTTGGTCTTGCGATTCATTGTGCCGAGCATGTGGTCGGAAATATGTTGCAGGGGAATGTCGACATAGCGCGCGACCTTGGGGCACTCGGCGATGGTTTGGATCAGCTCGTCGGACCAGTGGGCCGGGTGGGTGTATAGGAGGCGAATCCAGAAATCGCCCTCAAGATCGTTAAGCGCGCGAA
>Ga0115013_10001128_pt1 | contig 15624 bp, 13 predicted proteins | sample SouAtlMetagenome_2_FD_88686 | JGI IMG/M metagenome (GOLD analysis project Ga0115013, IMG submission 88686) | Marine eukaryotic phytoplankton communities from Atlantic Ocean - South Atlantic ANT15 Metagenome | ecosystem: Environmental > Aquatic > Marine > Oceanic | place: South Atlantic Ocean...
AAGCATTTGAACAAAAGATTGCTTCAATTGATGGTGTAATCAAAGCTCAATTAGCCGGTAGTGCAAGACGTAGAAAGGAAACTATTGGCGATTTAGATGTCGTTGTAGGAGTCCTTGATGAAGACAAAGACCGAGTTAGTAAGGCAATTCTTGGATTACCCGGTATTGCTGATGTCAAAGGTGCGGGTGATTCCAAAATTAGTCTTATATTAGACACCAGCATTTTCGAAGGCGGGTTCTCAGTTGGACACATCGACCCTAATGTAATGGACGCAATTGGTGGGGATGATTACGAGCAATTGGAATCTGGTGGCACAATAGATGCTCAAGTTCGACTTGTTACTCCTGAAGTATTCCCGTTTACTCTAGCCTACTTTACTGGCAGCAAGGAGCACAATATTGTAATGCGGCAAAGGGCAATTGACCGGGGATTGAGGTTAAGTGAATTTGGCTTAGTTCCCGAAGCAGAGGCTGGCGAATTAAAGGGAATGGCAGCGGCACATCTTTCGCTACCAGCATTAGATGAAGCAGATATTTACCGGCACCTAGACCTTGATTGGGTCTCTCCTGAATTGCGTGAAGATACCGGTGAAATCGCTGCTGCAACCCAAAAGGCGTTACCTCGATTGATCATACCTTCAGATATTCGAGGAGCCTTACACAATCACACTACGCTTTCTGATGGTGATGCAAGTCTAGAACAAATGGCTGATGCAGCACGTAAGATTGGCTGGAATTGGCTTGGTATCGCGGACCACTCGCCAACTTTGAAAATTGCCAACGGCGCTAGTGCTGAGGATTTACTCGCTCAAGGTGTGCTAATCAAACAATATAATTCTGCATGGGCAGATGAAGGAGTAGATTTCCGCTTATTCCACGGTGTTGAATCTGATATCCTAGAAGGTGGTAAATTAGACCATCCTGATGAAGTACTAGCTGAACTGGATTATGTTGTCGCCTCAGTTCACGCCATGTCAAAATGGAAGAATCGCGATGAAGTGACAAATACTGAGGAATTGATTCGTTGTATCGACCATCCTGCAACCTCTGTTCTTGGTCATCCAACTGGACGGATTTTACAAGGTAGAGATGGCTATGAAGTGGATATGTTTGCCGTAATTGAGCATATGGCTGAACATAATGAAGCAGGACGAATGAAGGCAGTCGAATTAAACGCCAGCCCTTATCGACTAGATTTAGACTGGCGCTTATGTAAATATGCGAAAACCAACAATGTACCAGTAATTATCAATCCTGATGCCCACTCAGTACGCGGTTTGGCAGACGTCGCTTATGGTGTGATGGCCGCAAGAAAAGGATGGCTAGAATCAGATGACATCCTAAATTCACTCTCCGCAGACGACATGACAAAGCGACTGTCCTGAACATACATTGATGAAAGACGGGGATGTGGAGAAACTATGCGAACACTACGTACCGTCATCATGGGAGCCTCGATGGTGTTGCCTGGTATGTTTCTAGCACTAATCATCTGGTATATCGCTGGAAAACCAACTACTGAACCAGTGGAGACACTTATCTGCAATGTAATACCGATGATTTCTATTGGCCTAGGCCTAGTATTTGGCTGGTTGACCGGTGGAGAATATGAACAATGAGTGATGGTTATGGCAGAAGAATTTGAAATTACCCAATGGAATGATATTGTCGCTAAGTTTACTACCACTTTCAATGGCCTTGGTACCGTTTTACATAATGAAGAAATCGCCTCATTTACCTCCATAGCACCAGATGTTGAAACTGGAATCGCCATCTATTCAGATGGACAATTCTCAGCCGCAATGCCACTACATGGCATAGACTCGATAGTCAAAAAGGTGATTTTCAACCATGATTCAATCACATTGAAAGGTGATTCAATCGATTATACTTACCGCATTCCACCACAGATACTCAAACGCCGAGGCGATTGAATGAAGCGCAGCGAGAAGGCTGAAAAAATCGCTGTCATGCTCGAAGAATTATACCCTGAAACCCCAGTTCCATTAGATCACAAAAACGCTTTTCAATTGCTCGTTGCAGTATTAATGAGCGCTCAAACTACGGATTTGAAAGTCAATGAAGTCACTCCGGCTTTATTCGCTAAGGCACCAAATGCCAAAGAAATGGCCCAACTACCAGTTGAAGTGATTCTAAATGATATAAGGCAAGTCGGCCTTGCGCCTACAAAAGCTAAGAACATTAGAAGGATGTCAGAAATGCTCATGGAAGGTCATGATGGAGAAGTACCTGCTTCATTTGAAGCATTAGAGGCGTTACCGGGTGTTGGCCATAAAACTGCTAGCGTAGTCATGGCTCAGTCATTTGGCGTACCAGCATTTCCAGTTGACACCCACATCCATCGATTAGCAGCAAGATGGGGGTTATCTAATGGTAAGAATGTCGACAAAACGGAAAAGGACTTGAAAGCAATTTTCCCTAGAGAATTATGGAATAAATTACACTTACAAATTATCTTTTTTGGCCGTGAATACTGTCCAGCAAGAAGTCATGATCTCACGGCATGCCCAATCTGTTCATGGGCTGCTACTAAGAAGCGTATTCGAGAAGAGATGAAACGCTGATCAGAAAATCGACAGATTTGCTCCGACTAAATTACCAACTAGTAAAACACCAGTGATTACCGCAGTGACTCTTACTGCAGTGTGGTGGGCATCTCCTTGATTGGACTCACGCAGTAGCGCATAGGCAATTAGACCCATACCCACAGATTGTAACATAGTAGACAAAGCGCCTAGACTGGTCCCTAACTTTTCATGAGAAAACTGGTCCTCATCGTATTTACTGGCATCGTCATAATCAGCAGGATTAGGTGCACCAACTAAATCTGTAACTTGGGCAAACATGGCGCCAATTACAATAATTACAATTGCAATCATTATCCATTTACCAAATGAATATGAGCCATATTTGTCTAAAAATTTCGGTTGCGGTTGGTATGCTGCCATTGGTTGCATTGGCTGCATTGGCTGCATTGGTTGAGGATTTGGGGCTTGTACAGGGGGTCCGGGTGCCGGTTGCATATTATTAAATTGAAGAATCAATCTATAATACTTGACAATCTTCAAACTGAGAATATCGATGACGCAGCGTCAAGTATCACAGCGGTAAGTAATGAAGCTAAGCCTGCAATCCAAAGGAAGGAAATTGATTGGCCTAGAGCACTGGTAAATCCTCCACCTCGCAGTCTCGTAGCAATCAGTGAAACTGCAAAAACCTGAATCAAAATCAGAATAGATACAACGATTTTGAACATCCGTATATTCTCGCTAACCGAACTGGAATCTTCCATTACAGGTAAAGCCACACCACCACCAAAGTCAGACAATGCTGAAACATCGGTATCTACCAGTCCACTAGCAACACCAGCAATAGCATCACCAAGTTGCAGGACAATTGAAATTGTTACGTTAAGGCTTGTTACACTTGCAATAAGCAAACCAATTGCGACTCCCCACATAGTACTGGCCGACAATCCTCTACGCCTTCTTAATGAAAGCAAACTACCTACCGAGCGACTGACCATTTCAGCGGTTTCAGCTGGTCTGCCCGAAGATTGTGAACCCTCAATGTAAATTCTCATGTATCTTGAGATAACTGAAGAATTAGTATCTGCGTTAAAGTAATCCCAAGCACGGTCAGAATCAATCCTTGTCGACAATCGCTTTTCAAGTCGGTCAATTGATGAATCCAGTCGACCGAAATCAATTCCTCTAAGCGCCTTTATGGTCGCAGATGGCTCGGCCGATCTTGCTTGAGCAGTGCCACCAAGTGCACGGATAAAGTCAGGATAAGTTTCATCACGACGCAGCACCATACCTTCTTCTCTTCTAATCATAAGAGACGGAAACAGCATTGGAGTCAGTGGTATTGCGAAAATAAGTAGACCGAACTTATCCCACTGATCGCTAAGAACATTCCAATTACTGATGACTACCAGCGACATAACCACAGATAGTAACGCAGTGAACGAGCCTGATATCAAAAACGCCCGTCTGAAATTTATTCTAAAGGGCGTATCCATATCATCTCTGGCAAAGGTTTGATCCTCGGGGATAGTTGCTCTAAAAGCGAAAACTGCGCCTATCTGGACTATCGTGAAAACAAAACCAGCTAGAAGTAAAAACCTGATACGACTAAACATATCAATTGGTTCAGCATCAGGTGTACCAACTTCAAATAACACCAGATGAATCCCAGCGATAACTAAGGCAAATAGTCCTGCTGAGACTAGTGATACATAGATCTCTTTCATGGTATCTACTGATTCTAGTCTGGTATCGTATAGGGTGGTATACTGTTCAGCAACGGTTTCTTGTTCCGCACGCATAAATTCATCAATTGGCTGTCCAGCCTCAATAGAGAAAGCCATTCGGTCCAAGAAATCAGTCCATAATGGACTTGGGCTCTGATGCGCCACAATTCTAGCCGCTTCAGGAAGAGATGTATGCCATTTGTCCACTAAGGTCTCAATTCGTTTCACTTCAGCGGCTAGTTCTCCATAATCACTCATTTGTTTGAGGATATCAAATATTGATTTAGCACCAACTTCACCCAGTGACAATATACCCATTCGGGTAATGAACATGTGCATTTCTTTCTCAATTAGCGTCGCTGATCTTTGCACTTCAATCAAAGGAAAGGCCATTGCTGCCATGGCTGTAATTAGTGGGAATGCCAATATCATCAAGATGCCTGCAAAGCCCTGGAATAGCGCACCATCGCCAAGCCCTCCGGTAAGGAAAATTATCGCTAAAGCAGTAATTAATCCAGCAAATCCTGCCCCGCCAACAAAAATAATCAGGAAACGCGGAATCGGCATTTCGAGACGACGAATTGCTAATTGCCATACAGGCATTCTTTCCATAATCAAATCTCCTAGCCGTGATTAATACCTGTCCAAGTGTCAATTGCTCGGTTGAATGTCTCAAATCCATTGTTATAGTATATTCCGAGTAAATCAAACACATCATCATAATGAGTCAGGTCTCTATCTGCCATCTTTTCGAGTGCTGCAGCTCTTGCCAACATCTCATCATAGATGTCACGCTTGTTAGCAAAACCAGCCATTGCGGCAATTTTATTCTCCAGCAAATGGCTTTGGAACATACCACGGAAGTAGTGTTTATCCTTGACAGGGTCCCATTCGAACATACCTCTAGTCAACACACCATCACTGTGTTTGTTGTACCCGATAACTTCGTCAATACCAGTTACACGCCGAGCAATACCGCCACCTGGTGCTTCTACAACTTCTTGGAAAATAGCGAAATTCAAGTTATCAAAGAACCGAATCGGAACATTGATTGGGTCACCAGTAAATCTCTGAATCATCTTTACGATTGACGATGCGTGGAATGTTGCGATAACAGGGTGACCTGTCTGCATCGCTTGGAATGCGGTAGCACCCTCAACACCACGAATCTCACCGATAATGATGTATCTTGGCCTGCTTCTTAGAGCGGCTTTTAGTAAATCGAACATTTCAACACGAGATTCTTCGTTCTTTGAATCTCTAGTGACTAGCCGTTGCCAAATCTTGTGCCTTACTTTTACCTCAGGAGTGTCTTCTGCCGAGTAAATCTTGACATTGTGGTCGATAAACGGTAGAATAGCATTCAGCGTAGTAGTCTTACCAGACGCTGTTTCTCCTGAAACCAGTACCGACATACCGTACTCTAGACAAATCCAAATGTATGCCGCAACTTGTGAAGAAATCGTTCCCCACTTGATTAGTTGAATAATTGAAATCGTCTCTTCAGCGAATTTACGGATAGTGAATGACGGACCAAGCATAGATACGTCATCAGAGAATATGATGTTTATACGAGAACCATCAAGTAGAGCACCGTCAATAATTGGCTTGTTGTCAGATACTGGGCGGCCAATTCGCTCAGACATCGCCCGCAAATAACGGGACAAAAGTTCACGTTCACGGAACCTGATGTTTGAAGTTACCATGCCGAAAACCTTGTGATCCATGTGAATATGCTTGAGTCCAATAGAGTGTATATCTTCCAGCATCTCGTCGGAAAGTAGTGGTTCAAGTGGACCATTCTTGATTAGGTCACGAATGATAATATATTCCAACCTAGCTCTTTGTTCAGGAGTGACAATGACACGTTTGTCATCCATCCCAATCATTTCCCAAAGTCGTCCTTGACGACGAGGAGCTGCGCTGACATCGCTTTCCAGTACAGTGTACCGGTCTACCATTTGGGTAAGAATATTTTCAAATTCACCATCTGTGGTGAAAGTAGGAGCTGTTGGAGCCTCTTGAAGAAGAGTTTCAACTAAATCACGACGCATGTTTTCTTCTTCTTCGGTAAGTTGTGGTTCTAGACCGAACCAAAGAATTTCTCCACCACTTCCATCATCATCTTCAGGTGGTTCATAAATATGGATAAAGATAGGTTCCTTAGCCAAATAAATTAGATTTAATGGTCGTTCTTTCTTTGCATCTCTGTCAAGTGGCCCGTAATAGGTGGGTCGAGAGCCGTATCTTGATTCGAAATCTCGAACCCAATCAGCAACGTGTGGATAAGCAGCCATGACGCTGTTAAGGTCACCTTTTGCAAATCTATCTTCATCAGCCATGATAATACCCCTCAACTGACCGCCGTGATATCCACGATGAAGCCCATACTAGGCTCAACACGCCATCCAACGCTGGTTTGAACTGGCCCTGCTGCTCTTAAGAATCTAGTAACGACAATGTTTCTCTTTAAATCGCCACCAATAAGGGTAGTTGACAAATCGAGTACAACTTCTGCTGAAGCACGCATGCTGTGTAGTAATTTGTGATCCATTTCGTCAGGGTCGACACACAGCATAATTGAGCGGCCGTCTGCAGTAGTTTTGCGTAACCTTTGCATTAAGTCGAATCTTTGCTTATCATCTAAACCATCATCCATCAAAGCACTAGCTGAATCTAGTATTACCACATCTGCTTCTTCTACTGCTTTACTTTGAAGTACTTCTTCAAGACCAACATCATCTCTTGCATCTGCAACAGTACCAAATCTAGAGAATACCATCAAACGGCCTTCTCTTAAGGCATCAGTTACTCCGTAACCAATTGATTCCATTTGCTCAATCCATCCTCTGGTAGTTAATTCAGTAGTGACTACAAGAATCTTAACGCCATTATGTAACATACCATGAACAAGTCTTTGGGAAATCAATGATTTACCACCACCAACTACACCTTGAAGGACATAGAGTGACCTGTTTGGTAATCTAAGCCCCATTGTATCAGCCAAAGAATCTGTTTCAACATCAAAACCAAACCCATCTTCAACAGGCTTGTGAGGGAAATTGAGTGGGTCATCAGACTTCATTTAATCTCACCACCGTTGATTCTGTATGTTCACCATCATAGTTACTAACTATTACGGATTGAACTAATACTGTCAACTTGACATCGGTATTATCTGCTAAAGTCCAAGCACCTGAAATTTCAACTTCTAGTAAGTTTGAACTACCCCATGTGCCGCCTGCAGGCAGTACTGAAGTTGCTACATCTACATCAGCGACTGCAGCTCCATCGACTTGTATAAATAATGAGTTTTCATCAAGCACATATTCGCCAGTATTTTGCAAATAAAATGTTATCGTTTCAATCGGATTTGTAGTATCATAGGCAATATTGGATAAATCTCCTGCAAAATTGAAAGATGTCTTTGAATCAGCTTCAGCTTCTCGTCTATCTTTCTCCATTGCGGAAGTGATGTCTCCGTACTGGGTTATCAGAACTGCTGAAATTGCTCCAGAAATCAATAGAGCAGTTGCCAAAAGAATGAATGATGATGCCCCTCCGTCTGCCATAATAATACCTCACACTACTGCTCTAGCAGTATTAAATCCGTTTGTTGACATTGCTATTGTTTCATAGACGTTACTAGGGATGTTGCGCCATTGAATAGCAACAGTATCGCTAGGATAGATATTATCTGAGTCTACAATGGGGCCTATGTTTGCTAAATTCTCTGCATTATTGCCATCAAGAAACAACCACACTTCATCTATCGGCACAATAGCCGGACCAGTGTTTGTTATGTTTGCATAGACTACCGTAATTCTACCAGTTATTGATATGCTAGCATTGACGCCAGTTGGCTGCGGACCGTCGATTACAATTGTTGGATCGGACGAGTAATCTCCGCGGTTGGTGATAACCGCGTCTATTATTGTTCCATTTGCATCGACAGTAAATGTTCCAGAAAAACCAGAACCGCCACCGCCTGTAGCGCTTAACGTTCCATCAACATAGCCAGTTCCGCCATCATCAATTTGCAAATTTAGTATTGCTCCTAGTGCTAGGTCTGCATTATCTATGGTAAAAGCCGGTAATGGTTCACTGGCCGTTTCAATGGTTTCTAATGATGTTTCCATTCGAAGGTCGATTGCGGTGACTGCTAAAGCCAATACTACCAACATCGAAGTGCCCACTATTAGACCACCTACGCCGACCGATGCACCCATTCTATTCTTCTCCTCTAAGTTGTTTTATTTGTCGCCAAGACGTCACGAGTGCTGAAAATGTCAGCAATTCACGGTGTGGCAGATGATCTTCCAAGGCTGCTTCTGCTTCCCCTGGGGTTGCAAGTTGAACAATCGCTAACACAGCATTACCCTCTTCTTGAGTCAACATACCAGAGTTGATGGCTTTTTGAGCGAAATTAACCGCTGCCATACCAGACATGTGGTCAAGCAATAATGCTGCCACAGTTGGTGCTCCAACCTTGTTATTACTAGTTGTGGGTCCTGTTGATGGGGCAACGAGGAATGGATTTGCCGCTAATGCTTGAGCTTCATATAACTCAACTAGCGGTGCTTCGTCCTCTGCCATCAAACGATTTACTCCAGTGGCAGGAATTACTTCACCGCTTGCGGTGATAATTGTATCCCCAGCGCCGATTTCTGCTTCCTCAGAATCATCATGAACTATTGGATTACCTTCTGGATCAACTTTTTGTCCTTCTGGACTAAAGGTCATGCTTTCCTCAAGGCGTTTTTCAACCAATCCGAGTACATCCTCGACCATATCGAGACGACTACTAATCAATCTCTCCAATCCAGATGTGTCAACTTGAGCATTAACTTGTGCAGGTTGTGCAGGAGCCATGGTTTGTGTAACCGTTGGCACGCTACCAATACTGTTCAGTTTTGCCCTTGTTGGGCCTGGCGAAATCGTCCACGCATCTTCTTCACTAAGTTCTCCCTCTTCGGGTAGTGGGACCTGTTCAATTGCCACATTGGACAAAATCTTCAGTCTTTCTTCACTTAGTTCTGCGTCTGCATCTTTGATGTTACCTGTGTTATTACTAAATGGCCATGCCATTAGTATACCTCCTTGCCGTCGAGAAAAAAATCCTCAACAGCAAGCAACATCAGATAACTGGCGATCCTACGTCAGCAGAATTCACTGTTATAGTCTCAAAAGTTGTTCCGCCACTCTCAATGTGGATGTATAATTGTGCAACTGGATTATCTTGTGCATCTACAGCAGTAGGAGTACAAAGAGCAGCCTCAATGTTAATTTTGTAAGCTTCTTGTACCTCCATGTCACCAACTAATGCACCGAAATCAGCAGTATCTTGCTCAATAATATCTGCAGCTTCAAGTTGTCCAAACTCATAGCCGGCACCTGTAGTGCAATACATCTGCCAAGAAATAGCGTCTGGAGCAATGTTTGAGCTACCTGGAGCTAAACGAACATAGAACGTGTAACTATCTGCAACTTGATCTTCAACAAAACCTTGCATAATAGTGATTTTTCCTGATAACTCATCTGAAGTATCGTCACCTGCTCTTTGAGCATTTTGCTGTAACTTCTCTGCAGTTTGAATAATAACGGCCGATGCAACAGCAGCAACCAATATCAAAGAGATAAACACAATCATTGCACCGATACCTATGGCGCCCCATGTGTCATTTTCTTGATTATCTATTCCAGACTTCATACTACCACCGTTCCTGGGTCTGTAGCAGCTGAATAGGTCAACACTTCATATGTGAAACCGGCATTTCCTGCTGCGATAGTAAGATAATGGTCAGTATTTTCACCTGGGATTGCACAGTCGGCAGTAAGATCAATTATTACTTCATAGATCTGACCTGGAAGTGCTGGCCCTGCTCCACCATTTGTAGAAACTGCAGTTGAGCCACCTAAATGCCCTGCATCGGTACCTCCGTTAGAAGCACCGTCATCTCCACAATTGACAGACCAAGCGATATCATCAAATGCAATTTGATCTGAACCTGGAGATAATTCCCAAGTCATTCTCAAATCACCTGCATTCGGTGCTCCAGCCATTACAATACTCAATGGCGATACTTTTGAAGCCATTTGGTCTTGTGTTTGGTCACCTGTGGTCTGTGCATTCTGTTGCAACTTTTCAGCGGTCTGTATAATGACCGCAGATGCTACCGCAGCAACTAGAATCAGAGCAATGAAGACAATCATTGCACCAATACCCATTGCAGCGATATTATCGCTGTTTTCGTTTTTCATTTCTTTATTATTTTTCATATTTTCACCTTTTTTTTATTTTTTTACTCGTCCTCCCGCATTGGCGGGTGGAATTGGATGGGGCTCAAGATCTACCTCCTGTGCCCATGTCGATGGTAAGTGGCATTCTTATCAGCGCCACCTCATCGGGGGATAGACGTTCCACAAAGGGAACTTTAGCCGTGGTATAACCTGGCGGTAGCCACGGCGTGAGTATGATATCGGCAAGCGGTTCCATTGAGCGGTTTTGCGCTCTAATGGTGACCATGATCTCGCCTGAGCGCATTTCATAGCCAGTTGAAACTGCTAATTTACGAGATAGAGGCATCTCGTCCGCCCCGTAACGGCCCATCGACTTGATGTCAAATCTAAGTGGCAGATTACCGCCCGGAGCGATAATCGGCAAATCAACTGAATGGGGCTCGGAAACCCAGCCATCTGGGACTGGAGGGGACAAGCGCATAGCTGGCATAGCAATTGGCCCATCGTTGATTAGCCGGACAAGCAATACTCCAGTGTCTCCACCTGCAGGCCAGCGAGTATCAACGCCAAGCCAGAAATGGCGGAAAAAGAATGGGTTAAGGGTTGAAGTGTTTCCTCCAATTAAGTCGTCTACTAAGAATTCAATTTCTGTAGCAGCCTGACCTACATCGCCTACTTCAGCATTTGAAGTGGCATTTCTTAGACGTAATAGTATATTTTCAGCCTCAATGGAGTCGATTTTCTTTTCTTTAAGCAAACGATGTAGCATAGCGATACTACGACGAAGATACAGAACATCCTCTTCCAAAGTGACGAGAGCTTGTTCAGCCTTTTTCACACTACCCTTAGCACGCTTTAGTTTGTGCAATGAGAGGTATTTCTTTGCTTCCATTATGTCAACTTCTGTGGCGGCTAAGGAATTGGTATCTGACTGGACAACACTTTGCACAATTGAATCTAGATCTCTAGAAGCGGACATGATTCGGCTTTCAACTTCATTGAGGGTGCTTTGAGCCACAGGAGGTAGTATTGGTTCCGCTGTTTCGGCAATCTCAACTTTATTTTCAACTGGTTCCTCTTTTACCTCGGTTTTGACTTCATGAGAGGGTTCTTCGTCCTGAAGTGAGCCCATATATTCTCTGACTTGATCTTGGAAAGTATTACCATCACCCTCTACTGACTCCTCTGAGTCTTCCACGGCGGGTTCTTCAGCAAGGGGTTGTTCAACTTCGATTTCTTCAACTTCGATTTCTTCAACTTCGATTACTGGAAGGTTATCATCAGAAGTTTCCTCTTCCAAAATCTCATCAAGGTCAAATTCAATTGAGTCCTCTGTTTTTTCTTCAGACATCTTCTCTCACCTCCTCATCCATTGCTAGTTCATTCCCGTTGTGAATATCGTCAAATATCGCATCTAGGTTGATGCCATCGTTTGCCAACTCATGTAATAATCGCGCCGGGTCCGATAAATCTCTTTCGATTCTAGTTGCCTTTACTTCAATATCTGTCAAACGACCATATATTGAGCCATACATCGAATCTGCACGACGTACCAGAATCCACACGCCAACCGAAAGAATCACTACGTAAGCTGCCAAAGTCAGCAAATTATCTTGGCCGGTGTCAAGTTGTGGAGGTATACCAAGAACAACTCCTAATAGACCGAAAACCGGTAGTGCGAGGATAATTCGGAGTTGCCTTCTACTATCTGCCAATGCTTGGAAGTGGTCAGCATACAAAGTGGATACACCTTTACGAGCCCTCTGGTAATCCTCGTGAATTAATCTAAACTCGTCGGTACTTAGCCAAGTCTTGCGCCATAGCCATAGTGCTGAGATTCCTAAGACAAGTGGACCCCAATAAATTACGTTGAATAAGTGGAAAGCAAATCCAAGAGCTAATAATCCTGAATAAACTGAGAATAAGCGGAACTTTTCGTTTTGGCCATTCAAACGCCCAAGTACTAACGATAGTAATCCAAAGATGATGAATGCAACAAAGGTAGAGGATTGTCCAGGTGACCATGAATATACTTCGTCTTTGTAGACATAGCGGTCATTACCTTCTACATTCTTTGACAACATGTTGGCGTCGATGGTAACGATACATGTTCCATCGATAGACTGCTTCCACCATTCGATGGTTTCAGAAGTTATTTGCCACTTAACAACTACTTCTTCATTTGGGCCAAGGAAAGCAATCGGGTCTACCTGGTTATTGATGGTTGACCCTGAGCACTCTAAATCTACCATGAAGAACAATGCTAGTGCAGTTCCATCATTACGGATTCTTGCACTGACTGTAGCATCTGTGCCTTCTTCCATCGTACCTTCACTAATCCAAACTTCAGCCACACTTGGGTCTGCAAATACATCTAACTGGAAAGTGAATGTAGCCTCATCATAAACTGTATAACCATTATTTTCGGTTGGATGGAATAATCTAAAGGTCATATCCCAGCCATCTTCGGTGATAATATTAGGCCGATCTGGGGCATCAACGATAATCTGTAGCGGATTACTAACATCCCAGGCATCTCTAACTGGCAGTTGAATTCTGGAAGTATTACCTGCTGAGCCTGAGCCGCAATCTTCGGGAGAGAGTGAGAGTGGAACAGATGTAGTCTCATCGACTACCAAAGTGAAAGACCATGGATACAGGGATTCGTCCAAGCCTGCAGAGTTGAAATTGAATAACCTTGTAGCCTCACATAATTCTAGTTCGTAAGCCACAGCATTAGAGGCACCACGAGGTATGTGCGAGTAGACGATGTTAATGGTCATGGGCCCATCTGTTTCATCTGGCTTTAGATCTATGTCACTGGGTGCAAAGAATCTAGACATCTTCAAGGTTGAATTGAGATAACCATCACCATCAACTCCTGAGTCCTGAGGAGTGATATGAATGGAGAGCAAAGCCTCTAAATCAAGGTCTGGGCTTAATTCTATGCCGCTAACAGTAAATTGGAATGAGATATTTTGCCCCACCGGCATGTTCAGTGACGATGGTGCGTCTGATTGCACCGCCCATTCTGTGCTAGCCGCTACACCACCAGGTTTGTTAATCTCGTAAGACAAATCAGCAGTTACGTCTCTGTTACCCATGTTGACTATTGTTGCGGTAAATGTTCGGTCCCACTGTCGATGATAGAGCATCTCTTCTTGCCACTCAATAGTATCTAGGATGAACATTGGTGAAATTAGCATTCTTACGATGCTAACTCCTGCAGTCAAATCAGTTGCTGGGTCTACCAATCTAATTGTGAGATTGTGGACTGAGCCATCATCCAAACTGATACCCTCGCCCAATTCTGGTATGCTTACAACTACACTGCCTTGAATTTCTTCATCAATTGGAAGAGTCATTGATTGTGAAGCTGGGACAACTACCCATCCACCATCTACGGCTACCTCAACATCAAAGGTTTCTTCCAAGTTACCAGAATTTGTAACTGTGAAATTAATCGTTTGGTCTTGCCCAGGTAAGACGCCAATCTGGTTTGGCGCATCAATTGTTAACGAGCGTTGCTCACTTACATTGGCAACAATCTCAGCGCTCAAGTTTACGCCCGTATCGGTTGAAACCCACAGTTTAGCCATGTAGAATGCATCGGAATCAGCATCGGCATTTGCAGTCAGCCTTATCTTTACTGAGTCTGTAAAACCTGGAGCAACCAAAATTTGATTTGGACTTTCTAAACTAAAATCAACATCGCCGCCTTGGGAGTCGTCTAGCCATAATGAGTAAATTGTTGGAGTGTTACCTGTATTGGTGACATAAACTCTAGTTAACGGTGTCTCGGATAGTGTGGTATTGAGATCAACTGTTTGATTGGTTGGGCTCAAAGATACGTTGACGTAAGGGCCAACTCTAATTGAAACTGGAATTACATCAATAAGCAACCCAGTTACACTATCCTCAACCTTGATATTAACATCTTGGAAGGTAAATGCTTCAGCTAGTGGGTCAGTTGTTACCTTCAATTGGAAATCTCTCATGTGTGAATTTCCTTGTGATGGATAATCTGCAACATCTGCTGACAAATCAAGAATTGTATCAGCAGTAGCACTAGTTGTGTTAACAGAAGTAACCCAACCATCTGGAAGGTCGTCTAGAATTGATAATCGATAAGATGACAAATCATTACCTGTATTTGCAATTAACAGGTCAATTGGTGTCTCTTCGCCAAGTGGTACATCAAATGGACCTTGGTCGACTATAATCGCCCCTTGAATAGTGGGGACTCCAATAGTGATATTTCTCTCAACGGGTACAACTTCCACATTAGGAATGGGCGGACCTACTAGAGTAGGAGTAGCAACAACTGGTATGGAAATCACTCCTGCCAACGGATAATCATCTGCAGGCCCTTGGATGCCAAGAGCTGCTGATTGGACATCACCAAGTGCCAAACCTGAGAAAGTCGCTGGTGAAACATCAGCTGACCAACGGTCAGATTCAGAGAATCCTCCGCTATTAAATGGAGTAAATGTGAGAGTACCAACCGACAATACTGCATCTATAGTATTGGTTATGCTGCCATCTAAATTGTGCCTGACTTCGACTTCCATCGCCCTTGGCAAGTCTACGCCTTGACCGTTCTTTGCGGCAATAACGTCTTCGACAGTAAGTTGAATATGCTCTTGTTCAAGACCTGGGTCAACAACAATTACTGGTCTAACTTCCAGCGGACTAGTTTGAGTAACTGGCACCCCGCCACCAGATGGAGTTGCTTGAACCCAAACACTCAGAACATCTCCTGCCCTGTTGTAGTCGCTAGTATCAAGTAGCATCTGAATTGGGGGAACAGTAATGTTGACTCCAAAAATTGCAGAATCAGTTTCGTTAATCACGGCAGTTGTAGATTCAGAAAGAGTCACTTGCCAGTTGGATGAAGTTACAGAGAATCCTGCGATAAGATCGAAAGTACCTGGCACATTGCCGGCGTTTGTAATTGTCGAATTAAATGAAATGCTTTGCCCTGGAGTCACCATTGTTGTAGAAGTAGGCATGGTGATGGTTGCTTCATATAACTCTCCAGCCATGACTCTAGCAGTTGAGGAGAGCGAGTAACTTGGCACTTGTGGGTCGCCAATAGAAGTAAGTGT
>Ga0115013_10001132_pt1 | contig 15592 bp, 16 predicted proteins | sample SouAtlMetagenome_2_FD_88686 | JGI IMG/M metagenome (GOLD analysis project Ga0115013, IMG submission 88686) | Marine eukaryotic phytoplankton communities from Atlantic Ocean - South Atlantic ANT15 Metagenome | ecosystem: Environmental > Aquatic > Marine > Oceanic | place: South Atlantic Ocean...
ACATCCTCAACAAGGAGTGAGTGATTTTGGCCTGCACTGACAAAAAAGATTTTTTTTGAAAAAATTAAAACCAACGCCTAACATCTTATTATTTCTATTTTCCAGACGTAACAGCACATTGAAATGCATCGACAAGAAAAGGCTCGCAAAAGAGGGAAAGTACTATCATTTGAAGAGCATCAGAGAGGGTCTCGATGTCGGAATCCTCATCAATTTTTGCAAGAAGAATGGTATTCGCGCGATCGTTCCCACCAGTGTTGCCGATGAAATATACCTTGCCAAGCACAAGAAGGATTTGACTCACAATGGCATTTATCCATTTTGCTGCGATGACAAACAAGCCTACATCACGTTGGACCACAAGTGGCTCTCATACCAGTTTTGTGTCAAGAACGGAATTGCTCAAGCAGAAACACTACCTTATCGCACGGACACTGTCGACGAATGCCGTGCTCTTGTAGCGAAGGCTGTCGCCATGGGTAAGCCTTGTTTCGTCAAGGAGTGTTTCGACACTCTCGGCGGAGATGGCGTTATTAAGGTTGACGATCTTGAAGAACTCGATGATGCCTTGGATCGCATCACAAAAGGAAAAGGACCACAACCAGCTGATACCCCAGGCGTGGATCAGCACATCATTGTTCAAATGGGTCATCCTGGAAGGATCTCTTGTTGCCACAATGTTTTCTACAAAGGAAATTTGGTTTCGTGCTACGTCACCAAGGAAAATGAAGGAATCATTGATAAACTTGGTGAACTTCGTCTAGACATGGCAATTGGTACTTGGAGTCAATACAAAGGTGACTTGTCGACCTCTTTCAAGCTTGATCTAGATGATCCTTCCGATCGTAATCTTCGTGATCAAGCGGTTAACGTCATGAAGAAGGTTGGAAAAGCTCTCAATTGGACGGGTATGATGGAAGTAGAATTTATCATTGAAAGACATGCCGAAGCAACCTTGAATGTTTTGGAATTCAACCCCCGTTTCAGTGGTGCATGCCATTCTTACGTTGGTGCAGGAATGGTTCAAGACTACATGCACGTTCTTGGTTTGATTGTCACTACTGGCGATAATACCGAGAAAGTGATGTCTGAAAAGGCTGGCGTGACCCATGTTCGCTCTGATACTCATGTTCCCAAGTCGGACTTCAAGGACTATAATGCTGTGAAATTCTACCTACCTCAGCCTTTGACGATGTTGAAATTGAGAAGTATGTGAGATTTTTGTGTGGAGTACTGATCGAAGCAACATAATCTACGTGTCTTGTATGAAGAAGAACTACCACCAACCGATGTACATGTGTGTCTCGACAATATCCTTCTTGTGTTGTCCGTGCTTGAAAAGAGAGAGAGAGATCGTTGCCTTTTCTTTTTCTTCATGGAAACTTGGGCTTGGTGGATACATAATTTGAATGTTTTATATTTTAAAAAATAGGTATTACAACCGATATGCGTTTAGATAAAATATCGTAAACCAATGCTCTATTAGTAGGAGCGTTGGCCATAGGATCCCTGTGCAATCGATGAGTTTGCAATCAAAAGCAGCAGCGACAAGGTCGTTATTGCTATCGATACTAACATTGTTGCTGGCATTGTTGCATTCGTGCAGAGAATCCCATTGCAGCTCCCCAATATTTCTACTTCAAAAATGACATGACAGGCAGACACTAAAAAATACGCTTCGATTCCAACTTTTTTCGATCCCAAAAATTCTAAACGCCAAAATCTTTTTGAATCCTCGAGAGACCAATTTGTTTCAAGAGTCATTCGGATGTGAATGCATCGGATTCTATCGTACCACTTCTCCAAGTTCGAAATAGAGTGCATTTGGGGGGATTTTGATTTGTTCTTATACAAAAATGATCCGTTTTTTTCTGTTGGTGATCGTTTCGAGCCTCATTCGCGGGATCGCTTCCCTTTCAGCCAACGGCCCATTGCAGCATCGAATCACCAATGCAATTCCAGCATTAGAACGATCGAATTGGAATCGCAAACAAGTCCTGAAAATCTTTCGGGAAGAAGTATTTGGAATTGTTCCCAACGTAGAGGATGGTGGGAATACGTCATTTGCGATTGTGTCCAAGAATCCAAAGGCTCTGGGAGGAAGAGCAACGCTCTTCGTTTTGGAGGTGACCTTTTCGGCAACAGAACAAGATTCGTTCTCGTTTCCTGTTCGATTATTTGTTCCAAACAACAAAAGGCCAGTCAGCACATCACCATCCAATCAGCAAGAAGAAAAGAATGATTGTCATCCCGTCTTTTTGTTCCTTTGCAATCGCTCCGAGGAGGAAATCCTTGGAGAGGATGAAAACGTTTCCGAGTACTGGCCAGTAGAAGAAATCGTTGCATCGGGATTTGCCACCGCGGCGGTTTGGGCCGGTGATATTGATCCAGACGACCAAAACGACGATTTTGCCAATGGGATCCATCCAATCTTGGACCAGGGAGACTTTGTTCGAAACGATCGCTCCTGGGGGGCGATTGCTGCCTGGGCCTGGGGACTCTCCCGGATCTTGGATGTTCTAGAGCAGGGCAGCAAAATCTTTCAAATCAATCCAGCAAAGGTGTGTGTCATTGGACACTCACGGGGAGGAAAAACGGCCCTATGGGCGGCGGCACAAGACGAACGATTTGCCATGGCCGTCAGCAACAACTCGGGATGCACCGGAGCGGCCCTTTCCAAGCGCAAGGCCTGTGGAAAGTTTGGAGAAACGGTGCGACAAATCAATACGGTCTTCCCCAATTGGTTTTGCAAGCGCTATCGAAGCTATAACGACAGGGAATATAGCCTACTGGTCGATCAGCACATGTTATTAGCGCTTGTGGCGCCAAGGGCAATCTCGGTGGCGAGTGCTACAGAGGATGATTGGGCAGATCCAACGGGAGAATACATTTCGTTGCGCGAGGCCTCTAAGATTTGGAAGGATTCTCCAAGTCTTCCGAAGGAACAGCCTCCTCCAGAACAGCCCATCGATTCGGGAAACATCCATTATCATTTGCGTTCTGGGCCACACGATTTGAACCTGTACGATTGGAAACAGCATATGGCAGCATTTCAAAGGTATATTGACAACCAATAGATTTTCTCGAGTTTGGCGCAATATTCCAGTTCTGAATGTTCACAAAAGTCTTGCCTCTAGAAATGTTGTTTAAAACTTGAGCAAGATTTCAAAAAAGGCATAGAAGCTATCTTCCGTCTGATGCACCGTAGATATGGGATCAAGAATTGATGACAATTACAGAAGAAAAACATAGCGCATTTTGTACGATACAATGCATAACAGTTGACTTTCGAAACTAAGCTTCTGTGCATCGAGACAATTTACGCAAGTCAAGTTGGAGTTGGTGGTACAGTCGTGATACATATATTCTTCTCTCCTATGATATGCATCCCGCTACAGGAAGAAGCTGTATCAGCAAGATATTCATATCTCAACTGTCAACCGTACTGTTATGAATGGATACAAAAATACCGCATTTATATTTGTGTAAACCAAACGCAAAGGACTAGAGAAATCTTCATATTTTTCTGAATTCCATGGATATTTTTTTCGTTTTCGTTTCCACTATTGTTACCCCAAGAAATCCTTCCACGAAACCCATCCCTTGTTTTTGTACTTGAGATTGGGTTTGTACGGTAATCGACTAGCAATATTACTAATATCGTTGTCTTGGATTCGTTGGAGTGACGATTGATACTCGGCCTCGTTGATTGCTCCGTACTCGGAATTTCTTCCCACGTGTGTTTGGGCAATTTCTCGGGCCTCTATATAGTCTGTAATGGGAACTCCCAAAAAGTCTTCCCAGGAAGTCCATTCCTGAGGCCAAACCTCATCTGCGTTTTTAGGGAGCTGATAGGCACCGGGACAATCGTACTCGAGAAATTCTTGTCGGCTGTCAAACCCGTGGCCCCTTGCAATCTTGCGGGCTTCGGAAAAGGAATAGAGTGGGAGTCGCTTCGTTGTTTGGTTTTGAAATAGCCTGGACGTCTCATTGTTATTCTTTTCTGTCGATGAGGACAAAGAATGGTTGTGGAATATTCTTTTTGGCCCCGAAAAAGGCAATATTGACTTGAGAGCGTTGACGGCAAATTCCACTGTCGGGAAAATAGAAACCATCAGAATTGCGAGAAATACAGTCGTTGCCCTGCTGCTTCTCGTAGCAGCCCTGCTTATTAGCATCGTCTTCTTTTGACTCTAATCTTATGAGTGGGATGATGCAGGGAGTAGTATTCGCTTCCAATGATGCATTCAAAGCGGACCATGAGCTGAAAGGAAGTTTTGAGACAAATCGTCAATAGATAAGGGAAATATTCATTCTGTTACTTTGACTAAATCGAATCAATGACATATTATTTTGCCGCGCCATTATTGTAAGCTCGTGCTTGACACCATGCGTCAAAAAGTAAAAGATCGTCCTTCTCTGTGCTGCTAAAATACCCAAAACCAGGTCATCCATCCATCACCATAAATCAATATTTCGCAAAACCGGCGTAGCAATCACCATCTCTGATAGATAGCACATATCCAAAAACATGAGATCTATAACAGCAGCACCAACAGCCTTTTGGCTCATACTAATTCAAATCTCATTCTTGGGCCCAAAAGTCTATTCATGGAGCCCAAATAGCAGCTATAAAAACAGTCGTTTGCAAGAGAGGACAATAACGTCAACTACTGGCAGGGTAGTGGACCTTTCAAGGCGGAGATCATCTTCCACCACTGCAGCATCAACATTTACCACACCAACAACAGCTTCCGGTACTCGCCTCTTTCTCGAGTTTCCCTTGCCCTTTTTTGCCGCCCCCGAGCGGAACGAAAAACAAGTCGAGGGACGGGCTTCCGTCACTAATCGATTGCCCATTGGAAAGATTTTTGATTCGCGGGATTATATTTTCAGCACCACCAGCAACGTTCGTGGATACGAATGGACCCTCAAGGAAGCCGAAGAACTCTTGGACGATCTGGTCGCTGCCGCAAATGGTGTCTACGAGGCAGATAGTAGCAACGAAAAATCGGATTACGAACTCAGCCAGATTGTCATTATTCCCATGGAGTGGGACAAGGAGGCCTTGGGATTGGGGGGACGATACGATGTCTACGATGGACAACAGCGCCTGGTCACGCTCTGTCTCTTGTTTGCGGCCATGCGGGAACGCTTCAAGGAATTGAGTGACAACGAAAACAACGACGAAACCGTCACGGAGCTTGCCAACTTTCTCAAGCCGCCTAAAACCCGCAAGGAAGAGGTGGTTCGAATCGAGCTCAACAAACGAGACAACGAGCTCTTGGCGTCTCTGCTCAACGGACAAGTTGATAGCATCGATTATTTGCAAAAGATTGATAACATTCGCAATCTGAGCAAGGCCAACCAACGGATTGTTGAAAATTTCGACTTCATGAGCAAACGCTTTGAGAGTTTTTCCAAGGACGAACTTCTGAGGCTCTTGGATTTTATCGTCGAAAAAGTCTATCTGTTGGTTTGCATCCCCGAAACGGCATCGATTGCACGAAATATTGTCGTGGGACAAGGCAAGGGCAAGGACAACGAACCCATTGATGACTTTAAAGGACTTGTCTGCTTTCGGTAAGATTTGGTGTGTTTGGCATCTCCAGTTGCTTTTTTTCCCCTTCAACAGAATAGCAACAACATAATTTTGTGACGCAATTCTCATGGCATTGTCAATATCCCTCATTTGCTTTTCTATTTTTTGGGATAGATATACACAGGACGAAAAGAAAATGTACCAGACCTTTGACGAATGGGACACTCTGTCGTCCTCCATTATTGACGTAGATGCCGGGACCGTGGGACGAAAAACTGTTTCAGATGCCTGTGCGTTGCGAGCTTCGGCACACTGGAGGACCAAGATTGCTTCTTCGAAGCAACTCTTCTGGTGGGAACAGTGGCTACGGGCCGACGTTTCCAAGAACGAATACCAGGGGAGCGACTTTTTTCAAAAACAGGTCCAACCCGCGAGTTTGGTCCTAGGACAGTTCCGTGAGGGATCTACAGATACATTGTTTGGCGGATCCAAGAAAAGCAAGAACCAAAAGACTTCAGCAAGAGTCCAAACCAGTTTGGATTTCATCAAGGAACTCGTCAAGGGTGTCCCATCTACCAAGGAAGTAGAAATGATCGTCCTCGAATTGCTTCTAAGGGCGGCTGTTCCCTTCACCGCTGGATACAAAAAACCCATGCCACTCTCTGATCTCGAAGCATACCTTCACCGAGTCGAAGAATTGGTCATTTACTTTGCATTGCTTCGTCCAACGGCCACTGCCAAAATCAGCAAGTGCTTTGCCTTTTTAGACGCCGTGGCGGAAAACGACTTTGGCAAAGCCGAGCTTAGTGAGGAAGAACGATCTGAAATGTACGAGGCTCTTGCCAACAACGATTTGGGTGCCAATGCCAGCGGCAAACGATTTGCGGTGGCACTCCTTAAACGATTGAACCGCCATGTTAAGAAGGCCGCGACGAACCACGAGTCCTCCGTTAACTCCGTATACTACTTAGAACCAATCCTCCCCATCAAGGCGACCAAAAAGGCGTGGGGAGATGTTTGGCCCGACCCAGAAGAGCGTCTTCAATGGGTCCACAAGATTGGAAATCTTTGTTTAGTGTCGAAAAAAGTCGCGGCAAAAGAGTCCAAGGCATCCTTCGACGAAAAGAAGGCCCGCTATGGAAGTGAATCGTCGTTTCTGCCACTCACGTTAAATCTGTCCGAGCGCGAAGAACCGTGGGATGAATTCGCTGTTCAAGGGAATTCTGCCTTGTTGGTGGGACTCGTGAAATCGATTTGGGGAGAAACAGAAAAGAAGTAGGAGCAACCATTCATTGGCACTCCGAGGAACTAAAAAGATATATAGAACAAAAATAACTAGCAAGCTAAAAATTATGATTCATTCCCCTACTCTACCTTAACCAAATATCATGTTTTGTAACGTTGTATAGTCCATTCCGCATTTTTCTATCTGACCTGCAAGTCTATCGAGGGGATCGTCAACCTTGACAGCAAGGATGGAGGAAAATCGTTCTTTATCAGGATCAGGGACCAATAGCTCGACTCGGGCTTGTGCAGAGCGGAGAATACCGTGAAAAGCGGTGCCTTGAATACGTCCTAGTTGCATGCCTTCAGGTCTACCTGTAATTACATATATAGAAGCAGAGAATTTGTAAGTGACGTAAATGAACACTCAGGAAATTACGAGAGTCCTAAAACAAATCCAAACACCTACCACGATTGTACGCCAAAAGAGGGGCCAAACCTTTCTGTTTCCACTCAGCAACATTCCGTTTTTCTTCTTCCACGATTTCCCTCAGGCCACAATCAACTTCGAAACCTTCGATAGAAGTTCCAGAGGGATACAGTTGGCCCTTCATCATGTCTTTCTGCAGGCATTCCGCGGGCTGGGAAACTGAAGTTATTGGCAATAGTCCAATTCCTTGTTTTGTAACTGATCCCACTGTGATATCCCAGCCGAGCATGTGGTAACCACTGTATAGCCCAAGTAATGTACCCCCAGCCGAAACGTGCTCCCTCATGAAATCAGCCCATCCCGAATCCTTTTGTTCGTTTTAAAATGAGAGACAGTGATAAGCGTCGAATGTAACTGTACCAAATTTCAAATCAAAGATGAAAAAGAAAAAGGAAACTCACCTGAAGCCATTTTAAGCTCCGCAATGGTAGCCTAGAACCAGGGAGGATGATTGCAGTCGTTGCAGGGTAAGGTTTTGGAAATCGCTTCCTCCTCCACTCGAGAGTGAACCTGCAATCATTTTCGAGATGATACAGATCGTTGGATATTGTAGCGTGTGGATATGCTATAACGACCACGGTTGGTTTTTCATTGTCGAATTCATCATATATTTGATCCTCGTATGGATCTTCGCCGTTGACGGAACCTTTTTTCTCCCATTTTAGTTTCGCTTCTATGTTATCCCCTTTCTTATTGAAGTCACCAAGCTGGTCAATGAATGGAATAGCGTACAGGGGTTTTTCTGCTATTTGCTTTAGCATTGTCATACCTTGTAAAAAGCTACTAACATCAGTTTTCACTTTGTTGATGATTATTCCTACGCACAAGGACCAGTCTCTCTTCGAAAGACAAAATTTCGTACCGACTACCTGCGCAAAAACACCCCCGTTTTCATCACTCACAACAAGCAGCCAAGGGCACTTAAGGAAAGGAAGAGAATAAAGCAACTGTTAGACCAACACCCCACATTGAGTATCTCTCCCTATTTTCAGTTTTCATTAATGTCATACCTTGAGGCATCGAACCAGCGGAAGATTTACGATATCCCCATCCATAAGATTGAGTTCGGAACATGAGCCAGCTCCCTGAATGACAACAACTTCAGCACCCGTAGCACTCGTGAGATTCTCCAGAGAAATCTGCACCATGTTCTGCAACGCTGTAATTCTTGTGGAAGCATGCGCGTAGGCCTCCTGAAGAATCGGCTTGCCCATAACAATTGTGGTGCACATAGCTTCGCCCCTTGCGTTGCGCCCTTTGGGTCGAAAGCAGATTGGATTCATTTCGACACGTGGTAGTATCTTGCAGGCCTCGGCTTGCATGCTCTGTGCCGTCGCGATTTCTCCATACCCCTGTTCTTCTTTGGGAGGAATCGGCGACACTGGGCCCTGGCCATTAGATCCAACCATTGCCGAAAAGGTTTCATAGAGAGTCTCTCGCCTGGATAAATCTGGAAGCAAGGCTGGAGATGTGGCCTTTGCGGTCTTTTGCGACTTGAATGGTGCACACTTTGTGCCCCCATTGGTCAATATTCGGCACATGGCTGTAGCAATGACGCTTTTCCCAACACCCGACATGGTTCCTAGGACAGCAATATTACTGATACGACCTCTCTCTGGGCTGTTCTCAGGAGCTTCTTGACTTTGGTGGCTATTGTTTTTGCTTCGCGCAGTGGACTCTGAGCGATCTAAGCTTTCTTTGCTACTTCGGGCTGTCAAAGATATCGTCATGGGCTTGTTCTTTTTCCTCTCCAGAACCTGATCTAACGATTCCTCTGTAACAGATGTATTGTCGGCTAAAGATGTCCTCCTAGCTTCCTTTTGGGGCGCGATATTTGACAATCCATTGTCCAAGGACGGGTTGTTCGAAGGCCTTCGACCCGATTTGGCTTTGAGGGAAGACCTTCTCGGGCCGGATGGGGGTGGATGAGTTGATCGAATATCGCTTTCCCCGCCCAATGAGATATCATTTGTCACAAAGCTGTTGTTAAGCGAAGATCTCGTTTGGCTCTGGACCTTTATCCTTCGCGTTTTGTACTGCTGATGATTCGATTCTTCAGCAAGACCCTCCGAATACGAGCTTTCCGCAGAAGAGGCTGCCCCTTCGTCATGTGGTTCGCCGTTTTCCACATCATGAATACTCAGATATTCAAAGGTGAGATTTTCTTCTTCATCGCGGGAGATGAATTCATCATTTGAGGAGCTCTCGACAATTTCGTCGTCCAAATAATGTTCGTCATATACTTCCTCCTCTTCGAAGGAACTATACCTAAATTCGTCATTGCTCTGGCCTAGCGCGCTTATTTCCCCGATTGACTTTCTTAGTTCGAGTGAAAGTTCGGCGGAATGTTCGGTAACTTCCTCGTAATCGGATCTCGGATGGGCATCGTTGTCGTCCTCCTCCTCAAAGGTCGATCTCGGATGGGTATGGGTAGCGGTGACCTCCTCATACGATGAATTTCCATTAATGTCCGTCACGGATTCCTCATAATAGGAGGGTCTTCCGAAATTTTCTTCTACACTTTCCTCCTCATAGTTTACCTCCTCGTAGGATCCCTGGTCGTCGGACAAGACGGGAGCATATTCCCCATCTTCCTCCTCGAGAAACTCGGGTTCGGATAGAGATGGATGAGAAGAGTTCTCAAATGGATCAAATGCATCTCCCATCATCATAAAGTATCAGTAGCAACTATATTAGAGTCTATGCGATAATAGAAAGCTCGGAAGCGATTCGAGAAATCCCAGAATAGTCCGTATGACTCTGAGCTTTTGTTGTCCTTTAAAAGGGTAGGTAGTAGCGCAACTCCAGACACGCTAGCAGCGATTGACGCCTGAGCAACGATAAATCAAAGCATAAACGTGTCCTTCCGACTTCTGGTTGTGGTATTGTGATTACTTTGAAGAGAAGGGTTGTTGACTTGGCTACTTTGTGTCCTATGTTATTGGCAATGTATCAGAACGGTTTGTAAAAGTATCACCAAAAAAAGCTTGAAGTTGGGAGGGGTTTGTTTACATGCGTTCGCTTCACGAATAAGTGTTTGTCACGATTAAGTCATTTTCGGGACTGGGAACAATTAACGCTGTTTTTTTGGGTTGGAGCACCTCATTTCTCTCTAGCCACCACTGCTTTTGCAGACAGTAGAATAATGTGTGATAGCAATGCAAAGCATTACTCATGCTTCAGTAGATCATTGTTATTGTGGGACAAAGTTTGAACTCTGGGAGGGTGGAGCAGCAGGTTGCAGAGTGGGCCAATTGAGCACTTGTTGGGGCGCACCTCACACAATCACAAACTAAGTCCCACCTTAGAGGGCCTCCCCACGCAAAAAAGGAGAGCACACACACACCAGTGGCAAGCAAGGGGTCAACCTTCAAAAAATATTGAACTGCCCAATGGAGCCACTCTCACCCAACACTCCTTTGGGGCACAGTGCCCCAATTGTCGGCGGGACTTTGCTTTTCATTCCTGCAACTGTGGACATTGTGCATACCAACGGCTGACAGACGCACGCAATCACATCACCACACGTCTATTCATTTTGCGATTCTTTCCTCCATTTTTCAAAAACCATCGCATCGTTGCAACTGTAACGATGGTGGACAGCACAACGATGATAGACTACACAATTGGTGTGTTCCAGACGCACGCATAAATTGTTCTTATTGCAAAGTTGCTGATAAAGCTACACACACAAGCACCATCGGTTCCAAGATATATATCGTGATGTCATTCCTACAATGCGATGTGATGATTTCTTCCTCCGATAGACATGTCACGATTTCCGCTCCTTTTTTGAAACTTGGAAAATCTCCATGGGACTAATTGAGTTGTGTTTTTTCAACCAATAATATCTTGATGGGCTAGTCTTAGGGATGAAATCAAAAACTTGGATTTTCCAAATCAAGCATTTCGAGTCTCTCTGCTGTTTTTCTTGGTTCGAAATATCCAAGGGGATGGGTGTTGAAGGGGTATGCTCTTTATAGCCGAGGTTTGGGGAGAGTTCCTACATCAATACGGTGCGTTGCGAAAACAACTTGTTGATCCTCCTATTCGTTTCAAAGTTACACCAATTATTATTTGCGGGTTGTCGGGACGATAAAATTTCACCACATCACTTCCGAGGGCGACCAACGTATCCAGGTTTTCCCTTTGAGTGACAAACTTATCCGAACATCTTGCAACAGAATCGGTCTAATTTTGAAAAACAAAATCAAACAGGAATGAATTGTATAAAACTTTTGGTATTTTCTCTCTCATCATGGATTCTATTCTTTGCGCATTTTGATAATTTCATTTTCGAGCAGATACAAGCCATCAAATAGGAAAACGGTAAAAGAGGATTGCACCCACTTTCTTTCGGAATCTCGAAACTTCGGAAATTTATTTTACTATTTTCTGAAACACTTCCAAAAAGGTGCGTGAATTTATTGTTCCTCCCACTGTCACAACAGAGCAACCACCAATAATGAAGCCAACGAAACGAAACACAAAGAACCAAGCATGTATCGAAGCCGGCTCGAACTTTTCTTTCTATAGTTCCCGTCCGGTCAAATATCGTGCAAGACGAACTCATTATATCAAAAGTACCCGTGCGAGACTCAAAATGTTTCTCGCAAGGGGAAAATGAGAGAGAACCATTGGTTGGGTGTGACGTTTGAATCGGAATTGTCTTACGGAAACGGACTCAATATCCTTTGGTATATTCTTAATTTTTTGTAGGTTGCTCTAGAGAGACAAAGAGTCATGATGATAAACGCACGTATATCCTATGATACAGTGGTTGTGCAAACCGAATATCGAAGGTTATCCTTTTCTACTATAATGCCGTGGGGCATATTGAAATATATACTACTAAACACCTCGAATAGGCAGGTAGGTCACCGAATTCTTTGTAATGCTTATGACTAAAAGATGTTTGTTACCAAACAAACGTATATAAACATAGCAGAGGTAGTTGTGCGGATGCGAACGAATCAATTGGTTTTGTCCTCTAAAATGGAGGTCGAACAAACGATTAGTATGTGCAAATCCGACTTTACGAGCTGCAAGATTAGGTACTATATACCACACGAAGGGAAAATCAGTAGTTCCTTTCCGAGCTAATATCACTGGGCACGCGACGATTCCAATAGGCTGCATAATCAGTAACCCAGAGCTCTAACATTTTTTCTTTCCTTCCGAAACAACAGTGATTGGTACCTGCACCAGGGCGACGATGAGGCCTTTGAGGAGCGACAGGCCTCGAAGTATCTTGAAGTATCTTGTGCTGCTCCACGGTTTCGAAAATTTCATCTGTCGGAGCTTCTTTCGAGAATGAATGGTGTCCCGCGGTACTCTTTTGCACATTTCAATAACTACACGGCAGTCTAAATTTTGTCTCGTTCAACGTCTCCTGGTTCATTCCCGTCAGCATTTTTCCAGGAAGCTAATCCCGCGATGCCTTTAAGAGAGACCTACTGAATCTTTCCTTTGGCTGAATGTCTTTAAGCGAGACCTACTGAATCTTGCGCTAGCATATGTTTAGTATCTCAATAAGTAGAACGCCAATAAAATAGTAAAAGAGTTGTTTTGGCATCCGTTGGTCATGGATTTTGGAGGAGGCGTTTTTTGAACTTGATTGATTGATTCACGGGTCAAAATTGCACGGGACTGCGCGCGAGTAGTTTTCGTAGAAGTTCCAAGATTACGTACGATCCAATTTTGGTGATGTCTGTCTCTCGAGTGACATCACGAATCAATCATCCATCACTGATTTTGATGGAATGCCTCGTCGTCATCCCCAGCGGTCACAAAACTACAAACGCAAACAAATCACATCACACTCCGAATCATCACGCAAGAGAAACACACAACAAATAGACGACAACACCACAAATTCAACCACAATGACAACTGCCGCTTCCACAAGACTCGTATTGCAAAGGACACTTCGTCCAAGCCTTGGTCGTACCGCTTTTTCGAGAACAATAGCGCAACCACGATTGCTTTCTACCCACGGCCAGGCATCCGTGTGCCGGTTCCAGGAGGCCCTCGAAGATTATCGAATCAAGAATTACACCCAAACGATACCACCCCGATTCAAGAAGGAAATTTGTAACGTCATTTCCAATCCACAGCAAAATGCCACAATTACAGCGACGCTCGACGATCAAAAACGAGTTGCTGTCCAAGACATTGAACGTTTTTTGCAAAACATTGGTGCTCTTGGCCAAAAAGTGACTCACGAGGATGTGGAGACCATAGTCTCGGAAGTCTGGGAGGAATCGCTGCTGCCCACCAACGATGAACTCCGTGCCGAATCGATTGTCCAAACGCTGCTATAAAATAATCCTACAGGGTATACGATACGGTGTATTCAATGCACTGCGGGAATAATCGCTACCTAGCTAGACAATACAAATAAATATAGATTGCTAAAGAAAACTAAAAAAGAAATATACAATTTTAATTTTTATTCGCAGTACTAACATCTTTCTAGCGCTTTTCGAGCTCCAATTACAGCTCGACAAAATATATTGGCAGCATTGGAAACGGATCGATTATATCACCAACATTCGAAACATCGTCGTTGAGATCCTCTCCATCGACCGCCTCTTGGAATCCTCTCAACTTTTTATTCGCATTTTTACATAGTACACATTTGACTTCTTCCGACAAACTACTGTTTCGCGAGCGCATTTATAGTTCTTTCCTGCATTTCTCTCCTTCTTAAGAAGACGTGCGAAATCTCGATGTGTGGATTGCATTTTTCTAGGACTTTTTTCTGGTTCTTCGGCGCTTTGATCGGCGTGGATTCGGGCGCTTTCGGGTTGGTTTTGGTGCCACGCCAATAGAAATCGGCAACCCCGTTCGTGCTTTCGGAACGTCCCCTCCGAGCGAAGTGGGGTCATTTCTGTTGCGATCAATGAGGACGTTGAGAAAGGACTCCATGTTGGCAACCAATAGTAGGTACATAGCGTCTGCTGCGGGCTTATCGTAACGTGAATTCAAGCGAGAATGGATACCAAACTCTGGGCTTTCGGGGTAGTGATCAAAGGCACGCGATGCAAAATGGAGCACACATGGCCATAGTTTGGGTGTCATGCTAGTAGATTGACTTTTTGTTGTGACAAACGAAACTCGTGATCTAGCTCTGTTGAATGCTAGGGTGTCTCCCAAATCTGACTTGTTTTTGTTGCCGGAACCAAATGTAATAAATCGATAGTGACCCAATGACCGACATTGATGGACAAGAGATATTGTTAAGTTGCTTATACTTGCGGGGCCAAATTCGAGATACATTAGACCCGACAAGTTCTCAAACGAATCTGGCAACAACCGAATACCACTACCAAAAATCAATAGCTCCTTCAAATTAGTCAAATTCCCAAATTCTTCCGGAAGTGATGTTAGATTTTGCATGAACTTGAGGTCGAGTGCTTTCAGGTTTTGCAATCGTCCAATCGAAGGAGGGAGCTCCGAGATGTTGTTGGAATTCAGATCTAGTCTTTGCAAGTTGGTCAAATTTCCAATTTCTTCTGGGAGTAAATTCAGATGTTCATTGTGCTGGAGAAGGAGTTTTTGAAGGTTTTGCAATCGTCCGATCGAAGGAGGAAGCTCCGAGATATTGTTGCGAGCTAGATCCAGTGTTTGCAAGTTGTTCAAATTTCCAATTTCTCCTGGAAGTGACTTCAGATTTGCATTCCGGAGATAAAGGTTTTGAAGGTTTTCCAATCGGCATGGGCAGCAACATCAAGCACAAACTCGTTGGCAAGTATGCTTGTATCGACACACCGAGGATAGATGACCACGACGTTTCGTTACAGATATTCGGTGATTGGTGGGGCCCAAAAGGGAGGAACCGTCACATCAGCCCATCCACCAGTCATTGAACCTTCCATGTTGGCCACTCCCAAATAGATCAACTGTATGGGAGACGAGTTGTCGGTTCCGTATCGAATCCCTACCACCCTAGCCTGGGCCCATGCGTTTCCTCCGTTCAACTGAAATTCTACGACCATTTGCTTCACTGGGAGAATCTCTGCGTTTCCATTGTCTCGTTTCTTGCCCATGCCAGTATCGGTATCTGCTGCTAGAACACCTCGATGGCTGGAGGATGCCGACGAAAAGACTCCTCCCGCCTCGATGCCCGGTCCGAGTTCCATCGAGATGAGAGGATCTTTCCGGAGAACGTATTCTGCCTTTCGGAGCAGTTCTTCCCGAAAGGCCTTTTCTTCCGAATTCTGGACAGACGAGGCTCCAAACAAGAACAAACCACCGGCGATTTTCACCGGAAACGGGACGGTCTTGAGTTGGAGAGGAGGTGGCAATAATGGAGCATTGTTATTATTCATCGG
>Ga0115013_10001133_pt1 | contig 15592 bp, 6 predicted proteins | sample SouAtlMetagenome_2_FD_88686 | JGI IMG/M metagenome (GOLD analysis project Ga0115013, IMG submission 88686) | Marine eukaryotic phytoplankton communities from Atlantic Ocean - South Atlantic ANT15 Metagenome | ecosystem: Environmental > Aquatic > Marine > Oceanic | place: South Atlantic Ocean...
CCACACCCACCTTTCCGCCCCACCCCCCAAACCCCCCCGCCCCCCCCCCGGGGGCTTTTTTTTGCGCCGGGGGGGGGCCCCTGGGGGGGGGGGGGGGGGGGGCAAAGCCAAGGTTGCAGCACAAGCACCAAGCAAACCACCCTCAAAAGCGTTGCCCTCATTGTGCTAGGAGTTATCCGCATCCCTAATCACAACGCCTCTTTGGCTACCAGTTAAACAACAAAATCTTAAAGGTGTATATTTCCTGGGTTCCAATCATGTTGTTTCAATTCCTTACTGGACATCAAACGATTAATATAATATCTTATAGTCGATTATTTCGATTTTGGAATCGTTCTAGATCTATATTCATATTCTTATCGGGCTTGAGGCCGGCATCAGCCATTGTTACTATAATCTTCTGCATTCTTTGAAGCTTTTCTGCCGCTCCCATGTTGCTGGTCTTGACGATTGATTTCCACAAGGCCCGATACGTCCAACCATCAGGAGGAGAATAACTTGAATCTAATTGGTGCTGCTCCAGGAGCTCCAGATATAATTCATTTGCCTTGGCAAAGTTCCCGTCGTTGGCCCACGCGTTTATCACCGTGTTGTACATAGAACGATCGCATCGAATCGACGGATGGTCCTGTACGGAACTCTCTGGTTGGTGAATGTCGATGAATTTGCTTCTGCTATTCCCGCCAGAAAAAGATGCCTCATCCTTCTCGATCTGCTGCTCTCTCTGTTGTTGGAGAATCCGTTTTAGCAGGTCATCTGCGCGCTGAGCTGCACCAGGGAGTTTTGAATGGGCCCAGCATGCTAGAAGGTTGTTCCAACATATGTTGTTGGGAGGTCCATCGATTTTCTTTTCGCTATATAGTTCCTGCATTTTGATCAACAAGGCTTCTGCACGTTCTGGCGCATCTGTGCGTCTTGACTTCGACCATCCGTAGAGGACTTCCGAAAAAGCGTGAGTGCCAAGCATTGTTTTAACACAGTCGTCATAAACGAATTCAAATAGAAGCTTTTCCGCCTCCTCTATCTTCCCTCCACGGGCCATCGCCTTGAGAACGTTCGAACAAGTGTATGCATTGGGTTCCAATCCTGCGATTTCTCGCATATCGCGAAACAAACTAAGGGCTTTGGAGGCGGCATCATGGTGCTTGGATCGGCTGTAGGCATTAAGGACAGAAGAATAACTAAAAGCATTGGGTTCAATTCCATATTGATCTTTCATACGATACAGGAGTTCGTGCGCCTTTTCAGCGGCTTCCGGTGCGTTCGTGGCCTTTGACCATGCGTTCAAGATAGCTGTAAATGTGACAACCGTGGGTTTCATTCTTGGATCCCCTGTGCGACTATATTCCTCAAGACATGATTCTAGAAATCTATGGGCTTGTCGAGAGCGCCCACTACGCCCGTAGGTATTGAGTAGAGCTGTGTAGGCATAGGCGTCTGGTGAAATATTCCATTTCTCTCTCATCTCGTGAAAGTGGGCTTCAGCACGCTTGACAGCATATTCGCGCTGCTCCTTTGCAGTTTTCATCTGGTATTGGCTCTTGATGCTTCCACGTTTGTGAGTGCCTCCCGCGACACGGGCCCAGCAATCTATGCATACCCCATAGGTCTTGGCGTTAGGTTCAATATTGACCTCTGGTAGTTGCATCAATTGTAGTATTTTATCAGCTCGTTCGGCAGCCTCAAAGGTTCCTACTCTAGCCCATCCCAAAATTACAGATGTAAAGGATTTCACATCCGGCTTTATCGTAGTCAAGCTTACGGAATTGTCGGAGTTTCCAGATTCGGTAGTTTTCTGATGACATTCGAGGTTAGAAATTCGATTTCTATCAATACTACCATCATCATTTCGATAGGCAGCAATCATTTCTTGCAATATTTTTTCCGATTCTTGGGGAAGGCCAGCGCGGCTGTATGCTGTGATTACTGTGTTGTAGGTGATCACATTCACAGGCATCCCTAAATCCTTCATCTGTTCTAACCAACTGTGAGCTCGTCTAGCAGCATAAATTGCCTTTTCTCTATTTCTACGAGATTCACACTCTACCTGTTTCGTCCAGATATCAATGACGAGGCTGTAAGAATATATATTAGGAGGGTCAGTGAGAAAGCCATTAGGGTCATGATACAATGTTTGCATCTGTCTTAGGACTCCTTCGGCGCGTTCTGCATAGTTCTTATTGATCGCGGCTTTTTTTGCCTTAGACATTGCTGATTGATATGATATTAGTAGACTATTGAAGGCCCGAACATCTGGATATTCTTCCTCTCGTATCATCCGATCGATCCATTCCCCAGCTTTGGTTGGGTCTCCAGCACGGGCAAATGCTAGGAGAACGGAGTTGTAGAGGGGAAATTTTATGGGCTGGAGTTTGTTTGGATATTCCCTTTCTAGGTCATTAAAAGTTTTTACCCACAATTCGGCCTTTGTTGGTGCTCCTGGTAGACCCGATTCTGCCCATGCGTGTACGAGCGTTGCGAATACCATAACGTCTGGTCGAGGTACGATTCTGTCATTTAGTTGCTTTGATGGTAAAGATCTTATTCGATCGTTGTCGTTGTTGTACATTGTTCGATAACTCTCAATCCATTCTCTGAGGTACCTGTCGGCAAAGAAAATTCCCTGGTTATGGCAACCGTAGAGATCTTTCGACCAACTTGAAATAGCCGCTGAATATTTGCCGGCGGTATCTAATAGAATCGTGTGGGTTGCTACGTCCCTCACAACGAGGTTGTATTTTTGATATTTTCTGAGGAGCTTTGCAACCTCGGACGGAAGTCTCGGGGGCACCGTTCGATCACAATCATGAATACTATCACCACCACCACCATTGAGTTCGATACGCTTCCGATGGTATTTGAGAAAATCGTCTCGCCATATCCTTAAAAATGGATTAAGTACCCCTACCGTGGACAGCTTCGGCGAGGGGCGAGCCTCAATCTGTTGTTTGTTGATTCTGTTGTTCGTTTCCACAAGTTCGGCAAAAAGTCTATCAAGGAACTTCCAACACTCTTCAATTGTAACTGTGTCTTTCATAAATCTGGAAGCATCATCACGGTCTTGAAACCAATAGGTCAAGACAGAGATGGCTTCGTTCCATCGCCCGTCGTTGAAAGTACCCACTGGCAGCCCAAAGATTTCATCACTCATGCTTTGCCATTTCGACTCCAGCGTCTTCGTTGCGATCTTGGTATGGGTTGCAGTTGTTTCTTGCAATTTCCTAGCGCGTCTTCCTTCAATTTCCTCGACATTGGTAGTGCCAGGGTTGGAAATTGTTTGCACAAAGCGAGTTTGAGAACCGAACGATGGCGGTGCTGCACTATTGGTACGTGTTATCGAAATCGCTGACGAAGCGATGCGCCGATGGGAGAAGGTGCGTCGAGGAGAAAGAATTTGGCGTGGTCTTTGCCGCAGCTGATAGTTTGTTTCTGACCATTGGGTTGTCCTCAACAAAGTCCTCACAACACTCGCACAGTTATCCGATGGTTTCGTCTTTGAGAGTATTCGCTTCATCCTTCCTGCATCAGACTGTTGTGGTGTGAAACATCCCTTTTTCTCATTATGTATTCAGTGTGGATACACTCGCCGGGTAGCAAGGTTCTTGCTTGGTCTTGATGAAACACTTTCGTAAAAAGTCCAAAACTTCAGATTGCTAGCTCGATTTTATTTTGTGTTCATCTCGCAATTCAACTCACAACAATTCATCTGTTGCGGTATTTTGTGGCATGAAGTTTAAAAATCTAAATCTGTACCCAGACACACTAAATTCTACATCATCGAAATTTTGATCTTCGATCAAATTCACGGCTGTCCCAACTGAATCCTAGTCTCTATCTTCTACAATAAACAATTCAAACGATGGCGTTTTCATCATGGAGAACATCGACGTTAACCCGAATACGCTCACTGGTACATGACATACCAAAACATGCACGACCGGGGAGTCCGGCACAAGCAATGATGCGAATGGATAAACGATCCTTCTCGGTTTCTTCTGGCGTTTTGTCGCCTTCAGGTTACACAGACGTTGTCGACTTGAGAAGTGACACCGTTACACTCCCGTCTCAGAAAATGCTCAATAGTATATTTTCTGCAGCCATTGGGGACGACGTCATGGGAGAGGACCCTACTGTTCTGGAACTCGAAAGATTCATGGCGGAGAAATTTGGGAAGGAAAGGGGCCTCTTTGTTCCAACCGGCACCATGTCTAATCTTGTTGCACTGCTAAGCCACTGCGACAAAACTAGAGCCGCAGAAATAATCATTGGATCAGGATCACACATCAATTTATGGGAAGGAGGAAATGCTTCATCGATTGGTGGTATTCATACTCGTCAGGTTGAAGAAGATAAAGAGTCTGCGCAGTTGCATGAGGATGACATTTTAGACTGTGTACGTAACGGGATGGATGACCACTGGCCCATTACGTCACTTTTGTGCCTTGAGAATTCACATAATATGTGTGGTGGTGTAGCATTGCCCAAATCTTACTTTGATAAAATGTCAAAATTGGCACACAGCGAAAAAATGAACAATGTCAATGTTCACGTCGATGGAGCTCGGATCTTCAACGCAGCAGTAGCTCAGGATATCGATGTGATAGATCTTTGTGAAAACGTAGACAGCGTATCAGTGTGTCTCTCAAAGGGTTTAGGGGCACCCCTAGGAAGTGTTCTAGTCGGCAACGAAGACTTTATTACAGTGGCTAAGCGAGCAAGGAAACGTTGCGGTAAGAAAAGTCTAATTTTTGTGTCCACACATACCGTTGTGACGAACTCAATAATAGCAACACTATTGTTGCTATCAATGACACTATTCATAACTCATTTTTACGTTTGTCATCTTTTGGCAGGTGGCGGGATGCGTCAAGCTGGTGTCGTGGCATCTATGGGGTTATTCGCTGTGCAAAATAACATTGATCGCCTAGCAGAGGATCACAACCGGGCGAAAAAGGTACGATATTACAATGTCGTACCAAGTAATAGTGTGTGACCTTTTAATATTATACATGTCGCACAAGTTCTTACTTTTTTGGTTTCAATAGATTGGTTCTGCATTGAAAGAGAATGGATTCTACTTGCCACGAAGTGGTAAAATTGATACAAATATAGTTTATTTTGGCTTACCGGAAGATGCTAAACTGACTCGAGAAGTATTTTTAGAACGGCTTCATCAAGAATATAATGTGAAGGTAACGGGTGGGTACAGCAGGGGAGGGAAACTCTTCCGTGCTGTTACGCACATGAATGTTGATGACGATGGTGTCGATCGCGCAATCGATGCGATTTGTTCGCTAGTTAACCCCTCGTCAGTCTAAGTTTGATAATGCGTGTGGAATCAATATACTTTTTTTCTATTTTGGATCAAGAATTAGATTTGAAAGGATACCTACAACTGTTTTGAATGTTGAAACTAAGTATTAAAAAATTAATTTTGTTCATCTAATGACTGCAACTTAATGTGGAAATGTTCGTTAAAAAGTGAATAAAGGATGGTCTCTACAAAAAGCCAAGTTCAGACAAGTGGTGCTTTTATGGTTTGCGTATAAGGTAGACGCTAGTGCGGCAAAACTGCTCATTGACGACACTTCTTGAGAAACTCTGAGTTTATCATACTTCAAATCTGTTGGGGCTAAAAAACACTGCCTGGTAGGCTGAAGCCGTACATATTTGTTCATAGCAACTTATCGAAAGGCTATCTTCTTTATCTGTAAACACCTGGTCAACTGAATCGAAATCTATGATGCACGTAGGTGAGCGATTGGAATTGTGCTTACCAAATGAGTTCGGTTTGTTCCTTATAACAATTTGATCAAAAGAATCGTTATTCAGTTTTGACTCGTCAAGCTGAAATAGACGGGGTCTAAACGTGAAATTTGAACGTTTAAGAGTTTTGCTGCTTTCCGGTGTTTGTGCGATCGAGGCTTCAAGAAACTTGTTGGGGTCTGATCCAAACGACATTTCGGACCACTCACTATAATGTGAAGCATTCAACTGAACTTCATCAAAATTGTTTGAATTGGTCGGAGTATCTATTAATAAACCATCACAATCAGTCCATGAATTATCACAAAAAGATGATATTGGTGATGGTGTCTCGTAACGCAAGTCTTCCTTTGATTGAGAAAATTCCATCGTATCGAACGGCGATGTCTTTGATGTGTGCAAAGTTTTGTCTGGGGAGGAGAACGAACATGTTGTGGTAAACTGGTCGTCAAACGGCTTGTAAAACTGGTCCTCTTCATCAAGGCGATGGAAAAAATGCGGTATAGTACTCTCGCTCTTATCGATGGACTTTTGGAATCGATTCCCTTCTTCGAAGGAAGAAAAGAAAGATAAAGAGGATGGTGATTCTGGCGAATTCTGTCGATTTGCTCTGGGTGCCTTTTTCTCTTGTTGCTGGGAATTATACTTCAACATTTGAAAATTGTCATCTTCCAAACAAGAAGTTATTGCTATGCTATGTCGTTCTTTCGGATCTCTTAGTATTAGTCCATAATCATGAAGAAATTTATACTGTACGGTTGTTTTCCTTTCTGCTCCCAACTTATGGACTGATGCCACTCCCTTCTTCGTAACTAGTTTCTCCTTGTTACGCAAGGTGCATTGTTCAAGAAGTTGATCCAATAACCCTTGTTTTTGATTCATTGTATGAATCTTTGTTGACTTTCTAGCGAGCGTCCGTTCAATTTCTGGGATATCATAATACTTTATCCCTTTCTTCACCAGTGATGGTAGAATAGAGTTATTTGTATCGATAAGCAAGTCTGAGCTAAAACCACTCGAAGTCGGGGTAGTTGTGTCTGATTTGTACTGATACCCCTCTTTTGTAGAGTAGTCGTTCAAAGTAGATAGATTGTTTCTGCTTGTACCATTCGCAAGATTTACACGACTTGTACCAACATGCTGGCTAAGGGCACGTCTGAGTTGTTTATGTTTCTTTTTGTTCGTCGCTTGATCCACACTTTCAGAAATTTTGTCAGACCTTATTGATTGTACTCTCGATTTCCTCCCTCTTTTGGTTGTTCGTCTGCGATATTTTCTGCGTCGAATTTGTCTTGGATGAAGATAGTCAAGAATTGAGTCACTGGAATCAGATTCGATATTTTTGTTTGGAATCTTTAATGGGGATACAGTTGTTGTATTGTCATTTCTACATGGTGCCAAGTCGAGAAAAGTGTAATTAAATCTGATCGTTGCTAGGTCAAGTTCAGATTGTTTTCTAGGTGACGAAAAACTGGCTTTACTTCTTTCAGATACGAATCTTTTACACGCTTCTTGCCCTGAATGAGAAACGATTGGGTCGTTGTGCAACATCATCTTCTTTCTTGCGATAATCCCTTTCATACGACGATGTGCGTTGTCTGACATCGTGCGTTTCTTCATCAATATAGCTGACTCCTGTCGAATACCAAAAGAAATTTCGGTCGTTGACTACCCTAAACTTGATTCCGATACAAAAATTTTAAATTTAAAACATCCGTCTCAAAATAACGGTCACGTTCAGATAACCCCAACCCTAATAAAGCAGTCAGTACGTCTTCCATCTATTGAGGGACCGCGAAGAATCAGCAACAGAAATTCCCTGCACTGTGTACCGTTGACATCATTATCTTACTGCCAACAGGCCAAAGATAGACAACGAGGCTTTGGGTACAGTATTTGGTTCTATCGTCAAACCTTGTTTGGGATCGAACCAACCTAATCTATTTCAACATTTATACCTGCAAAGCCATCTCCTAATTCTCCGATCTTACTAGAAATTTTGCGTTGCGAGAAACTGAACACAATTGTACGCCAATCGTCATTAGATCGGAGACCATTAAATCTTGCACTGTTAATACAGACTGAGAATGGTCCCGCAACCGAATACAGAGAACAACGAAGAGTTTGCAGTCCCTCCGCCACCAGGTATGGGACCGCCACCAGGAATGGCGCCACCAGGAATGGCGCCTCCAGAATTTACAACACAGGAAGCAATTCCCCCACCGATGCAGAATCAAAGTGAAGTAATCCCCCCAACGGAAATGTTTCCTCCACCCCCAGGGATGATGAATGCTCCTCCACCACCTCCCGGAATGGATACAAATATGGACGAAGAGAAATCGAAACGATGGGATGAAATGCGATCCGAGGAATACGATGAGCCGCAAAAAATGGGACCTTTTTCGGCACCACAAAAAGAGGTAATGCCTGCTGACTTCCTCAGAAAAATTCTACAGGATCATGGAGATATGTCAAGCAAAAGATATCAGTCTGAAAGACGTCTTTATCTGGGAGCTCTCAAATACATGCCGCATGCATTGTACAAGTTGATGGAAAATATTCCCATGCCATGGGAATCTTACAAGGAAGTGCCCATCTTGTTTCACATAACTGGTGCAATTTGTTTCGTGGATCAAGTCCCGAAAGTTATTGAACCGGTCTATCGGGCTCAATGGGGTACTGCATGGCTGATGATGCGGCGGGAAAAACGAGACCGTCGTCACTTCAAGCGGATGAGATTTCCTCCATTTGATGATGAGGAACCCCCGCTCGATTATGTTGACCACCTTCTAAATGTTGAACCAGGGGAGGCTATTCAGCTAGATCTCGATGAGCCACAGTATGATCTAATTCGAGATTGGTTTTATGATCAAGAACCCCTTTCTGATGTACGGGAAGATCCCTCCAATCCATTATTGAAACACGCATGGGTGAATGGGCCAAGCTACAAGACGTGGCGATTGGATACGCAAGTCATGTCACAAATGTATGATTTGGCACGGCCGCTTCTCAATGTCTTTCCTGACAAGAATGCCAGATACAATTTTGATTTGCCAAACTTTTTGACAGCCAAGGCAATAAATGCAGCCATTCCGGGAGGTCCTCGATTCGAGCCCCTATTCCGGGATGTTGAAGAAGATGAGGATTGGAATGATTTCAATGATATATCCAAGATTATCATTCGCCAGCCGATTAGGACCGAATACAAGATTGCTTTTCCAAATGTCTACAACTCTCGACCACGTAAGGTCCGATTAGCCCCGTATCATTACGTTCAATCGACACATATTGTCGGAAGAGACGAGGCGGATGAAGAGGATGGAGTCCTAGCATTTGAGACTTATCCCTCTCAGCTCAATCCGATCGCTCGGATTGAAAAGGGAGATTATGGTCATTATTCTGACATGTCCGATGATTTTGACGAATTTGAGGGTAATGAATTCAATGTTCCTTTGGTAGGAGAAACTGACGATGGTTCAAACGTTTGGATTCAAAACGACACGTACGAGGATGTAGAAGACGAGATTGACCACTTCAGCGATGGTAGTGTGTCAACTGCATTGGTGAATCCATTTTTAGAAGAAAGACCAATTTCCACATCGAAAACCATCTCCGGCATCGAATTATATTCAGCACCTTATCCTTTCAACACAAGGTCGGGTCAAACAAGACGTACTATTGATGTTCCTCTCATAGGACACTGGTTTCGTGATAGAGTTTCGAATGATTTGGAATATCCTACCAAGGTCCGAGTATCATATCAAAAGTTGCTCAAAGCCTGGGTACTGAATCAACTACATTCTAGACCTGACAAACCGAAAAGTAAACGAACGTTATTCAAAAGTCTAAAAAGCACGAAGTTCTTTCAGTGCACAGAACTTGACTGGGTTGAAGCTGGTCTTCAAGTGTGCAAGCAAGGACATAACATACTCAATCTACTGATCAATCGTAAACAACTCAAGTATCTCCATTTGGATTATAATTTCAACCTCAAGCCAACCAAGACGTTAACGACAAAGGAGCGAAAAAAGTCTCGTTTTGGTAACGCTTTTCATCTTGTGAGAGAAATTTTACGCTTGACAAAACTTGTGGTAGACGCTCATGTGCAATTTCGATTGTCCAACATTGATGCATATCAACTAGCTGATGGCTTGCAGTATGCATTCAACCATGTCGGACAGCTAACTGGGATGTATCGCTATAAATACCGATTGATGCGTCAGATTCGAACTTGCAAAGACTTGAAGCATTTAATCTACTACCGCTTCAATACTGGTCCTGTAGGAAAGGGACCCGGGGTTGGGTTCTGGGCTCCGAGTTGGCGTGTGTGGATATTTTTTCTAAGAGGCATTGTTCCGTTGCTCGAACGTTGGCTAGGTAACTTGTTGGCACGACAATTTGAAGGCCGGTTATCAAAATCATTCGCAAAGAATGTGACTAAACAGAGAGTAGAATCGCACTTTGATTTGGAGTTACGAGCATCTGTAATGCACGATATACTTGATATGATGCCTGCGGGTGTCAAACAGAATAAGAGTCGAGTGATTCTTTCGCATCTTAGTGAAGCTTTTCGCTGCTGGAAGGCAAATATCCCTTGGAAGGTTCCCGGGATGCCCGCTCCGATCGAAAACATGATTCTTCGATATGTGAAAGCGAAGGCAGACTGGTGGACCAATATTGCTCACTATAATCGAGAGCGAATCAAACGCGGTGGGACTGTCGACAAAACAGTAGTGAAGAAGAACTTGGGGCGGTTGACTCGCCTGTGGTTGAAAGCCGAACAAGAGCGACAGCATAATTATCTAAAGGATGGTCCATACGTGTCCGCGGAAGAGGCTGTAGCTATATATACTACGACCGTCCATTGGTTGGAAAGTCGGAAATTTACTCCGATCCCTTTTCCGCCACTTTCATATAAACACGATACGAAGTTGCTGATTTTAGCCTTAGAGCGACTGAAGGAGGGGTATGGTTTGCAAATTCGATTAAATAGTGCAGCAAGAGAGGAACTAGCACTAATTGAACAGGCTTATGACAATCCTCACGAAGCACTCAGTCGTATCAAACGCCACCTTCTCACACAGAGAACTTTTAAAGAAACTTCAATCGAGTTTATGGATATGTATCAGTACTTATCACCAGTTTACACAATTGAGCCACTGGAGAAGATTACTGATGCCTACTTGGATCAGTATTTGTGGTACGAGGCTGACAAGAGATATCTGTTCCCGAATTGGGTCAAACCAGCTGATGCTGAGCCGCCACCACTTTTAGTGTATAAATGGTGCCAGGGTATCAATAACCTTGAGAATATCTGGGACGTTGACGAGAATGGGGAGAGTGTTGTACTAGTCGAGACAAAATACGAAAAGTTTTACGAGAAAATTGATTTGACCCTTTTGAATCGACTTTTGAGGTTGATTGTTGATCATAATATTGCCGACTATATGACAGCAAAAAATAATGTAAGCATTTCTTTCAAGGATATGATGCACACCAACAGCTATGGATTGATCAGAGGACTGGCATTTTCGTCTTTCATTGTCCAGTACTACGGGTTGATACTCGATTTGCTTCTTTTGGGGTTGACTAGAGCTAGCGAGATAGCTGGTCCACCACAACGTCCAAACGAATACCTTACTTTTCAAGACATCGAAACGGAAGTAAATCATCCTATACGATTGTACACTCGATATTTGGATAAGGCGTATATTCTCTTCAAATTTGACGCAGAAGAAGGAAAAGACATCATTCAGCGATATCTTATTGAACATCCAGACCCAAACAATGAAAATGCAGTTGGCTATCGAAATAAAAAATGCTGGCCTCGTGATTGCCGAATGCGATTACTTCGAAGGGATGTTAATCTTGGACGCGCTGTATTTTGGGATATGAAGAATCGTTTACCAAGAAGTATTACCACCTTGGATTGGGAGAATTCGTTTGTGAGTGTTTACAGCTCGGATAATCCAAACTTACTTTTTGACATGTGTGGGTTTGAGGTCAGAATAAATCCTATAAGAGCTGTTCGACGGGACATTTTTACCGGCAAGCAAGTCGAAACAAATGCAACAACATACAAAGATGGTGTCTGGAACTTACAAAATGAATCCACAAAAGAAATGACAGCCCAAGCGCACCTTCGTGTGGAGGATTCGGCAGTGCAAGCGTTTGATAATCGAATTCGTCAAATCTTAATGAGTAGTGGTGCCACTACATTTACCAAGATCGCAAATAAATGGAATACCGCCTTGATTGGTCTCATGACATATTATCGTGAAGCTGTATTGAATACACAAGAACTTCTTGACCTTCTTGTCAAGAACGAAAATAAGATCCAAACTCGAATCAAGATTGGGCTGAACAGTAAAATGCCTAGTCGTTTTCCTCCAGTTGTTTTTTACTGCCCGAAAGAACTTGGTGGCTTAGGAATGTTATCTATGGGGCATGTGCTGATTCCACAGAGTGACCTACGGTACAGTAAACAAACAGACATGGGCATCACTCATTTTCGATCTGGTCTGAGCCATGATGCTGAGCAACTAATTCCTAACCTCTTTAGATATTTGCAACCATGGGAAAGCGAGTTTGTAGATTCTCAGAGAGTTTGGGCAGAGTACGCTCTTAAAAGACAGGAAGCTAACAGCCAAAACAGAAGATTGACTTTGGAAGATCTTGAAGATTCATGGGATCGTGGTATTCCTCGAATTAATACGCTATTTAGTAAGGATCGGCATACTTTGGCCTACGATCGAGGTTGGAGAGTGCGCACCGAGTTTAAACAATATCAAATTTTGAGAGTCAATCCATTTTGGTGGACACATCAGCGTCACGATGGAAAGCTTTGGAATCTTAATGCTTACAGAACAGATATGATACAAGCTTTAGGTGGAGTCGAGGGAATTCTAGAACATAGTCTTTTCAAAGGAACCTACTTTCCTACATGGGAAGGTTTATTCTGGGAGAAGGCCTCCGGATTTGAAGAGAGTATGAAATTCAAGAAATTGACGAATGCGCAGCGTTCTGGTCTAACCCAGATCCCAAATAGACGTTTCACTCTTTGGTGGTCACCAACCATTAACCGTGCGAACGTTTACGTTGGTTTCCAGGTACAACTAGATCTCACAGGTATCTTCATGCACGGAAAGATTCCTACGCTTAAAATTTCTTTAATTCAGATCTTCAGGGCACATCTCTGGCAAAAGATACACGAAAGTATTGTAATGGATATTGCGCAAGTATTCGACCAAGAGCTTGACTCGCTGGAAATAGAAAGTGTCCAAAAGGAAACAATTCACCCCCGGAAGTCTTATAAAATGAATAGTAGTGTCGCAGACTTAGTTTTGTTCGCGGCGTATAAATGGCCAGTTTCAAAACCCAGTCTCCTACACGATACCAAAGATAACTACGATGGAAGTACGTCGAACAAGTATTGGCTTGACGTGCAGCTACGATGGGGTGATTTTGACTCCCATGATATCGAACGATATGCTCGAGCAAAATATCTGGATTATACAACAGATAATATGAGCATTTATCCTTCTCCAACTGGCTGCCTCATCACCGTAGATTTGGCCTACTCTTTGTACAGTGGATTTGGTAACTATATTCCAGGAGGTAAGCCTTTATTACAACAGGCGATGACAAAGATTATCAAAGCAAATCCCGCACTATATGTTTTGCGAGAGAGAATTAGGAAGGGTCTCCAGTTGTACTCAAGTGAACCAACAGAACCATACCTAAGTTCCCAGAATTACGGCGAACTCTTCAGCAACCAAGTCATTTGGTTTGTAGACGATACGAATGTCTACCGGGTAACAATTCACAAAACGTTCGAAGGAAATCTTACTACCAAACCTATAAACGGCGCAATTTTTATTTTCAACCCAAGAACTGGTCAGCTTTTCCTAAAAATCATCCATACAAGCGTTTGGGCGGGACAGAAACGTCTTTCGCAACTTGCGAAGTGGAAGACTGCTGAGGAAGTTGCTGCTCTCATCCGATCTCTCCCGATAGAGGAGCAGCCAAAACAAATTATTGTTACAAGAAAAGGAATGCTCGATCCATTGGAAGTCCATTGTTTAGACTTTCCCAACATTGTTCTGAAGGGCTCTGAACTGCAACTGCCTTTCCAAGCTGCTATGAAAGTAGAGAAATTTGGCGATCTCATATTGCGCGCAACAGAACCCCAGATGGTTCTTTTCAATATCTACGATGATTGGTTGAAATCAATTTCGTCTTACACAGCATTCTCTCGTTTAATTCTGATTTTGAGAGGACTTCATGTAAATGTTGATAAAGTTAAGCAAATCCTCCGTCCGGACAGAAGCGTAGTCACTGAACCGCATCATGTCTGGCCAACTCTTACCGATGAACAATGGATAAAGGTGGAAGTTGCTTTAAAAGACTTAATTCTTGCTGATTATGGCAAAAAGAATAATGTCAACGTGTCAAGTTTGACTCAAAGTGAAATCCGAGACATTATTCTTGGAATGGAGATCGCTCCTCCTTCTGTTCAGCGTCAACAAGTTGCCGAGATAGAAGCTCAGGCGCGCCAACAATCGCAAATGACTGCAACCACAACAAAGACAACAAATGTCCATGGAGAACAGATTGTTGTTACTACGACCAGTCAGTACGAATCTGCAACATTTCAAAGCAAGACGGACTGGCGAGTAAGAGCAATAAGTGCTACAAATCTGCACCTCCGAACCAAACATATTTATGTATCATCAGAAGACATATCTGAAGATGGTTTGACTTATGTGCTTCCTAAGAATATTCTGTCTAAGTTTATCACGATTGCTGATCTTCGGACCCAAATTGCCGGTTATTTGTATGGTGTGACACCAGATGACAATGACCAGGTGCGAGAAATTCGCTGCATCGTTATGGTTCCACAGGTCGGAAATCATCAAAGCGTTACTTTGCCCAAGAAATTACCAGAAGATAGTATGTTGAATGAACTAGAACCTTTAGGCTGGATCCACACACAACCCAACGAGATCATTCAAAATGGAGTGCAGGTCCTTCCAGCTCCTGATGTTGTCACGCATGCGTCAATAATAAACGACCATCCAAATGCATGGACGGGAGAAAACGAGATCATCTTGACAACATCATTTACTCAGGGATCGTGTTCTCTTACAGCGTACCGCGTGACGGATCACGGTCTGAAATGGGGACAAAAAAGTAGAAATATTGCAGGAGGGGTTGCTAACGCTCAAGATTATTCGACAAACTGCTTTGAGAAAGTACAGATGCTACTTAGCGACCGGTTTAAAGGATTTTTCATGGTTCCACGCGATGGTCTCGGCTGGAATTATAACTTTCAGGGTGTAAAACATAGCGCTGGCATGGATTATTCTCTTAAAATGGATTCTCCCGAACCATTTTATGCTGAATGCCACCGTCCGCAACACTTTCTTTCATTCGTACAAATGGAAGATGGAGACATGAACGAGGGTGCTGATATTGAGAATGCTCTCGCATAATTCTCTATTGCAACGATCCATTTACTATAATTTTCTATAACGTTAACCAAATCTGAATATTTGCTTTATCGTTTCAATGTTCTATTATTCGAACTTTATTGTAATTTTCATTGCTTTTGTAAAGTATCCTCGAATTGATAATTTTCAAGCAATGAAATTTTTAGAGGATTGAAAATCCTTCGCACATTATTTCTCAGCACGTTCGAAATGCATCAAGATGTACGTTGTGTAACAGTAGAGCATGTCCTTTCCACGAAGTATTGTACGCTTTCTGAAAGCATCAAACATAAACTTCGAACTTGCCTATTGGTTTATTAGTGAAGGTAAAAAGG
>Ga0115013_10001137_pt1 | contig 15557 bp, 9 predicted proteins | sample SouAtlMetagenome_2_FD_88686 | JGI IMG/M metagenome (GOLD analysis project Ga0115013, IMG submission 88686) | Marine eukaryotic phytoplankton communities from Atlantic Ocean - South Atlantic ANT15 Metagenome | ecosystem: Environmental > Aquatic > Marine > Oceanic | place: South Atlantic Ocean...
GAAATCGCTGACTCTCCAAGAGTAAGCTCAAACATTACCTGCATATCTTGATTAAAGGGACCGTCATTATCAGCAACCACTTCACCACCCGCCAAATGATATGCCCAGGTATTAAGAGTATTTACCGTATGGACATGCGAATCATCAATGTACCATCTGATTTCGCCAGCGCCCCACTCAATCGCATATGTGTGGAAGTCAGTACCAACAGTTTCTATCATTTCAGCATTCATTTTTATGCCGCTGGTGATACCTAAACCGTAATGGGCACCCGCAACTAACGCTTCATCAACTGTCTCTAGGGCGACCAAGCTATTATTTCCATCATACATATCTTGGACGGGCGCTAGTTTAAATACAGCCGCCACATCAACGCCAGATGAGGCTTTGACCACAGCCTCAACCCTTCCTAATCTCATCGGATTTAAACCCACGACCGATGATGTCACATCAGCTTGTGAGGAAATCACTAAATTACCGCCAGAAACAACACCATTTACTGCGCTCCATAGTAATGGATCAAGCTCTCCAGAATTGAAGTCATCACTCCAAACCAAATTCCATCCGTACTCCTCAATTACCTCAAAATCATTCACAACACTTATAGTTAATGTAGCTGAATCCGTCTCTCCCGAGACCGAATCCGTGACCGTATAGTCCACACTATCCTCACCAAAGAAATCGGGGAAAGGGGTATATACAAAGGTTCCGTCATCATTGAATATAAGATCTCCATTCACAACCGAGCTGCCAGAAACTAATGCGAATACAAGATTGCTTCCCTGATCATTGGTGCTCACATCGCCCTCTACAGATCCGCCATCTTCTAACGCCTCAACCACCTCGCCAACCGCGAATACAGTTCGGACAACATTTAGGTCAGCATCGCCGCCAACACCACCGCCACCGCATGATGAGAGGATCAGTGCCAAAAAAATTGGCAGCAAGGAAAACTTCTTACCTACATTCATGATGGACCCCACCTAAATAAACAATTTCGACAGTATTTTTATACTTACTGAGTTATTTCTAACTGGCTTTGCCAGAATAATAATCGGAAAATCTGAACTACTCGGTTGCCTAATATAAAACCGGAAGTCTACCCTCTCCACTACGGTAAGACTTTTAACGGGCAAAATCGTCCGAATGATTTACTCGAACGCCCAAAAAATAGACTTAACGATGAACTAGTTTTAGTTTAGCATTTGGAGAGAATCTACAAAGCATAGAAAATCGTAAACCGTGTATTCTAGAAGAAAGAATTATGACCCATTAGTCGAACACAAAACAAAATTTAAAGCTTGTTCGTCGCAAAAATAAAATTTTGATGTGAGCTGCTAAATATAGGATATTTTGTCGATAGTTAGGACAGGCTGATAAAATAACCAGAATTCATTTATCGCGCAAGGATGGCGGGAGAAAGTTACTTTTATGGAATCTCTTCAGTTCAATTCAGTGCTATTCAATTTCCATGACGTTATTTTGTTAATGACGGCGATGCAATGTCTATTCTGTTTTTTACTCCTCTGCCTAACTATTGATAGGGATAAGAGAAGCACTTTATTTCTAGCTCTGTTTTTGCTCGCTCATGCATTAATCCCCATCAATGAGTTAGTCATGTGGGGCGCTGAGTTCAAAATGACTGCTCGCGAGTTATTTCCAAGCTTATATTTTTTCCCGATGGTCGCTTATTACATTGATGGAGCTCTTTTATATTTATGTTTTAAAGCCCTCGTCTTCAAAGATTTTTCCCTTACAAAGATTGATCTTTTTCACTTTGTTCCGTTATTGGCTTATATCACTTTCATTGGGTTAGTTTTTTACAGCAAGCCACATGATACTAGGCTTGAAATGATCAATAGCGAATCTTTTGTTTACAGCGCTAGTTATGTTTACATGGAATTCTTAAGCAAATTAATACGCGTTTTTTATGTTATTGCATGTTTTACGCTCATCAGTCGATACAGCAGTCGCTTGCAAGATACAAACTCCAACATGGAAAAGGTACACCTCTCATGGTTAAGAGCATTAGTCATTGGTTTTCTGCTCGTAATGGTTTCTGAAGCTATTCTCGTTGCGGCTAAGATAATTAATATCTACACCAACTTTAGTTTTAGTTTATTCGTAAACATCGGATTAACAGGTTATTACATAACCTTTGCGCTTGTAAATTTGCTCGTCTTCACTGCAGTCCGTTATTTTGGCGCCTTTGAGCAAGTAAACGAGGTTAAAGTAACAAAAAAAGTTAAGGACGAACGGTTTTTTCAGCCAGAGTTAGCTCTGAGTGTAGATGATGCTATCCGGGTAGGACAGATCTACATGGACCCGGACATCACCCTAGATAAACTCGCCGAGTCACTTAAAATTTTACCAAGGGACCTTTCTTCGCTTATTAATCGGCATTTTGGTGTCAATTTCTATGAATTTATCAACCGATATCGAATCGAAGAAGCGAAACGAATGCTCACTTCAGAAGAGTACAAGGCCACGACGATTACAGATATCTATTTGAAAGTTGGCTTCAATAGCAAATCTGTTTTCTATACCTTCTTCAAAAAACTAGAGGGGATGACTCCCTCACAGTGTCGCCAAATAAGTTAACTTTGCTCAAAACCAACCAACACACTAGGACACATAGTTCTTATATTATCAAGACAGCACATTCATCGCTCAACGTAATTAGATCTAAATAAGCGATTGTGCTTACTTAGAATTCGTATTAACTGGCTTGTCCACTACAAAAGTATCAGGGAAGTCAGCGGCTCTGTCTCCACTTCTTTTTCGATACCGTAAGTTTTGGGAGGAGCCTTTTGGTTCATTCATTGGAATATCCAAGCCACCCTGATCAGCTAACATCGCAAATAAGTTACGTTTCATTTTCTGAATAGTGTTTTTGTGTCTTGGCATCGCTATTAAATTAGTCGTTTCATTGGGATCATTTTTTAAATCATATAGTTCATCGGTATCCCAAAGGCCATAATATGTAATGTACTTGAATCTATCCCCCCGTAACGCAAAAACGGTTGGGGACTGCGGGAAATTTTTCTCCCAATAATAAACGTACAAGAAATAATCTCGCCACTCTATCACCTCCTTTTTGGCCAGAGGTAAGAAGCTTTTTCCATCCATGTGAGATGGCGTTTTCAAGCCGGCAGCCTCAAGAATGGTAGGACCAATATCTATATTTGCAACAACATTCTCAATGGTTTGACCACCCTCAATTACTGATGGTAATTGCATAACCATAGGTACACGGATAGACGTCTCATAAGCGACACGCTTATCAATGAGTCCATGCTCACCAAACATAAAACCATTATCGCCCATGTAAATAATTAAAGTATCTTCATAGACACCCATCTCTTTCAACTGAGCTTTAACCCTGCCAATACTGTCATCTACTGCAGCAAACGCTTCTGTATAATTTTGATAGTACCGCGTGATGTCTATTTCGCTGTGGTAAGGAAAATCCATGCCATGCCAACTATTTCGCTGATCACGGACCCATCTGGGTGTATTTTCTTTATAATCTTCTAGTTTGTGATTTGCAGGAAGTTCTACCTTTCCATCGTACATGCCCTGATGTCGCTTGGCTGGTGTAAAATTTGAATGGACCGCCTTATGCGAGAGGTACATCATCCATGGCTTGTCTTTACGCTCGGTTTGCTCCATCCAATCAATGGCATAATCTGTCAGCTCATCGGTGATATAACCTTTTTGTTTAACGCGCTCTCCATTGACATTTAAAGTCCATTTATTGTTAGGTGGCAAATAATGGCCTTGGCCTGCAAAACTCACCCAGTGTCCAAAACCCGGGCGCTGATGATCACTTTTCTGGCCCATATGCCACTTACCAAAATAGGCCGTGTCGTAACCTTGCTGTTCAAGGTATTGAGCAAAATATTTTACATCGTCCTGCTCGAGACGCTGATTATCAATGACTCTGTGCTTGTGCGTATAAAGACCTGTCAAGATCGATGCCCTGCTTGGCGAACACAACGAGGTAGTGACAAATGCATTACTCAAATGCACACCCTCTTCTGCAATAGAATCTAGGTGTGGAGTATCCATAAACGGATGTCCCATAAAGCCCATGGCATCATATCTATGATCATCAGTAAGTATGAAAACAATGTTATGCCTTTTAGCGCCTTCAATTCGTTCTGATACGACTTTGTCTGGGAAAATTGATGCATGCGCAGACAATCCAAATAACAATCCAGTAATTAAGATGGCCTTAGTATTGAACAAACTCCTAACCTGACTTTTCAAACCCAAAAGAAGTAACTTCATCGTTATACTCTTTAAGTTAATTTGACTATAAGTATACAAATTCTCGTCCAACAAAACTAATAACTAGTAAACGATTGTTTGCATTGCTCTTGCCGGAATAGTCACTTTGGTCTGACGTTGACCAACAAAAAATTTATAGTCAACAGTCTCATCCGCATCATTCATGACTATAGTTATCATTTGATTATCTTCATTTACAAAAGAGGTAGACATTAAATGGCTTCGAGTGCTACTTGTACTGACTCTCTCAGCATTGGGTCGCACAAACTTTGAGAAGTGTCCAAAGTAGTAATATGTGGGGGTATATATTAATTCACCCGTTGTTGTATCAGCGTGTATGGGAGCAAAGCAAAAGTTCTCAACATGATTTGGACCGCCATTGTGATCCAGCAAAATATTCCAATCTGTCCAACCGACAGTTCCATAATTAAAATCATTAATCATAGAGTGGCCATAGCGTTCAGCATTAGGCCAATACTGCAGTCGATCAGCCCTGAAAGCCTCGTTGGTGCCCTCTGTGAAGAGTAACTTCTTTGTTGGATAAGACTCGTTAACTAGCGCCAGATTCTCATGAAGTGTTTTCCCTCGATTCTGCCATGTCTCGTACCAATGAAAACCCATTCCCCAAGCATATTTGGAAGCCTCTGGATCCTCAAAAATAATGTTTGCACGTCGCGTAATCAGATCTCTATTATGATCCCAAACAACAATTTTTTTGTCGCCAAATCCCTCGCGCTCAAACGTGGGGCCTAGATGATTTTTAAGGAAGTCTCGCTCTTCCTCAGCGGTATAAATCATAGACTCCCAGCGCTGCACTGCCATGGGTTCATTCTGAATAGTCACGCCCCATACTGGGATATCTTCAGCTTCGTAAGCCTCGATGAATTTAACGAAATACTGTGCCCAAGTATCATAATATTCTGGAAGTAATTTTCCTCCTTGTAGCATATTATTGTTTGTTTTCATGAATGCTGGGGCACTCCAAGGGCTTGCGTAAAAAGTAATGTCGCCACCTGCGGCCTGAATCGCTCTCTTGATAAAAGGTATCCTCAGCTTTTGATCTTTTTCAATAGTAAAGGTTTCAAGAGTTTTATCACCCTCCTCGATATAAGTATGACTGGCACTACCAAAATCTGAACTATGAATAGAGGTCCTAATAAGATTGTAGCCAATACCTTCATCTTTATCGAAATAAGCTCTGAGCAATTCCTCTTGCGTTTCATCAGACAACTTAGCAAAAACCTCTGAACTTGCATCAGTAATAGCTCCACCAAAACCAAGAATCTTTTGGAAGCGTTTTTGAGGGTTTACAAAGATCGCTGTTTCAGTCTCAAAGGGCTGAATACCGGGTTCAAAAATAAGCTCATCAGTGAGAGTTAAGCGTTTATCCGTATCCTTAGCAGTCGTATACACAAGAGCTGTTCGAGGGCTAATGATTGATGAACCCTCTTCTGGAATAAGGCTCCCACCATATAGGAGGGACCCTTGAGAGCCGAGCAAGGCTGCAATGGCAGTAGATACTATTATTTTATGTATTTTCATTTGATAAAACGATCCGTTCTCATTGAGTTTATTTGAATAAAAAGATGCGTTAGAGCAACATTAAACTAAGTCGTAAATCATAACTAACTTGGATAATAAAGGTGTTCGAGTTAGCAATAATGTATAAAGTCGAACCCTGAAAAATCAAAACATCAAAACAAAGAGGTATTGGTTTTAGAATATTTATAAATAAATAAATTTAACTAAAAAGATAGCTGCCAAAACCCAAGCCCCTAAATTAACATCTGCTTGCCTACCAACGCATACTTTGACAACGACATAGACAATAAAACCTAATGCGATCCCATTAGCAATTGAGAACGTCAATGGAATCATAATAATAGTGACCAAAGCAGGAAGCACTTCGCTCATATCTGACCATTCAAGACTTTCCATACCACCGAGCATCAAAATTGCTACATAAAAAAGTGCGCCAGCTGTTGCATAAGCTGGGACCATGGAGGCTAGTGGAGAAAAGAAAATTGCTAACAAAAAGCATATCCCGACGACAACTGCGGTCAGTCCAGTCCTACCACCTGCCTCCACACCAGCAGAACTCTCCACATAGCTTGTTACAGGGGCGCAGCCGAAGAATGCGCCCATCACACTAGAACTACTGTCAGCCTTTAACGCTCGATCCAAATTTTGAGCATTCCCTTGTTCATCAACTAACCCTGCCCGACTAGCAACTCCAAGCAAAGTGCCCGCAGTATCGAATAAGTTCACAAATAAAAATGCTATCACCACACTGACCATAGCCACATCTAGGGCACCAAGAATATCCAATTGCATAAATGTTGGCGTTATATCAGGTGGTGTTGCGACCAAGCCATTGAACTCAACAAGTCCCATAAAAAGTGCAATTATTGTAGTGCTGAGAATACCAATAATAATTGCACCGGGAACTTTTCGGATAGAGAGAACTGAAATGACGGTGAAGCCGAAGGCTGCAAGAACAGTGTCAGGTCGAGTAAGATCTCCCAGCGTTAAATAAGTAGCGCCATTCGCAACAATAATCCCACCACTTTTCAAGCCAATGAAGCCTACAAATAAGCCTACTCCAACTCCCATAGCAATACGCATATTTAAAGGAATACTATCCAACATCCATCGGCGAAGGCGAGTCACACTCATAATTACAAACAAGATGCCTGCAAGGAAAACCGCTCCTAATGCAATTTGCCAGCTGTAACCCATATCTCCGACAACTGTATAGGTAAAAAAAGCGTTAAGTCCCATTCCTGGGGCCATTCCCACAGGCCAATTTGCGTAGAGGCCCATAAAAAAACAAGCGAGTGCTGCAGCGATACATGTCCCTACAAAACTTGCCCCTTGATCCATCCCGCTCGCAGCCATCATCTGGGGATTTACAAATATGATATACACCATAGTGATAAAAGTGGTTGCTCCGGCAACGACTTCAGAGCTAATAGACGTATTATGGTCTTCGAGTTTAAAAAAACGCTCAAGAAGTGATCTCATGTTTCCCTGCTTAATTAGTTAACGTTAAAATTTTAAATGTCTAGTGGAAAAAAAGATCGATTATACATACAATTCAAAGATCCCCTTGCTAAAACTAATTGTCATCAACTCTTCATAAGGAATCCGTATGAATCCGTCACCCTTTCCGATCAAATCCTTAACCACTGCAATCCTTATTTTGCTAAGTTCCGCTACCCTTGGTCAGGAATCTAAGCTCGTCTTCGAAGAGGTCATAGTTACCTCAGAAAAACGTAGCGAAAGTCTGCAAGATTTATCGCAAGCAATTACTGTGCTTAGTGGACAAGATCTTGATAACCGCCAAGTTACCTCCTTTGTAGATCTCAGCGCTATTGCCCCAGGTGTAAACATTGCGAAGAATGAAGGCTTTAAAACAGTAATTACCATCAGAGCTGTTGGTAATGAAGCAAATCAGAACGCGATTGCTAATCCCTCAGTGTCCTATCATCTTGATGGAATTTATGTGGCATCCCCATTTGCATTACAAACTGACTTTTTAGACCTTGAGCGAATTGAGGTATTGAGAGGACCTCAAGGAACTCTCTTCGGGCAGAATTCGACAGGAGGAGCAATTAATATAATTACTCAAGCGCCCTCAACAGATAGTTCATTTGGAACAGCAGATCTAACTCTGGGGGACTATGGATTAGTCAAAGCACGAGCCGCGTACAATATGCCACTTGGAAACAATACTGCATTACGAGCCTCATTAATCTCCAATACCCGTGATGGGTTCACAGAAAACCTAACTCTTGGACAAGATCTAGACGACGCTGACAGCGTATCTGCCAGGGTTAAACTATTGCACGAACCCTCTGATACCTTCCGAATTAATTTAACAGCTCAATATTTTGATGAAGATAAAAATGGAGCCGCTCAAAAGGGTCTTTTAGATCAAACCCCAGGAGCCAGAAAACTTCGCCAGAATTCGGTCGCGGAGTATAAACTCGAATCGGAACTTTACAGTGCAGTCCTTGAATGGGATTTTGAGAATTTTAGTGTTAAATCCCTCACAAGCTATCAAAATGATGAAATCTTAATTAGGCGAGATAACGATCGAGCTGACCTTAATTTCTTACCTCCGTTTGCTCTTCTTCCAAGCGAATATGATCCAGAGACCAATAAACAGACTACCGTTACACAGGAGATAAATCTTGTGTCCTCAGAGCGACTATTTGGGAAGTTAGACTGGGTTGCTGGAATGTTCTATCTGGATACAGAGGTAGAGATCAGTATCCTGGAACGGCTTGACTTTGGATTTGATGGTACCTTTGATCCATTCACTCTGGATGTTATATATGCCTATGGGGGAGATGTTGGATTCATTTCAGACTCCAAGCCAGAGAGGGACTCCATGTCAGTATATGGGCAGGGAACTTGGAACTTTAATGATACTTGGAGAACTGTTTTCGGGCTTCGATATACTGAGGATGATGTTTACAGCGAGGTAACCAACTACTACGGCAGAGAAGGTACCGATATCCTTGAAATTGAGGGTGATAAAGTAACAGGAAGGCTAGTGGTCGAGCATGACATCAATGATACTACAATGCTGTTTGGATCTTTCACACGTGGTTTCAAACCTGGTGGATCAAATCTAACTTATGGAACTGAATCGGTCGTTGCTCCTATAGTTGTGCTACCTGTTTTTGAAGAGGAAGTTGTCGATGCTTTCGAGGTAGGACTTAAAACTGATTTAGCTGATGGCAGAATCCGTTTAAATGCGGCCGCTTTTTATTATGACTACGCAGACCTCCAATATCAGGCGACTGATCCTGAAGTCTTTAACGGTGGGGTAGGCAATATTCCTGAATCAGAAATTTTTGGAGCCGAACTTGAATTTTCCGCCTTCATAACTGACTCCCTAATCCTAGATGCTAGAATGGCTTGGCTAGATACTGAAATCACCTCAGATCATCTTGCCCTTGATAATGTCCAGTCTGAAGCCGCCGGAAACGCACTTTTAGGTCAGGGTTTCAACCTATTTAGTGACGAAATTCAAATAGCACGAGCTGATCAGATTCAGAATGTTAATGGCAATGAGCTGGCTAAAACTCCAAGTTTTACTGGTAACATTGCATTGAATTGGAATACTGATATTGATTCTTGGGGTGAGATGAGAAGTTCTCTGCAGTATACCTATCGAGGAGACTTTAAGCATCGTATCTTCAACAATGCAGAAACGGACATTGTCCCAAGCTATGACGTACTCGATCTGGTTGTCGGTTTCCATCCAAATGGTGGTGACTCATGGCGAGTCGAGTTGATTGGTAAAAATCTTACTGATGAAGATGGAATTAACGCTCGATTTACTGACGTCTTTGGTGTGGGCGCAACGGGCGATGAACTTATTGGTCCAAGGCAGTTAATGGTTCGTCTCGGTGTTGACTTCTAAGTTAAGCTAAAATACAAGAGCCCCGTGCAGCCAGACTGCTCGGGGCTTTTCTTTATACTCAGCCGCATACTGGAGGTTAAGGGGTTATGTTATGATCTTGTGCACGCGGCACTCCCACAATGGATAGAACGGCAGATGAAAAAGCACTACATTCAAGCTCAACAATTGCTAGAGGATTCTTTCAACCTTGCTTGGCAAGTATTTGAAAGCGGTTATCGACCTAACTATATCGTTGGAGTTTGGCGTGGCGGTGCTCCAATTGGTATCGCAGTCCAAGAGTTCCTGGATGTTTTAGGCATCAAGTCTGATCACATTGCAATCAGAACATCCTCATATTCAGGGATAGGTGAGCGTAGTAAAAATGTCAAGGTCCACGGTCTAAGCTATGTGATTCGACAGCTCGAATCCGAAGACTCCCTTCTGATTGTGGATGATGTATACGACACTGGACTATCTATTCAGCAGACTATTGATGATCTAAAGCAGGCTTGCAAGAAAAACACACCTGAGATTCGTATTGCTACGCCCTACTTTAAACCCAGCAACAACAAGACAAGCCGCTCTCCAGACTATTTTATCCATGAAATTAATCAGTGGTTGGTATTTCCTCACGAATTGCATGGCCTCAGCGCTGAAGAAATTCGAGAGCACAAACCTGAGCTTGCTCATTTAATAGATAAGATGACGCCAATAATATAGTAAATGATATCTACCATCAGCGGTCTTGGCCTGTTTATGTGATACTTATGCGTTATGGTATGCTAACGATTCCTTCTCATTAATAAGATGTCGGCCATGAGTGAACTAAAAAACATAAAGAATGATGAGCCAGAAGTCGACTGGGCGGTATTCATCCCGGCCGTATTTGTCGTCCTTATTTGCGCAATCCCACTAATGATCTATACACAGAGCGCATCTCAGCTTCTGGCGGATGGTCGAGCCCTTATCATGGATAACTTCTTATGGCTCTACCTTCTAGTCGCGTTAGCCGCTTTTGGGTTCTGCATGTGGTTAGCGTTCGGTCGATTTGGACATGTTAAATTAGGTGCTCCAGATGAGCCACCCGAATATTCGGATACCCACTGGGTAGCTATGATGTTTACCGCCGCTATTGGAGCTGCGGTGCTAACTTGGGGTTTTTCAGAACCTATTTTCTACCTTCAAACGCCACCTCTGGACATAGCTGTTGGATCATCTAAATCATTTGAATGGGCTCATATGTACCCTTTACTTCATTGGGGTATCGTGCCTTGGTCTATTTATGCTGTCCCAGCGGTTCCAATAGCGTATATGCTTTATGTGAAACGTTATAAAGTCCTGCGTATAAGCAGCGCCTGCGATGGCGCCCTGCCGAAAAAAGGTCGCAGCCAAATAAAAACTACGGTAGATATTCTTATTGTGCTCGGCATCGTTGGCGGGGTGACAACTTCCCTGGGTCTAGTCGTCCCAATGTTGTCAGCAATGCTATCAACGTTATTTGGAATCGAAGATAGTATGCTCATAAAAATGTCTGTTCTTGCACTTTGGACCCTTTTATTCGGTGCTAGCGTTTACCGAGGTCTTAAGTCTGGGATCAAGGTGCTCGCTGATATTAATATGGTTCTCGCCTTTCTTGCTGTTTTATTTATACTCATCGCTGGTCCTGGTGTTTTTATTCTTGATCTCACGGTAAACAGCATCGGTCTGATGTTTAACAATTTTATTAGTACTGCTACTTGGACCGATCCCATAGATAATGGTGGATTCCCAGAGGCATGGACCGGTTTTTATTGGGCATGGTGGCTTGCATATACGGGTATGATCGCGCTTTTCTTTGGCCGCATATCTCGAGGTCGAACTATTCGCCAACTGGTGCTGGGAGTGATTTGTTGGGGAAGCTTGGGAACTTGGTTAGTCCTCGCGGTTATGGGAGGTTATTCTCTCTATCTTGAAACCAGCGGATTGCTTGATGTATCTGGTATTTTATCAACGCAAGGCATGTCCTACGTAAATGCTCTTGTTATTGAATCCTTACCATTTGGTAAAATCACTCTAGCCTTGTTTACTATCTTATCGATTATTTTTTCTGCAACAACAATAGATTCCTCGGCATATGTGATTTCAAGTATCTGTGCGAAAAATCTACCCTGTGATGAGGAGCCACGTCGCTGGAGCCGCGTTGTTTGGGCAGTATTGCTTGCTCTTGTCACTGCTGGAATACTGCAATCTGGAGCGCTTGATACGGTATTATCAATTACAGTACTAAGCTCGGTTCCTCTTATACCAATTATGATCTTATTATGTTTATCTCTAGTGCGCTGGCTAGAACACGACTTCGGCGCTTTAGTTAAATCGAAGGAGCTCACTCTTCCTAAACAAGATCTTAACCATTCCTTGTAAACATAATAATTAGTAATCATGAATAGAACCCCTCTGAATATAAGGGGGTGGGCACTGAACATAATCTCCTTTTGAGACCCACTTTTAAATCTAATGAGAGGAATATTAAGTTACTATTTAATTTAATTTTGATTTAAAGTTATTCAAGTAGCGGCTCAGTTCTAATAATTAGAAAATAATGTTTGGTGTCATTATGGAAACTATTCAAGAAATAGCTCGAGAGACTCCTATCGTACATAAAACCGAGGTGCTGGTCGTAGGCAGTGGGCCTGGTGGGTTGGCGGCAGCTATTGCAGCCGCGAGAGCTGGCTCGGAAACAACATTGCTTGAGCGGTACGGGTGCTTTGGTGGAAATTTAACTCAGGTAGGTGTAGAGGGTTTCGCTTGGTATCGTCATGACAATACAATTGATAGTGAAGGTATTGGAATAGAATTTGAGCAAAGAGCAAAGTCTATGGGGGCATCCAATCCTGAGCCCCAATCTAAAAGTGACGCAATTGATGGTGAAGCTTTTAAGTATGTCGCGGATGTTTTAGTTCAAGAGGCTGGAATTACCCCGATGCTTCACAGAACTATGGTAGCGACTTTGGTAGATGAAGGTGTGATTAAAGGTGTTATTGTTGAGAGTAAGGCGGGACGAGAGGCAATATTAGCTCAGCGTATTATTGATGCAACAGGGGATGCTGATATCGCATATAGAGCTGGTGCAATTGTAAACAAAACACCCTTGGAAAAAATGATGGCAGCATCTGTTATGTTCTCAATGACTGGTGTAAACAAAACTCGCTTTATAGAGGATGTTAAGTCCAACCCACATACCTATAGCGACTGGTGCGGCCCAGACTGGGCAATGGAAACCTCTGGCAAGGAGGACAAGTTATTTTCTCCTTACCTAAAAAAGCCATTCGAGAAAGCCATTGAGTCAGGTTTAATTCCCAAGAACCTTAATACAATTACTGGGACGTGGGGTGCTTTGAGTGAACAAGGAGATCTTAGCTATTTAAATCTAGTTCACTTAGCTGGATTAGATGCGACCAATCCAGACCATCTTACAAAAGGTGAAATGGAGGGTCGTCGCCAGGCAATGCTGGCTATTGAGGCTTTAAAAAGGTTCAATCCTGGATGTGAGAATGCCAAACTCAGAAACTTTGGTATGACCCTGGGTGTTCGAGATACAAGAAAAATTGATGCGGTTTACAACATGACTTCTCAGGATGTTCGTAACCAAGCAAAATTTGATGATAGCATTGGCATCTTCCCAGAATTTATTGATGGTTATGGAATTCTAATTCTTCCGACAACCGGTCGTTATTTCCAGTTACCTTATAGATCAATGTTGCCAAAAGGTGTAGCTAATCTTTTAGTCACTGGCCGATGTACCGGGGGAGACCAAGACTCTCATGCTGCGGTTCGCAATATGATGTGCTGTGCTGTAAATGGTCAGGGTGCCGGAGTTGCCGCCGCTATTTCGATTCAATGTAATGTAGATGTCGCTAATGTCGATATCAGAAAAGTACAACAAAAATTAATTCAGCAAGGTGCCAGAATACACTAATAATTTTAATAATAGAGGTGCTCTATGCCATTAAATATAAATTCTAATGTCTTTATAACCTGTGCAGTCACTGGATCAGGCAGTACTCAAAATCGTAGCAACGAGGTACCTCGTTCTCCTAAAGAAATAGCTGAGAGTGCAATTGCTGCTGCCGAAGCTGGCGCTTCCATAGTTCATTGTCATGTCAGAGATCCAGATACTGGCGTTCCATCAAGGGATCCAATGTTATATCGAGAACTAACCAATAGAATTCGAGACTCTAAGGTTGATGTCGTATTAAATCTTACCGCTGGAATGGGTGGTGATATTGTATTTGGACCTCCCTCAGCACCATTGCCATTGCAAAATGGCACCGACATGGGGAGTGCTGAAAGCAGAATGGAACCTATTGCCGAGTGTCTCCCTGAAATATGCACCCTTGATTGTGGGACGATGAACTTTGCTGAGGCCGACTATGTCATGACTAATACACCGGGGATGTTAAGAGCAATGGGAAGCATGATGACTGAACTTGGCGTGAAACCGGAAATAGAGGCTTTTGACACCGGTCATCTATGGTTCGCTCAGGAACTAGCCAAAGAGGGTGTCATCGCAGATCCTGTACTTGTTCAGCTTTGCATGGGAATACCCTGGGGAGCACCCAATGACCTGAATACTTATATGGCTATGGTCAATAATATACCTAGCGGTTGGAATTGGTCCTCATTTTCTATTGGACGTCATCAAATGCCCTATGTAGCAGCCTCCGTATTAGCTGGAGGTAATGTAAGAGTTGGACTCGAGGATAACTTATGGTTAGAAAAAGGTGTTCTAGCTTCCAATGAGGATTTAGTTAGAAAAGCGGTTGGAATTATTGAAGCGATGGGGTCTCAGATTATGGGACCTGAGATGGTTCGCAGTCAGCTCGGTCTTACTAAACAATACCCTAGGTAACACTCCATTGAAAAGTAATATGCAATTTGCTGTTATTGGAGCTGGCGTTATAGGCGCAGGTTGGGTCGCGAGATTTTTACTAATGGGCTTTGATGTAAAGATTTTTGACCCTGATACAAATGCACAAAAAATCATTGAACAAACATTAGCTAATGCACGAAGGTCTATGCCAGGACTTTATGACCATATGCTACCTACTGAGGGTAAATATTGTTTTTGTGGATCGATTGCTGAAACTGTAACCAATGCGGACTGGATCAGTGAATCTTCTCCAGAAAGGTTAGATGTAAAACACAAAATATTCGATGAGATACAGCAGTATTGTTCTCATAAGGCAATTATCGCTTCCTCTACCTCAGGATTTAAGCCTTCAGAATTGCAAGATTTATCATCAAATCCAGACCAGATAATTGTTGCTCATCCTTTTAATCCCGTCTATTTAATGCCCTTGGTTGAGCTCGTAGGAGCAATCGAGACTGCAAATAGAGCATCTTCTGTTATATCTTATCTAGGTATGTATCCGCTGGTTATCCGAAAGGAAATCGATGCCCATATTGCTGATCGACTACTGGAGGCAGTCTGGCGTGAGGGGCTTTGGTTGATTAATGATGATATCGCGACAACAACTGAAATCGACAATGCTATTCGCTATGGCTTTGGTCTCAGGTGGGCTCAAATGGGTATGTTTGAAACATATCGAATTGCGGGAGGAGAAGCTGGCATGAAACACTTTATTGAACAGTTTGGACCTGCGCTTAAATGGCCTTGGACCAAATTAATGGATGTACCCGAGCTTTCCCAAGCATTAGTATCAAAGATTAGTGATCAATCTGATGACCAATCAGGCCATCATTCAATTACTGACCTTGAGCACATCAGGGACGACAACCTCGTTGGAATGATGCGAGCTCTGAAACTAAATGATTGGGGAGCGGGCAATTTGCTTAATACTGTAGATAC
>Ga0115013_10001139_pt1 | contig 15548 bp, 8 predicted proteins | sample SouAtlMetagenome_2_FD_88686 | JGI IMG/M metagenome (GOLD analysis project Ga0115013, IMG submission 88686) | Marine eukaryotic phytoplankton communities from Atlantic Ocean - South Atlantic ANT15 Metagenome | ecosystem: Environmental > Aquatic > Marine > Oceanic | place: South Atlantic Ocean...
GAAGGAGAATATTCCTTCTGTAGCATTATCAGAAAACTCTGTTTTATTTGGTTTTACACCAAATGTTTTTCCACTTCCTACAATATCATCTTCATCAATCTCACCTCTAATATCTGAGGAAGATTTATCTTCTACTTGAGATAGTGAAATATCTGCTTTGTTTTGTACATGAATTACTGGGGTTTCCCAAGTATAGTTAAAACTAATATTAGGATAACTTCCACTCATTTTTGCAATACCTTTAGAAGACCATAATTGTTTGTTTGCTTCTGCGGCTGGTGGACTATCTGACCACCCTGTTGGTAAGTCTGGATATGCCGTTGCGCTTGGAGTTCCAGGACTACCATTATTATTTTTAAAGATAAAGTTAGTATCTTGGAAACCTTTATCACTTAGTGAAGGAGTGCTCCAAGATGGAGTGCCTGATACATTGCCACCTGCGGTAGCCTCTGTTACTAATGCTCTAGAAACAGATTGAATTGTTCCACTACCTGCTGCGGCTTTAGTTTGTGACCACCCTGTTGGAATACTTGCAATTACTCCTGTAGTAAAATTATAAGTTCCTGTGCTTGGTGCAGAACTTGGGAATGAAGTAGCTGAGCCAGCGTTCCACCCAATACTGATTGCATAATAAAGTTCTATTTCTGCTACCTTTTTACCTGCTGCTCCATCTTGTCCATCTTGTCCATCTTGTCCATCTTGTCCATCATTTCCATCATTTCCATCGCTTCCATCGTCCCCTGTTTTTGACTTAGTAAGAGTTTGTACTTTACTAAAACTGAAACTTTTATTAGCACCAGTTTTACCTGATATGGTATAAGTTATTGAATATAAATCTGTTCCTGTTGCAGGAGTATGATTTCCTACACGTGCAAATCGTACTGGAGCACTTCCTTGTGACGTTATACTTCCTGTACTACTAAGGCTTCCGTTTCCAGAAATACTAACATTGTACTTACCTCTAGTGGCAGTACCTGTTGTGAAGTCAAGTAGAGTTGTGCCTTCAAATACTTTAATATCAGTACCACTTCCTGTTACATCAGAAACTGCTCCTGTTTTACTTGCAGGATATACGTGGGCTTCATTTGTAAGCAGTGGAGTTATTTGATTATCTAAACCATCAACAATCTCTAGTGTGGTAGAATCTGATGCTCCTCCATCATTTGCGTGTAGTGTATAAGTAACTGTCATACCATCTACTGCGTTTGCAGCTGTAACTACGCAACTTGGGTCTGCGTGAGAGTTATCGACACTAGTTATTGTACCTGCACTTGTTGTCCATTGACCATTTGCTGTTGTATTTGATGTTGATGCTCTAATTGTAATTTGAGTGGGGTGTACTTCTTTAGCAAAGCCGCCTGACCCACTTAATCCTGCTTCTCCTTCTGCAAAGAATAATTGAAAGAATATGTGTGCACTTGGAGTAACTACTACTACTTTAGCGTTATCTCCATCTGTTCCTTGTGAGGCTTTAGTAAACGATAGTACCTTATCTGCTATCAATAGATTTGCTCTACCTCTGTCAAACAATCGCATTGTTGCTGTTGCAGATGTATGAGCGTCCATATCGCCATCACCAATAGTTACTTCCCCACTTCCTGATATTACTACATCACTATCATTATCAAATCCACTTCTTGCTTGTAGAGATATACCAAAAGTATTTTGGGCAGTACCACTTGATGCAAAAGTATACGCTTGTGTTCCTTTCTTTACTGTAAAGTTACAAGCAAATGCACTTTCATTTGTTACTGTTCCATCAGTATTTGCATCAAAAGTAAAGTTTTCGTTTGTTGTATTAACTTCAAAAGGAGATTCTCCTTGTGAATTACCAAACTTCTGTAAAGTGTAAGCTCCGCTTCCGTCTTTTACAACTTTACCCATGATAGTATCTGTTTTGTAATCTACTAAAAAGTTCGGTTTTGAGAATGCTTGGTTATCAGAGTTTACAATAGTGTCTCTTGTAGGTTGAAAAGTAAATAATTCAGAGTCGCTTGTAAAACGTTTTACTCTGTGGAATCTAGTATTTGAACCATTTACGTATTTAAATACATTACCTATAGCTAGTTCGCCATCAAAATTTGTACTGTCTAATCCTGTGAATTTTCTTGGAGTAGTACTTGTACTTGCTGTAAGCGTACCTGTTGCAGTAGCGAATACACTACTTCCTACAGGATAGAATTGTCCTGAAGTTTCATCAAATGCAATTGCTTTAAATGCGTTTGCTGAGTGGTCAAAAAATACATAACCTGTATTTGCACCATTATTATCTGAGTTGCTTCCTGTTAGTCCTGTAAAGTCTAGCTGTGCTTGATTAGTGACTGCGTGTTCATTTACTCCATCATTATGAAATATATTTACAGGAGTAAAACTTATTTTACCAGAATCTAAACTAAAGTCTCCACTTATATTTCCTATAAAGTTTATATAGTGGGTATCTGTACCAACACTTCCTTCTGCTGGCCCTACTGCTCTATTAAAGTCTACGGTCAATGCTCCACTTTCCGCAACAGGACTTCGTACTCCATTTAAGCTAACAGTATATACTTTGAAGTAATAAGTTCCACTAAGTATAGCTTTATCTGTATCTAAAATTTCGTAATCAGTAGCCGCGGTAGTACCTGCTCTACGCCAAATTTCATTATCATTTGAAAATTCTACTTCGTAGTGTCTTAATGAGCTAAATAAACTTCCGTCTTCGTTTGTAGCGGGATCCCAATCAACAAGTAAAGAGTTTACTGTACCACCAGTACCAGCTTTCCTAATTTTAGGGTCAACGTCAATATTCGTAGGTGCAGGAACAGGTTTAAAACTGTCGGGTAAGTTCACCGTCCTGTACTGTGTTAGTGCTTCATTTTTATCTACTGCGTCAAATTTACTAGCGTTATATTCGAGTGCTGTGATTTCATAGAGATTTTTATCTTTCTCAACCATAGCCATCATTCTGAATAACTTAGCTTCTTGCTTTGTTTTACCTGTAGCTAGAGCTGCTCTTGATAATATCCAGACTGCCTCTTGTGCAGGAGCTGTATTAAAGGCAGAACTTACTGTAAGAGTCTTTCCGCTATTTGATACTGCTGATACAAATTTTGTTTCTGTAAAGCTAAAAGGAGTCCATTGTACAAAGACTAGGTTACCACTATCATCTTGTAAAGTAAGGGCGTCTTCTTCAGTTGTAAGACTAGTAAGGTGAGCTCCTCGTACAAAATTGCTGCCTCCAATGGTAGCAGTATCTTGTGCAAGTATTGCTTTATACCCAACATAACTTAAGGTAAGTAAATAGTCTCCTGCAGCATACCCAGACTCGACACTTGTATTACCAAAGCCTCCTGGTTTTCTATCTATATTGATTACCGTAGTACTAGAGCCAGAAGATACTCTGCCTCCCCATGATTTTCCTTCTTTATGTTGGTCAATAATTTGTACGATATCGCCAGGTCGCAAAAAGGCTGCGTTCAAAGAAGTTTCGAACGTTACAGTATTTGTATTCAAATTATTTGTGAGTAACTTCCATTTACCCAACCTTCTTGCTTGACCTCTTGAAGTACAACCAAATGCTGTGGTTGCCTCTGGTTTTACAAACTCAGTATCTTTTTGTAAACTTTCTTCTAGTTCTACAATTTCTGTTCTACTTCTATAATAGTCTTGGGGGTTATTCCAATTAACCATAATAGAGTTTGTTCTTGTTTTATTTGCTGTTCCTTCGTACTTAAACTCTCCGTTTATTACATTAGCATTTGTAAATTGATATACAGGGTCTTTTTCAGAATCCTGTACTACATAAGCTTCTCCATTTAACCAATATGACATTCCTCTAAATATACTTGTTACGTCATTTAGTACTTTAAATGCTTCTTGCTTTCCACCAATAACTAAGTTTGCACTAAATCTTGGCTCATGTTGCCCAGTTGACCCACTAGGAATATAGTTAGTATCATCTGTGCAATGTATACTTAATAAGTCTGCGGCAGCTACACCTGCTGGTACTAGTTCATCACAGTATCTGCCTATTTGAAAAAGTTCCCACTTATTTACTTGATTTGTATCTATATAATTTCCTAGTCCATATATCTTATTTACTATAAGGTCGTGATATACCCACGCTGGATTATTACACCAGCTTAAATAGTAAGTGCCGTCCCAATCTTGTTCGGCAGTACCAGGCTTTTCTGTAAGTTTGATTCTTCTATAGTTTGCAGGTATGAATGTTTGTTCTTGTGCAGTAACAGTTCCTGAATCCCCATCTCCATTTGTAATAGTACCAGTAACAGCACTTGTTGAGCCTGCTACATTTCTGAGATAGAGTATATTACCTACTTTCTTATCAACTAAACCACCACTAAACATAACAGCAGTTTTAGTTCCTGTACAAGTAGTTGAGGTTAAAGTTTTATACCCACCTGCTCCTGAATTTGCAGTTTCGTCAAAGGGTTTATTTAGTTGGTATGTAAACGTAGTACCTGAAGCTGCGGTACAAACAAACTCTCCTTCATAAAACTCTTCATCTTGAGTAGCTGTAGTTGCTATGGTTGCTTTGAAAGTCTCTCCTGTTGCTACACCATGTGCAGGCACAGTTGCAGTTGCAATGTACCCCTCTTCATCACTACCCGCTGCAGTAATACTACTAACGCTAAGTGTCTGACTTATAACGTCTCCGACTGCAAAAGCACTGGCGTTGCTTAGAGTTAGCTTTCTGCCATTATAGTCACAGGGGAAATGATTAGTAGGAATCTGTATTAACTTACCATCTATCTCATAACCTCTTGCAGGTACACTACTAAATGCTTCCGCATCTATTACTCCACCTACATAAGCAGTATATGGGTACTCTAGTTTATCTGCGATTGCAGCTTCTATGCTATCTACGTATATAGCATTTTGTAGTTCAACTGAATCAGAACTTTGTGGACTAGAAGCTAGTTTTGTAACTTTTATTGACCAGTCATTTATTGTAGAGCTACTCTTAATAGTTTCAATATTAAAACCAAAAGTATGTGCATACTTACCACTAACTTTTCCACTAAAGCCTGTATCAAACATTTGTTGTGTATGATGAACTCCACTATTATCAACCCAGTTGAAGTCAATAGTAAAGTATACAACAGTTTCGTTTATATCTCCTTTATTATCTCCTTTCTTTGTGATAGCAGACATACCAGTAGTAGACACAGTAATTTTTATATAGTCTGTTTCTCTCTTTTCAAAAACACCACTCGATATAGTAAAGTACTGAGGTTCATTTTCTAGTAATTCTGCACTACCAATATCTGTGGTTGTAGCTGCACTTGGGTACTCTGCAAAGAAGTCTGCATCGACTACTTGTGTTGCATCGCCATTTTTTGTGATTACAGTAAAGTTATTAAAGTTTGCAGTTGAAGATATACGACCAGTAGCTTGGTTGACGTTTCTAAGACGTACTTCATCAATTAGAATTGAAGCATCACCATATACTAATCCTTTAATTGGTCCTTCACATAAAGCATCAATAAACGCGGCAGACTGCCTTGCAAACATATTATCATCTGCTTCAAACGTACTTCCGCCTCCTCCTTTTCCTTTAGAGCCTCGAATTGATATTAAGTGTTGATTCTTTTTCATTAGAAAGTGCCTCCAATATCAATATTCCATTGGTTAGGAGTACTTGTAGTAATTGACCCTTGTCCTGATTTACTTCCGTCCGTTCTAAAGTTTGGTATACCTACCATTTTTCTTCCTGCTGTTAGTTTTTGTCTTGATGTGTTAGTAAAGACTGATGCTGATATAGTTTTTGAGCCAACAATCGCTCTTCCATATACAAGAGGGATTGCTTGTCCTTGTTTAACTGTATTGACCGGCCCACTAAATAAATAATTTTCTGCTTTTTCTGCTGAATTTCCTTCTGGTACATCTGGAGCAAGCATCATTGCAGCTCCTCCTAACATAAGTGCTGTACCTAAATAACCAAGACCTTGTGTTAAAGCTAAAGTAGTACCTGTAACTCCTGCTGTTGCAGCTGTCATTGACGCTGCAGCTACCGTAGTTCCAACTCCTGTAGTAGCAGCTACCGAAGCTACAGTTGCTCCCGCTGCTTGTGCCGCCGCTAAAGAGGCTTGTGTAACTCCAGCACCTACGGCTGTTCCCCCAGCACCTACTCCACTCATAAATCCTCCCATACCAAATCCTGCTAAACCACCTGTTGCGGCTAGTAGAGTTACTCCTAGTACCATCATAAGTCCTGAACTTTTTGACCCACCAATTACTGGTACAAAAGTATAAGACTGTTGCATATTTGGATTTTGTATTATTAACTCTTCTTCTATATCAATCGATTCATTATCTACTAATATTTCATAACCTTGTACTCCCTCTGCAGATGCTAAATATTGACGCATACCAGGGCGCTGTGCCATAATAGCTGTTAGTGCTTCTGCGGGCGAGTTTACTGCTAGGTTCCATTCTGACCCAAACTTCTCTCCTAATTGTCCTTCTAAATAAATCTTTCTCATGTCATACTTTGATGTCTTACTACCATTCTGGTAATTTGTTTCCACATACCTGCATAGGTGTCTCTGCACGATAATCTGTTAGGTGCATGATGAAGCATTTTTCCTCGTCCTACATAGATTCCTGCGTGATTGGTAATGTCACTATTCAGAGCCATTAAAATGAGGTCATTTGGCTGTAGGCTACCATCTGTTACTTCTATAAATCCTTCACTTTGAAAGTTGTCTAAGTATAGATTTTTTCCTTTTTCCCAAAATTCCCACTCGTACTCATATGGGTATATATTTATATCTTGCGTCTCGAAATAGTCTTTCACTATTGTGAAGCAATCGTAGATGCCATAGACGAAAGGTCTTCCCAGCAAATCATAAGTATTTTCGCTCGGTTCCAATTTTATCCATTCGTCATTTTCTCCAAAAATATACCACGGAATTCCTAATTTATTGCACGCAGCTCGGTCTAACTCACTTGGGTCTGGTGAACAGCCTGGGTGACTGTGTACTACACCTATTACATCTCCTGCGTCTGCTACAGCTTTGTAATCTAAAGGATCGATAATAAAATCATTCTTTGGATTTTCTGCTTTATTTTCACAAGGATTCCATTTAACTCTTCCTCGCTGTAAACTTAGTAATCCACATGCTTCTATATTTGCATGCTCATAAACATATTGTTTTATATCTTCTAGTACTGGTTCAATCATTATGCTAACGCTGCTCCTGGGAATCCGCCAAATGGTAAGGCTACATTCTTTGTGCCTCTCTGATTAAGTAGTGCTGTTGCTGTTGCTCCTGAACCTCCACCGCCAGAAATTGTAACTGTTGGTGGGCTTGTATAACCAGTTCCTGAAGCAGTTTTTTCAATAAAGGTTACTTTACCTCCAGATACATAAGCTGTTGCAGCTGCTCCTGAGCCTCCGCCTCCGCTAAAAGTTACGGAAGGAGTGCCTGTATAGCCACTTCCTCCACTAATTGTTTTCTTATTATTTCCGCCTCCAGTAGTAGTCTGATCAAGTATTACACTAGCTACCCCTGTAGTTCCTGCTGGATTGTGTCCGTAACGGATTGCACATGAGTTTAATCTCTTACCACACACATCGCCAAATTCCCAAAAAGAAATATTAGTAGGTCTTACTATATCATCAACATCATCGCCAGTTGCAAGCTCGTGAGCTGTTATACATTTATATAAAGTAACTCTCGTTGCTTGTAAAAATCCGCTTGATGTCGTTATAGTTGCACTTGGGTTTTGAACTGTAATAGAAGTAGCAGTTACACTATTTACATATAAAGGAACTGCTTTAAAATTTGCGTCTTCATCAGTAAATCCTTTTGCAATTACAAACTCTGTTGCTGTTATGCCATGTCCACTTGCTACAGTATAAGTAACATTTGCACCCGAAGATACAGCACTTGCTGCTATTAGTCCTCCGATTGGTCTGTAGTACTCTACAAAGTCACCTACTGAATAACTTTGTGCTGCATATAAATTACTTGTTCTATTGCTACTAACATCTTGTCTTCCCCAAGTATTATAAGTTTCTAATCTATTATCATCTTTATCAAAGTATAAAATTCGTTCTACCCCATCTACTGTAAATCTATTATCTGTTGGCCAGTCACACCCGCCTTGATCTGGGTCTTTGTATTTCCAAGGACAACGTGCAGCTACAACTGCTCTTCGCGGTAGTTGGATTCCTTGTACATCAAATGCACTTGCAAGTTCAAATTCTACCATTGTAGAAGTTTCTGTAGTCTTTCTTTCTATATAGTAGCAATCTCGATTAAATTCTACAGGAGGATTTGTACCTAAGTGTTTTTGTAGAGTTCTTCTTCGAATTACTTTTGCTCCTACTAAATCATCATAGTTACTTAGATGAGCACTCCAATATTGATTTATATTAGCAAATCTAACTGTAGGTCTTGGTAAGCTTCCTGACCCTCTAACTTCCCAGCCTTCTGACTCTACTGGAAACGCAGTATAAGTTTGTTGTCCGTAATGTCCAGATGTAGTTGACCCGAAATTAGTATCGTTTAGTAAACTATACCATGTAATATCTGCTGTTCCATTTGAGCCATCATGAAAGTATAATTTATCTATACCTGCACCTCCAATATCACTATTGGGTACCTCGACTTCAAAAACAGTAATTAAACTACTGTTAACCGATTGACCTTGTAAGTCAGCTGGTATAGTACCTACGATTGGTTGTGTCATGCCTCAAAGACCTCTCTTGCGTTACAAGCTAAAGTATAAAAATTATCATATGAATAAGTTTTAGTATACCCTTCTAATACAACGGTTACAGTGTCCTCCCCGTCAACTGAGTTAGGTACTGTAAGTTTTGCAGTATCTACACTTGCTAAAGTATTCATAAATTTATATAATTTATCTATATCTTCTTTTGTTCTATTATTAAAAGTTAATCCCCAAGTACGTGGAGTATTATTTATACCGTCTCGAACTCTCATTTCATAACCATCGCCAAACTGTGCTTTTAATACACGAGGTGCAGGAGTTTGCTGAAGCCCTTTATCGTAGACTACTTTACCCGAAAATCCTGTTATATTTGTTCCTGCAGAGACTGTACCTCCGCCTGTTTGTACTGTGTTAGTTGCTAATCCTAGTGCCATTATGTTCTACCTTTTGTACCTTGTTGATTTAATAACCCACCAGGTCTCATTTCTTGTTGTAAATGTTGTTGTACCATATTTCCGATACTTCTTCCTAAACCTTGCATACCGTCGCCAGTTACTTGTGAAGCTCCTTGTCCTTGACCATTCATAGTAATGTTTACAGTAACTATGTTGCCTCCGCCTGGCATACCTCTCATATCTACAGGTATGCTTCTATCATTTCCAAGAGGTACGACAGCTTCTCTACCATGGAGCATTGCCATATAGCCAGAGTTAGGACCGCTTGCGATACCCCCACCTCTGTACTTAGTCATCTCTCCGCCATATCGTCCCATGCCTGGAATTGATGAAATGCCTTCCATCATACCCCCCATTCCTGGGAACATAGCCATCATTATCTTTAATGCAGCTGCTTTTGCAAACATAGCTGCTAAGTCTGAAAGTACTGATTTAGCAAGATCTTTCATTCCGTCTTTAAATGATTTTGTACCGTCTACCATTGTTTGGAACATAGATACAAATCCATTTGAAAGAGTATCTTGTATACCAGTCATTAGTTCTATTTCAATATTTAAATCGGCTTGTTCTATTGCAAGTTGCTTGGTTTTTTCTATATTAAACTCTTTTAGATCGCCAAACTTCACAAGGTGTGCTTCTACTTTCTCATTAAATAATTGTTCAGCAGGGTTAAGTGTAATTCCTTTTATTCTTTGAACATGTAATAGTTGTGTTTGTGATAATAGCTGATCAGTAACAAATTTACCCGCTTCTTGTTGGTGCTGCGTCTGTTTTGCAGTAAGTTCAGCAGATTTTTGCTGTAAGCTAACTCTTTCTCCGTATAATTTAACTAGTTCTTGATAATTATCTTGACCTTCCTTTAGCCCCTTCATTGCAACTAACGGATCCATTCCTGCTGTAAATGCTGGAGCGTACTCTTGAATCGCTGATAAATTTGTGCCTTGTTTATCTATGTTGATGTTTTGTTGAGCAGTTATTTTATTGCCTTTTGCTTTATGTTGTTCAGCTGCAGCCCCAAATCCATATTTATTAGAAGTGGCGAGATTGTTATCAATGTTCATAAGAAGCCCTTTAAGTCTAAGTTCGTCTTTTAGAGCAGCTAGTTTTTGGAATTGTATATTTATTTTTGCGTTATCTAGTTGGTTTTGTCTGCCTGCATTTTTTGTTAATTCTTCTTGTAACGTAACTTCTTTTGCTGAATTTGTTGAAGCTCTTTTTGCATTGTTAATAGTTTGGAAACTTGTTTTATAGTTCTCCTTTGCAATCGCTAATAACTGTTCTTCAGTTAGTGCATAGGCTTCCTGAACAGTTCTACCGTCCATAACCAATTGGTCTCGTAATTTGTTTTTTTCAAGCTCTTCGTTTGTTACTGCAACTCTATAATCTGCTTTGGCTTTTTCTTCTTTAAAGTTCTGAGTTTGCATTTTAAAGTGTGCTTTTGCGATTGCAAGACTTTTACTGCTTCCTACTCCCTTTTCTGCAAGTGTTTGAGAGGCTGCAATTCGTTTGTCATCTAAATCTAATAAATCTTTTTGGATTGATAACATGTTTTCTAGTAGAAACTGATTTCTTCCTTGTTGTAAAGTTAGTGCTTTTTCTTCGTCATTAGCATCGGCTAGCGCTTTTGCCATTGCCTCTGCATCAACTGTTGTCATTCCAAAAGTACTTTTAATTTTCTCGGCATTTCCTTTTAGTCTCAAAATGTTTCCAATTATATCTTCTATGTTTGCCGTACTATCTATTTCGACCGCATCATTCATGCCCATAAAGTTTGTGCTTTTTAAATCCATACGACTAATCATATTTCGGAGAGTCTCTTTACCACCATCTCCACCAAATCTTTTTTGGAACTCGCCCATGTTCTGAACCATTGCCTGTTTATCTGCTTTAAACCCTTTTGAATCAAAATTTTCAGTAGTTATTGGATCATATTGATTGGTTATCGTCATGGGGTCATTTATAGTGGTATACCGATAAGGATTCCCTCTATCGTATTTTATACCACCGGGTCCTCTGCCAAAACCACTCTTTACTAAGCCTGACTGAGTAGCATTCATAGTCATTTCTTGTAGTCTATCTTGTATATTTTGCATACCAAGTGCAAAATCGTCAATTGCAGCTTGTAAAGGTTTAATTATATCTTGGAAAGGTAATTTTGCCATTTTTCCAATAGTAGCTTCTATTTGTTTATTTACTGCTTTGTTATTTTCTGCAAATCTTTCGAGAGCCTTTGCACCATTTATAATTTCTGCAGAAGTGTTTCTCCAGTCTGAGCTTCTTCCCCCTGTTGTTGCAAGATCCTTTGAAAATCCTCTCATTCTAGGAGATAAAGCTTCTAAATTACGTGCTTGGTCTAAAAATGATTGACCTAAATCTGTTTTGTTGAATTGCTCTGCTGATTTGCCTGATTTTTCTAATTCGTTTCTATACTCTACAATTGTTTTTCTTACATCTGCTGATTGTAAAGCATTTGCACTTTGTGATATACCGTCTAATAAACCTAACATGCCAGAGTCTCGGACACTAACCATTCTACCAAGTTCATCGTTTATACTTTCTAGTCTTTGTTTTACATCTTCTGTTTCTTTCTTTAGTTTTTGCGCTGCTTTATCGCCTCTTGCAAAGTAATCAAATAATGCTTTACCGGCTGCAATAACCATAGCAATTACTCCAAGAACACCTGCAATACTCATTACTGCGTTCATTGCCATTGCTCCGACTTTTGCTATTTGTAGCTTAGCGGCTTCAGCTGCTGCAAATACTGTGACTCCTGCATTATATGTTGCATCTATTAAAAGCTGACTACGTCTTCTTATGCCTAATTTAACTCTTTCGCTTTTATTTAAGAGAGCTTCTTGAGTAGCTAAGTGACGTTTAAATGCTACTTTTTCCTCAGCATTAAACTTCATATAGATACCTTTTTTCTCTTTAATTGCTCTTCTATATGCAGCTACTTGTCGTCTATTTAATTGCTTATAACCAGTATCAGTTTGCTTTCCTGTTTTAGCATCAGTCTCCATAATGGAGGCACCTTTACCTGTAACACCTAACCTATCTAACCCGACTGCGGATTCATTTACATCTGCTTGTGTAATTTTTGTTAGACCTGTCATAACAGTTCTAATTTCTTGTCCTGCTGCTCTATATGAACCAGCCATATTTCTAAGTGCTACACTTTGTGCTTTAGCGGACTTAGCAATAGATGTGTCTAAATCTGGGAGTAGACTACTAATAATAGGAGTAACAAATAAACCAATAGCTGCAACAAGCGCTGCAGCATTATCTTTAAAAAACGTAATAAGTGGAAGAAGCCCACCGATTAAGAAGGTCTGGAAAGCCATAACTAAATCATCTACTTCTTTTGTAAGCTGTCCGAGTGCAAATGCATCTGGATCCATTAACTCTGTTATTCTACCAAACTTTTGTGTAGCTTGGTCTATAACATTATTAAATACAGCTTGTGTTCTTTCAAAAGCATTTAAGTCATCTCTTGCTTTACCAATCGCTAAAGCATAGTCTCTAGTAGCATTTTCAAGTCTTAAAACAATACCTAATTCATCTAATAGTTCTGGTTCGGCTTTTGTCACACCTCGAACTAACCTGTTGAATGAGTCTGTTAAATCTCGACCTAATGCTAAAGAAGCGTTCTTTGCCGCTACCCCTAGTTGAGTCATTTGGTTTGCACTTAATCCGGAAGCAGTACCAATAGCTACAGAACTGGCAGCATTTTTAAAGTCTAGCATGCCTTGAGTTGCAGCTTGTAAATCATTTGTTAAAGTTTTATATGCGACACCCGTGACTGCTCCGAAGGCCTTTTGGCCCTCTATGAGGTTTCGGGTTTCCATTGAGGATTTTAAGAATTGAAATGCCGCTGAAACAGCAAATACTTGAGCAGCAATAGTTGCGTAGACAGCAACAATCCCACCTTGCATGGTTTGTGCTTGCTTGCTAAAGTTTTTGGTTGCGTTTGAAGATTGCTGAGTTACGCCTTTTATTCGACGGTCTGTTGACTGAGAAGCTTTTCCTAAATCATCTACTTGTTTAGTTGCCTTCTTAGCTTTTTGACCAAAAATTTTAAAAGAACCACCATCAGTGGTTTTTATAATAATTTCAGCTGCTTCGACTTTTTTCTGTGCCATTTATTATTTTGCTTTACTTCGCCTTCTATCGGCGTCTTGCTTACGTTTAAGCTCTGCGTTGATATTTATCGTACTACAGCTCTCTATATGTTTTAAGAAAAAGCAAACTGTTTTATGGTCTTCAACACCATTTATGTCTAATAGATCTTTTAACGGTGACCAGTCTTTGCCCATATAAGAACCACTTGCTCCGTCCCATCTATCAGGTAACATTGCGTGTGTAACAAAAGCCTCCTGAATTTCTAAAGGGAAGTCCCCTATTTCAGGTGGCATTTCGTCTGGGTCTGGTTCTTGTTCCAACTCGTGGCACATTTGTAGATAAGCATCTACACTTATACTACTACCGTTATAGAATCTATCAATCTGTGCAAGTGCCCAGGCTACTTGCTCTGAGTAAAATTTTCTAAATCACCAACTTGTTCAGTTACCCAAGTATCAAAATCACCAGAATTTTTCATAAGTACTTCTACGTTTTCTTGTGAAAATTCAAGTTCTTGTGTTTCTTGATCAGGACTTAAATCTCCTAAAAGTAACATATTCTTTGCATATCCAAGTTGAAAACCTGTCCACCCTTTTATTACTGCTTTAGTGTACTCTACTAAAAACTTATCATCGTCCATTTTTTCTTCGTAACCTCTAGTTTTCTTATTGAATACTTGAGATACGCAACGAGTTCTAAGTCTCATGAGTTCTTCTCTAGCTAGGTAACAAAGCTTTACTTTAAAGCCTTCACAACCAGGATAGTCAAATTCTACTGTTTTTGTTGGAGTCATTAGACTCTTTAGCGAGACTGCTTTTGCAGGCTCTTTTTTTACTGTATCGTTCATTTATTTTTCCAAAAAAAGGTGGACAGGGTTATCCTGCCCACCGTTAAGTTTATTATGATGTATATGTAAGTGTTATTTCATTAGCACTATCAGATGCTGTAGCTGAAGATAAATCAGCTGGTAGCGCATGGAAATTAACATCGACACCAATCACGTCTTCAATAGAGTGAGTTGGTAGTTCAAGATGGCAATTTGGTACTGCTACTGCAACTTTAGGAGCACTTGCTCCACCTATGCTAAATGTCATATCAAAACTATTAGTAATCATGTCGTCAGCTTCATGTAGGTCTTCTAACAAGTCCATTGATCCGTCTGCCGCACTATTTAAGTAACAGGTAAAGTTACCTGAAACACTTCTAGTTCCCATTACATGTCCTAGAGGCTGATTAACAGACCCTAAGGTTTCTGGTGTTAGGTAAGTTAGATTGTTTTCAATCGTAATATTACCACCAGTTAAAACAACATTATAGGTTTTATCAGCTAGTAATTGATCTTCTCCATCACTTGCCTCACCTGCTCCTGTTGAGTCACTTAAATCAAAAGCAATTGCTAATGATGTAAGCTTTTGTCTAATATAATTTGAAGTACTTGATATTCCTTCGTTAATTAAACCTTTGACAGTATGCTCTTCTCCGACTACTGCTGGAGATGTTGCTCCACCAGAAGAAGTCTTGAGTTGAGTTACTTCTTTAATTTTCTTTCCTTGTCCTGACCAAGCTACCTGTGCTAGTCCTTCGATATCGAAGTCTATAGATGCTGAACCTACTGAACAATCAGAAATTTTATATACTGTTACGCCATCTGTGCCAGTTGTATACAATGCAGGGGAAGCATCTTTTGCTGCTCCTAATACAAAGTATAAATCAAACACACCAAGTGCTACTTTATTTGAGTTTTGAAAGTTAAATACATTCGGCTCAAATGATGCGGCTGTTGGTGCTCCTGTTCCGCCTACACCTAAGTTATAAGTGGTTGCTGACATAGCTGCCCATAAAGGCCCTTCTACTGCAAATTTCTTTGCGTTTCCTGCGTGTTCGTTAGACGCCCACGTATTACCGGATCCTGATGTAGTTGGTCTCATGTAAGTACTGAAACTCCATTCTGCAGGGGCAAAAGAATCGTTGAACATTGCTCTACCTCTTTTACTGTTACCTGATGAATCAGCAGCTTCGCTCAGAGTAATCTCTGAACTGTTTGTTGCCTGGCTAAAGGAGTAACCATCTAGTACTGGTATTTCATAAAGTGCATCATCTGTACCTACGGCACTAGCGTGAAACTTCATGAATACTTTGGTATCTCTACTAAAATGAAATGCCATTATTTTCTCCTAATATTCTCTGAAAGAGCCGTACTAAATATTTATTTAGCTTAAGCTTTTTCTAGTATTGAATCTCTACGATGACTTCTCCGACACCGAGAGGCTCCAAAACACCTTCGTCTGTATC
>Ga0115013_10001141_pt1 | contig 15528 bp, 10 predicted proteins | sample SouAtlMetagenome_2_FD_88686 | JGI IMG/M metagenome (GOLD analysis project Ga0115013, IMG submission 88686) | Marine eukaryotic phytoplankton communities from Atlantic Ocean - South Atlantic ANT15 Metagenome | ecosystem: Environmental > Aquatic > Marine > Oceanic | place: South Atlantic Ocean...
CCCAGGGCATCCGTCTGAACAAAATGGTGGTAAAAGCATTAGATAGTCGCATTATGATGGCTGCGTCAAAGGCCACTACTCCTGAAGATACCCGTGCTTTGGGTTTGGAAGAGGACGAAAATATCATTGATCTTCTTGCCGTCCTACGTCAGGCATTTCGGCATGAGATTGCGCACTCGAAGTATCATTGCGATGGCGTACAGGACGTGAACAATGACCAACAAGATTATGAACTGTGCCTTTCAACTTCGGAAATATGCTACTGGGAAGCAGGTTATCATGCAGATGAAAAGATTAATGAGCTTTACTTTGGCAATAAAACTGCTGACGAAAGAGTCATGATTACATGCTTTCGATGACGATACAATTGACTCAAACGTTTGTACTAAAATTTGATTGGTCTATAAGAGCATGAATAATCATACAGCCAAGGACTTTAAACCAAATGATGATCAGCTCGATGATGATGTGGATGCTGTAGTGACGAAAATTAATGTCCTCGACGACATGGACTATCCAAAGGGAAATCCTACTTCCCCAATGTGGAATTAGGGCGGTAATCGATGGCATGACTACCGATCGTAAACCCGAAAGGCGGCTATATATCAAGACGATCAAGAAGGATTCGAGTTATACCTTCTTCAGACTCTTATCCCTAAAACCTACGATAATTGTGTTGACAATGTGTATAAGCGGTCTTTACCGTTGGCATCGGGAAAGTATACGGCTCGCGTGTGGCTCGACGAAAAGAGCACAGACTATACCTTTGATTTCGAGGAGGCACATCGATAATTGATCTCGCCACGCCGCGGAGAGAATGGACGATTCCTTCAATGTATTGTTTGTGTTGTAACGAGTAATATTACTATATTGTCCATCGCATTATCATATCTCTTAACTCCTTTTGTGTTATCCGCTTTCCGAACGCAATCATTGTGTTTACAAATGATATAAATGGGAGACTTTAGATCATGGACGGTTCCGCATATCTCGCTGAGAAGCTTCTCAGGATGCAATCTACGATTACCCAGCAATATGAGAGACTCTTATACTACATTCGACACAAATTATATGAGACTCGAGCAACGAGCTGGATAGAAAGAGTTTCAAAATCTAGCCATTCGATGCTCTCATAAAATCTAATTTCAATCTAATGCCACTAGAAGAAACTAGGCTTTTGCCTTTTGTCAACCCAGTGATAGTGGAATACAATATCTACAATCTGAAAATCTTAAGGCTGTGGTCATTTACACTGCTGTCTTCTTCAAAACTGGACTGAACATTCCTGTTGCAGCAGAGACAACCACTGTCGGTGATGAGGGAGCACTGTCATTGCCAAAGCTTGGGCCAGCAGGCCTACCAGCAGCCACCCAAGAGGGAGTTGCACCAGTGCCTGCCCAAAGTGCCCCCCTGCACCTGTGCGTAGGGGTGGTGTTAATAGTAGATTAGCCAGTCACACACTCCTATGCGCCCTATGTGTAAACAGCACTGCCCCCTAGCACCCATGCAAACACCCCGGTGCATGGCACCTGTAGCCATTGCACAACCACCCGGGTGCAGAGTGGTAGCTTGCTCTGTTGCAAGCCCAATTGGGGGTGCCCCCCACTTTGGGTTGGGAGGGTGTCTGACGCCCCAAGACCCATTCTCCCAAACCAAACACAGCATTCTTGGTGACATCTGAGGAGCAAAAGAGGAGCCCTCGTTGGTGCCAGGCATGGCCCCCCAAGTCGCGCCCACGCGCCCAACAATGCGGGCCATGCCCCCTGGTACGACCCCCAGGGCCCTATCTGTGCCAACATGGGGCCCCCATTCCCTCCCAGGATTGGTTTTGGGGCGGGTTCTCCTCTGTTGCTCAGCCAGCACTGCAAGATTAAAATGGTATTGCCCACGACACACTTTGCCTTCAAGAGGCAAGTCGCATCCTCCCATGGGCTATCAATGGTTTAGGGTTAGGGCCTCGTTCGATTACACAAAACATCAACAAGAAATGTCCGAGGCTTAAACCAAGCAAGGAAATGTCCGAAGAAATTTGGAATACTTAAGGAAACAACAAAATTCTGCTTCATCGATCTCATTTATGGGGAAGAGTACGTTTTCGATGCAATAGCTTCATACCATGCAAAAAATCTGAATTTACATGCCAGATTGTGACATAAACCCTTCTTCTCAAACACAACTGCCAGTAGTTGAATCGAAATATTTTTAAAGAAGAACTCATATATTTGATACCAAGCAAAGACTAACATCTATCCACACATAGAACCACATTCATCATGGGTAAAGATAATAGCACAAAGAAGCGGTGGCGGATCAAAGGAAGTTTTCGAAAATCCAAGGGTGCGTCGTCCAAGAATCTAGAAGAGGATGCTGACACCACCGCAACGGCTCCTTTATCTGGTCGTTTCAGCCTTTCCTCTCCCGATTCTAGCACCGGATCTCAGGACAGCAGTCACAAGAATGCTCTTGTCGTGAACGATCTGCCACACGCCATGAGCGATAACGAGAGCGACGATACTAGCGATCACGAGGATTTATACACGGATGAAGTTCACAACGACAATGATGTCTCACCTGTTCAGCCCTTACATCCCCTCACCGATGATGACGGAGAGTTTAGTAGCGAGGAAGACGATAACTATTGTCCCTTTCTCAAACAAAAGAAACCGATGGTCTGGAACAATACCCGGGAATCCAACAACCCAGAAGAGAACGAGTTAGACAGTAGCAATAGTAGCTATGAGGAGGAAATGACCCGTCACCGCATGCAACGTCGTAATTCTCCACATTTTCCTGCATCTCTGGATAAGATTGCCGAAGACTCCTATGAGAACGACGAACCCTTGTCGCCCCAACAACAGGGACAAACCAAAGCTGTCAATATTTCCGAAGCGAATTCCATGCCTGCTGCACCAGTGTATGCGAAAGCAATGACGCCTGCTCAACAAGAAACAAGAACAATGAAGATGACACAGCCAACTATGATGAATTCCATTCAAAATCCCAACAAGCTTCCATCTCACAAGGAACTATCGAAGGAACTCTGCAAGATTGTTGCCACTGGACATTATTCTGGCCAGGAATCTCTATTCGCTCTCGAAAACTTGTCCAAGTGGGCCCACACACAAGATACTGCCCTGCTCAAGCATTTTTTGACATACGGAGGAGTCGTCAAAGTAATTGACTTTTTGGACGAGCAAATCGAGGAAAATTATTGCAAACCTTCGCCGAATGGAGATATTATCATGGAGCCAAATTACAAGTGGGATTTTCTGATGGAAAGCATCCACAAAACGGCCGATGTTCTTTGCAATGTGTGCTTTGTTGGAAAGCACGGGATCAACGAGGATATTGCCGTTGTCAACGCAACGGTTGTTGTTAAGTACGGAGGAATCCAGAGTTTGGTTAGGGGGAGTGGAGCCTACAACCGATTCGACAAGCAACGCGATCCAACGGCCCTCAAGGCCACGGAGGGCGTTTGGAATGCCATCATGAACATTTATTGCAACGCCCAAACTGCTATTACAAAGTCAATTTCCAAGTTGGTAATGGATGCTGCGATTGAAACCTTGGGTGTACTATCCGAAATTGATGATCCAATTGCTGTTGAGACGCTGGCCAACGTTTATAACAGTCTGTATCGAATCACCTATCACGACCACGTCACCAAGGAAGAAATCCAGGAAAAGAACTTGCTGCATCATTGTCTAAACGTCTATTCGAAGAGACGTGTGACAAACTGTGAGGCGGATGAGGAACTCCTGGAGGAGACCATTTCCTTCTTGTACGGGTGCCACGAAAAATCCCTCTTTGAAAAGGGTCAGGACTACGAAAAATGTCTTCCGTTGTGTGTCCTTGGTCTTCGGGAGTTTGCCTTCGAAAACGACAACATTCGAGAATGGGCTTCTCATCTATTGGACGGCTGCTGTGCTAACATTGAAAAGAAGGAAATGCTCACGTCAGCCGAGGGGGCAATCGAAGCACTGGCACCATTCTTGACCTCTCGGGAAGTGGATGCCGAAGAGAAACAGTTCCTGCGCAAGCTCATTCGCAAGATTGTCACCACCACTGCATTTGTACCGACGTAGCAATACGGATCCTCTCTCGCTAACCATCACCACTGGGGATATATATATACACAAGTGTAGATTTTTAGCATTCTACTATGAATGATCGACACACTTACGATTCTATATTTCTTTACGCAATAGTTTAAATGTTTGGATTATGAATAATTTTTCTCGCTCACATTTTCTTGAAGGTTCATAGTTAATTCATAGTGTGTATTGCATGCGAACTAGACAGTTGTTCTGACTCTAGAGAACGCAATCCAGATAGTTGTACCCCTTCGCCCAAACCTTGCATCATGTGGACGTAGATACAGTAGTGGATCACGAAGTTGATCGTGTTTTCATCTATTTCGAAAGAAAAAGAAATTCCAACGCAATCATGCATAGAATCCATCCATTCGGTAGGTGGGGCTGCGTTTTGAGCGACATCGTAGAGATCATTTTATGTTCACAACGGGATAAAATACGGCAGAGACGATCCAAGGGATCTTCTTCTTTGAAAGGATGCGGCATTGCCGTTTATTTTTTCGAAAACGCATCGACGGCTTTGGATTGAACTTCACAATCGGTTGGTGGGATTTTCTCTTGTGCTCCGTATATTCCTAATCAATTGCAAGTCAATTTGAAATCTCAATACTCGAGTGACACAGTGATTGGTAAACAACTACGGACTATTGCAGTGAAGCAATCAAAAGATTCCTGGAATGATTGTTGAATTTTGATATCGTGAAAACGAACGCTCACGCTGACATTACCGAAACGACACATAAGAGGACACAAACTACGACTAGAAGCAACCATAAAACTTGAAAATTGAATGCTAATTGAGGAATTTAATCTATTTCTTTCCGAAAGAAAATCCCTTTCTCTTCTTCTTCTTGTCCTCAGTCTTTTTCCCGGCACCACTGTTCTGGAAGGACGATCCTGGAGTACCGGCCCAGTCATACTTGGTCTTTGCCATTCTGTGTCCAAGGGTGGCCTTGTTCTTGGCCCAGTCTTGGCTGAGGTCGGTTCCACGCTTGGTGTACCAGTCGGTGTAATCCTCGAAAATTCCGGCCTTGGCAACATTCTTGGCGTAGTTATCTTGCTTCTTCTTGACTTGTCCCTTGCGGATTTCGTCGTATTGCTTGGCGGTCAATCCAGATGGGACATATGACTTTCCTTGTTTAATCTCACCGAGACGCAACTGAAAAATGGAATCGGACAGAAAGCAGACGTTAGGACCACGATTTTACATTACGGATTCAAAGCATTTTGGAATGCAATTTGTGCCAGGAGGTTGTAACTTACGTCCTTCTTGTATCGAGCTCCATAGGTGTTTTGATCCTTCTTAGGTGCGAAGAGATCCATGTTCGCGATTTCGTCGAACAGGGATGCAAGCTGGGTATCAGCTCGACCCTGAGAGTTCGGCGCGAAGCCCTGGACTGCTCCTACAAGCAAGAGAAAAAAGATGACACAATTCTTCATATTGCTATGTTATCGATAACAAATTTATGGAAGCAGTGTGTACCTCGGACATGGAACCATTGTAGAAGCATTGGCCAGGGAAGTAAGGAATGTGATGAGTCAGAAACCATGGAATCGGCACGAATTGTGGAAATGGCAAGATTGACTGCTGAATCAATGCCGAAAATTATGAGTAAGAATTGAAACGCACGAAGAAGCGTGTCAAACGTGGGTGCTGATTGTGTTTAATTGATTCGAAGGGGTCGCAGCCAAACGTGGATGATTGGTTTTTGGATTCGAGGGAGTCGAGGAAGAGTAGCACGACTCGATATTTGATTTTGGTTCATGAAGGCAATGATACTGAGAAATCGTTGGAAACTACTGTATGTATCCACAAAATGCTTTAAACACAACAACCTTTTGAAGGCAACAATGGTGAAGAGACTATGCAGATCCTCGCTGTTTCCGTCATTGAGAGATACTGACAATTTGGCTTATAATTTTTAAGAATAAAGTAGTGCTAGGACGGAGGTGGGAAACAGGATTGTTGAAGGGTTTTCTTTTGTGGTACCGACTGCGTTGAAACACCCATCGTGCGAACCGGGTTCTATTGTTTTTTTCTTTGTGGCGGAGAATAGGACGACAACAGCAGAAAATGCAATTAAAACCAGAGCGAATTTTCAGATTATTTATTAAGATTCCTACGATGATTGGAAAGCATTAAATAAATAATTTTGAGATCGTTAAGTAGAATATTTAATGAGTCCTATTATGATAAGTGTAAAATATTTATGGGAAACTCTTCAAAGATTTCCTTCTACGATTAACGGAAGCAGCAACAAGTGTGTTACCTTCCATTACAACAACTGACTCAAAGCAACAATCCAATCACCGTAACCAAACAAACAATCGACAAAACTATTGCAATGGGCAATCAGAATAACATTATCCTTATAGAGCCGCATGATCACGACATTTTAACAGCGGAAAATGGTAAAAAAGTGCAAGCGAATCACAAAGGAAACGTATTTTTTTTAAAGCTCCTTGTATCCGATTACAATGAGAAAAACAAGACACCGGGAGGGTTGAAAAATATACCCGCGGAAGAATCCGCAAAACGTGTAGTCGCTAAAGTTTCTTCTCAAAAGCCACCCGGGCGATTCCTCAAGCAAGTAGAAGACGATGAGCCAGAGGAGGTAAAATCCGCCTCGCCATCGTCGAAGAAATCGAAAATTCGATGGCAAGTAATGACTCGTGACGAGGCGATAGCGACCTCGATTCTGTATTTCGACAAAGTAAAGAGTGAGCTTGAAAAACACAAAAGAAAGAAAAAGAAACAGAAAAGGCGATCCATCTCTCGAGAACCAGAAGAACGGGGAGGAGATTCCCCCGGTAAAATTGTTAAGAAATCAAAAACAATTCCGATCGATTCTACAAAGAACCAAACTACAGAAAATGTTGCCGAAACCAAAAATACAATAAAATCTATCCCTCTCGTGATCGAAGTCGATGATGACGAAAGGAACTTGAGTTCTTTTAGCAAAAACAATACGATGGAGCAAAATCAATTTTTGACGCCGTAAGTGCTTGCATCTGATTCGTACAATCCAGATCTGATCGAGGGCTCAATCTAACCCTATACCATCGTATTCTCTGTCCGCAATATTTGTACATTAAGGCTTCGCAAGTTTGCGATGCCAACAACATTGAATGCATTGATAGCTCCACAAAAAAGTGCATTGATAACTCCACGAAAAAACGATGTACTAAACTGTCCTCAAAATATTGGACTACTTCCGAATATAACAGATAATCACGATGGAAATCAATATCTTGAAAGAGTAATTCATGCGTACGTGAATGAATACATGCAATCAAAATTGGCTTGTAAAAATTCAGTTTTCGTCGATCTTATTTTGAAAAAAGTGCGCGAGCAGACTCCACCAGCACGTTTCCTGACATTGTCAGTATTGTCAGATGGATCCAAAGAATGGGCCTTAATGAGTAAAGATAACTTGAGACAAGACATCCAAGCCCGCCTTGAGAAGAGAGTAATACAGAGTGTTCGTCAAAGCGAGCAGGGAATAAGAAAACCGAGACCTCAGGACTTTCTATTCGGACAAGAAGGAAAGTCAAATAATGGCAACAAGGTCTTCTATGAAATCTTGGTCAAGTACAAAGCGGATTTTCTGAAACAGGCTGGTGGTCATCTTCTAAATAAAACAGATGAGGTGCAAACACAATGTGCACAGGATATTCTCGAAGTCTTCCGTGACGTTTTCACACCCCCTGGGAGATTTCTGAAAAAAGACGATTTGTCAGGATTGTGGTATGATGTTGGAGTAGCAGTAGCGCTTCGGCAAACCAAGAGAGTTCTTACTAACTCCAATGGTTCTAATACGCAATTACAACCACAGCAGCAAATGGAAATGTTACAATCCAGTATTGGAAATGAATCAGAATCGCTTGATGTTGCAGCTGAACAATTATTACAAAAGCTAAATACACCAAAATCTCTTGACGTTGCAGCTGAACAATTATTACAAAAGCTCAATAAACCAAAACCATTTCAACAGTCGCAACAAGTACAACAACAAATACAACAACAAATACAACAGCAACAAGTACCGCAGCAAAATCAAGGAATAAATAATGGTACACAGGCTAATGTTTTAATGAATATACAGCACCAAGGTTTGCAACAAAACGCTTTAATGGGTGGACAGATAAATTATATGACAAGGAATCCTTCTGTGTTATCTGCTGGTGCAACAACTGATACCCAGATCAATCAAGCCACATCAGTCGAATATTGTTGGATTACGAACATGATTAACAAACAAATCAAAGATTTAGACCTTGAAAGTTTTCGATCACAGCAACTCCAGGAACAGTATACCCTTCATAATTTGAATTCGAAAGAGCAACTTGGAGCCCTGAAGGTATATAAAGCCAATCTGATGAATTTTGGTCAGCAATTTCAATATCATCAGAACGCAGATCAGCAGAGGATACGACTTCGGCAAATACAAACACAATTCCAGCTTACTTTTCAACAACTCCAATTACGACAGCAGCAAAAGGTGATTCAGCAACAAGAGCAACAACGCAATGAGATCCAGATGCAGCAACAACAGCAATCCCAGACTATTCAGCAGCAACAGCAACAATCCTCACTCCAGCAGCAACAGAAGTTAGTGCAGATACATAATCAAAAACTTAATGAAATGCAGCAACAGGTACATGCTGTACAGCAGCAACAAATGCGGTGGCTTCAGCAACAAACACAATGGCTGCAACAAATGCAACATTCACTCCCGCCTCACCTGAAATCAAACGTGCAACAACAGTTGACTTCTCAGCAACAATCTATCGTACAACAAAAGAAAATCCCACAATCTTCCGAAAGTAGGGCTACTGCTACGACTAGAACAAATACGGCACAACAATTGCTACAGCACGCAACGAATCCAAAAAAGCAAATGCATAGCAATCTCCCCCAACAATCTCCCAAGAAAAGCACGAACGAAATTAAAGCTACCGTAGTCGTGGACCTTTCCGCTTCGCCTACTACAAATAAGGACGAATCTGCAACAAAATCACCTACAACTGTGCCTTTTGCTTGTAATATGGCAAACGAGAGCTCGACAAAAGACAGCAGTGATGTAAAATCAATGGCTGTTGATGGGTACAAAAGTGAAGACTCGAACGGATCATTAGTGTTCTAATTCGCATATTAAAATAATAGAAAAGGCAAAACTACTGCTATGGAGATTAGATTCTAATGCTTGAACCACAATATTTCTTTCGTTGCCTTGGATGGCCAACGTTGCGCTCTCAATATTCTTTGTCGATTCGATTTTCAGAGTTCACCCTCGTTCTTATATTCACCCGTGCGTGAAAACACGAATAAATGGCCGTCAACAGGTTTCTCTTTTTCGAGGCGGGGGACGATTTCCGAGTAATCTACAAGGGAGTATCCAGCGGCTTGCGCGGCTCCTACCACGTGTTCCTTGGTGTGGGCAAACCGTCCCGTCGATGTGAGGCGATACCCAAGATCGTTGGAAGAAGCTTCCTGCGTGTCTCGCTCACAAGTAAATATCAGTAATCCACCAGGAGCATGTATTCTCGAAAAGACCTCAAGTACGGCATCGAGGCTTCCGAAATACACAAAGACGTCGGCAGCCACAATCAGATCGAATCGTGATCCCTTGGGGAGGTTGTTCGTTGGTACTCGCAAAAGGGTGTTTTCGATCGTCATTTCCTCCAAATCCAGATCGACTAGCGCATCGTACAGCAATGGATCCGAATCATCGTCATCTTGCGAAGAAGATGTCGGCAGTCCGCATCCCTGTTTCGAAGTGCAGCGGCCCGCAATTTCCAGCATTTTCGGGGAGGCATCAACCCCCACCAGTGCGATGGGCTTGTCATCGACGTATTGATTGTCCAGAACCGTTCGCAATTCCCTTCCCGCTAATCCTGTCCCACATCCAGCATCCAAAACGTTTCGAACCTGGACTTTTTTGCCACTCGATTTTAGAATCTTTCCCACTTTGTCTCCAATGATCTGTGGGACTCGGTATTCCAGCTTCTTAGTGAGTTGTTCGTCGAAGGTATCGGCAAAGGCATCAAAAATTTCTGCCACGAACTCCTTGGGTTTGCGAGTCTGCTGCGCATTGGCATCTCCGGAACTGGTGATTTCCTGCAGGAGCTCGATGGCCTCTTCGTGGGTCTCGTCCATGCTCAGGGCGTTTCGGATTGCATTCTCGGCGTTGTCCCGGCAAAGGGGCCCAAATAATTTCACCAATAGTGGATGGTCATGCTCCGCAACCTTTTTCCGATGGCGACGATATTCGTTGATCCGTTCCGGTGCCCCAATCAGGAGCGTTTGCGGATCTTTGGCCAATCCCCAGCATCGGTGGGAAGGATGGGGATGATCCCAGGAAGATGGTGGGTGGGGTATTTCAGAGGAGTACCACAGGAGGCGACCATACTCGGTATACAGAATGACTAGAGCAGAGTCTCGTGCTTCGTCGTCAACTTGATTTGGGGGAGCGCCACTTTGTTCTTGCTCAAAGACAAATTGTTCGATTTTCAGTATTCCCTCTTCGATGGCACCGACAATTTCGACTGCGTTGGGCAATCCAGCTTCCTTGGAAGCAGCAGCTTTTTCTCCGTCCGCACCAATGATGGTTTCATATTTCGAGGTGACGGTTTTGGCAAAATTCTTCCAGATATCCCAGGAAAATGGCGATCCCTTTCGGCGTTGCTTCTGCCAGGCATCAATCGTTTGTTTGTACAAGATCTCGGGGGAGAACGAAGGCTCTTCGGCAGCAGTAGCGAAAGATATGATTACTACCAATAGAGCTAGCGTTATCCGTAGAACCAACATTGTCAATTTTGTTTGGGTCTTGACAACCTCCTCAAACTATTTCTTGGCACTAGCAAAGACTTCAAAAAATCAACGAACTAAAAATGATTGGAAAAGAAAATCTTGTGATGGGTATATAAAGTATGCATGAATGGTCAATAGGGTACGATACGTGTAAGAAAGCTCAATTTTCTTGTTGCTTTGCTGAAGGTCCGGTCCGTCCGCGATCCGTCATTAATGATCCCTATCCCTAGTTTTGAGTTACAAAACGGTGACGTTTGTGTGGTGGCTGCGATCACAACAATTTGATGGCTGTCTGTCGTTGGGATTTTGGGTGATTGGATTGCAGGCAGTTGACGTTGCTCGAACTATGTATTAAGGAACGTTTTCTCTCTCCGATGCAACTGAATAATATCCATCATCTCTTGTAACAATCGCTACTCGAAGACTCGCACCCAAAGGATTGCCAACCCTAACAAAAACTACTCTCCATTAATTGCAAAATGAAATTTTCGATCGGTTTGGTTTCTCTCTGGGTGGCATCGGCATCCGCCTTTGCTCCCGCTTCGAATACCGCTGCTGTTAGCACGAGTCTCAGTGCCAAAATCGATGGCCGCACCGTCGAATCCGGAGCAGTTGTCCCAACCAACAATTTTATTCTGGTCAAGGTTGCCGCTGCAGAGGAAGAAACCGAGGGAGGAATTCTTCTGACCGGAAAGAGCAAGATCACCAAGACAGAGGGAGTTGTTCAGGCCACGGGTCCGGGAAAGACGCATCCTGATACGGGGGCTCTCTTTGAAATGCCAGTCGATGTTGGTGACAACGTTGTGTACGGAAAATACGACGGTACCGAGCTCGATATCGACGGAGAAAAGCACACACTGATCCGTGACGATGATGTCTTGGTTCGATTCTCTGGTGACAAGCTGTCCCTGGATTCGTGCGGGGTTCTTCGGGATTCCGTCTTGGTCTACGTCGAGACAAAAGAGACCGCCACCGAGGGAGGAATTTTGTTGGCTCAAACGAGTTCGTCTGAAAACCGCCCCTCCACTGGAAAGGTTGTCAGGGTTGGACCCGGGCGATTTGCCACCAACGGTGAGAGAATGGAAATGGAAATCGAGGAGGGAGATTTCATCAAGTTTCGGGATTACGCCGGAAACGAGGTCGAAATCGATGGAGAGGAATACACCGTCGTGAGTGCCATGGATATTCTGGCCAAGTTTTAAAAAAATAAAGCCCCTCTAGTGCACCGAAACAAATTCGAACATGGGATGCTGCACCAAAAACTAGTCTTTCTAGCCACTGATCTTGCACCTGAGAGATGAAATAAAATCGAACCATTTTTTGTGGTTCGATGACACAATAGATTCATGTAGACGCTAACGATATCAATTCACACAAAAAAGAAAAACAGTTGCGACCAGCCTGATTCCAAATCGATCAAGAATTGTAAATGGAGGCTTCCATCATATCGCTTAGTAACTTACTTAGTAGTAATTAGTTTGATCACGTGTGGTTTAGACTATTTTTATGTCAGGATGGGAGGTATGTATTCGAAGAAATAGATTTGCAAGATTGTCGTCAATCTCCAGATGAGCAAATTCCTAATCATAATTAGGGTAGTAGTTGCCTTGGTTCTTGTTAGTGCAAAGTCATTCATCATGCAGAATTACGGGCCATCATCCATGCAAATGTGTCTCTCGAAAACGCAAGGACAAATTGAATGGCAGTATGCAAGCTACATTGCGTGGCTATGGGAGGGCCAGTCACTGGCCCCACTGAGGAGGCAAAAGCAAATGAGTGTGGTGCCGCCCCACCCCTTGGTTGTGGGGGCCATGCCTCCTCTTGGCCCCACACGCACACTGACCCAAATTGTGCTATGTATCAAATCCGAAATATATATTTAGTCAAACGAGTCAAATTTCGAGGATATGGTCAAGGGACGGACACTTTATATCACAGCCACAACAACAGCAGTATCTTGACACCTTGACAGCATGCACTCATCCTTTAGGGGATAACAACAGTATTAATACTATTCTTTAGGATCACAATCTCCTCTGTACTTCTTTTGTTAGATTAACAGTCGCAAGCGTCTCATTCTAACCGACATGACTGCTCCGTATAAAATCATTGCTGCATTAATCTCCGGGTGGGAGAGACCGATCTCCCAGGCAAGAGTGACAACGTTGTGGGGACCTCCACCTTTGTCACCCCCATTAAAGACCTATTGCCCTCCGAGGTGAGCGACGCTCTGGGAGACCCATCACAATCAACGCGATTTTGCTCACGCGCAGCTCGCGCATGGGCTCGCGGAGGGCTAGGGGAGGAGGAGTTTTGCGACGTGGGTACACACAACACCTGCAGTGTGGCAGTAGGGACCCACAATGTCTCCAAACACGCTGTTAAACACATCTCCCTAATACCAGTGCTGCCCCACCACCCCTGCCAAAAGGGCATAGTGGGACCCACCAACCAGTGGTGGTGGTGGGGCAGGAGGTGGGGGGCCCAGTGCCACACACAAATTGTTGGAGCAGCAGGCAACTCACCATGGAGGAGGTTGAATACATTCATTTTTGGACCCCTGTCCTCGCTCAATGCCATAGCCTGGAGGCACGTGGTCCCCCCAGTCTTAGCCTCAATTGGCCTGGGTTGTGTGGTGGTGGTCCTCAAAAACGTGCAAATCTTGGCCATCTAATCGTAGTTTGGCCGGCCCTCTTTCTTGCCTAAGTCACGGTTCGGTTTGCATCAGTCACGGTTCGGTTTTTCATTTTTCATTGTTGTCCGCCAACAGTTGAAACAGTAACCATAAATGGTATGCAATTATGGGCTCGAACTTCCCCGATTTTATTGTACGTGCGAAATTCCCCGATTGCATTAAGTACGGATGAAATCCCCTCCCGAACAATTTCTGATCGTAAAAGCGATGGGATCTGATTTGATAAGCCTACTAATCTCAGTAGTATATAATCTTGTTAATTTATATGCCACACTCGGAAAATATTTAAGCTTTCCCAGAAAAGCTATGTGCCTACGTCTTGATAGCCCTCCATCTCCAAGACATATTTTGGTTAATGTTATTACGTTTCAAGAAAAAATGAGATCACAGGAGAACACACCATTTTCTTCTTCAACTCGATACGCTATCAAAAATATTTATCCATATATGTTCAATCGCGTGAAAGTAAAACCAAGGTTGCAAGTCCCGTATTTTGTAAGGTGAAACTCAAACACGTCACGGGAAATCACATTTAAACCCTCGTTTTGTTAGGCAGGAAGTTTCTCCACGAGACCTGCTTCAGCCGCGTTGAGATATCGCTTTGCGACAACTACGTACTAAAATCGTTCAACTCCTACGGACAAAGCAATAACGAATTACTTTTCGAGCACATATAACTTCGTCAACTTTTAAACATTCTTCTCTCGAACACTATTCTCCTACTTTTGAGAACCGGTCATAGTTTCCAATTTCTTGACAGAAACACCATCTCCCACGATGACAGAAACAATAGCTCCCACGAAGGGGTTAGAATCAATGGAGAAAAAGAGCAAGAAGAAAGAGAAGGAGGAGAAGAAGAAAAGGAAATCCATAGAGAAAAAGAAAAGGAAATCCATAGAGAAGAAAGCCCAATCTCGAGAATCAGTCACATCTGTCAAAACCAACGATGAGGAGAAGCGCAAGGTAGAGAAGGAACTCCGAAAGATCCAGAAAGAAAAGACTAAAGCGAAGAAAGAAAAGGCCAAAGCTAAGAAAGAAAAGGAAAAGAAGAAGAAAAGGAAATCCATAGAGAAGAAAAAAAGGAAATCCATAGAAAAGAAAGCACAAGCCCGAGAATCAGTCACAACCGTCAAAACCGTCGATGTGTCCGACGCAGAATCCGAAGAATCCGCAGAATCTGAAGGCGGTTTCAAGTACTGGTGGTCTCTCGGTTACGATGGCAAAGCTCAAACGAAACCCGACCCCACGAGGAGATCCAGCACCACGAATATATTAATCAAGGAGAAAAAGAACACAGGTCTCAAGGGGATCTTAAACAAAAGGCACAGCGAACCCATTGATCTCTCGTCACTGGAACTTACCGATCACACGGCACCACTATCAATGTCTTTCTCCTCGCGTTCTCCATCGGTATCTAACTCCAGAAGGGTTAGCTTTTGCGAAGAACCGGTATTACCCAAGACGGAAGATCAGGAAGAAGACGAGCGCGAGGACAGTACTAAAACGTGGTGGGAAAAAATAAACGATTCTCCCCCGACATCACCTCGCAGGCCCGACAGTCTTTTGTCTTGCTTATCGGAGAGCGAAAAGGACGAGATCTCCTGCGACCAGGTATCCATTTGCAGCGAGGCATCCAAAGTACTGGATGATCTATCATGTATTTTGGACGAAGACGAAGGTGGGGAACAACCGGAACCGGATGAAAGCGATATAGAAGACGAGCAGGAAGATGATACTCTGTGCTCGAGTTCCTCCCCTCCCATCAGCCCAGACAATCGTGATAACACCTTCGAGACCAATACTTCTGACGACGATGATGAATCGCTCGAGGAGGCGGAGCCCTACATTCCCATCAGTCGAAACAGTGAAAAATACATGCCCCGCCGTGATAGCACACTCGAGTACAATCTTGACAATACTTTCGA
>Ga0115013_10001142_pt1 | contig 15505 bp, 10 predicted proteins | sample SouAtlMetagenome_2_FD_88686 | JGI IMG/M metagenome (GOLD analysis project Ga0115013, IMG submission 88686) | Marine eukaryotic phytoplankton communities from Atlantic Ocean - South Atlantic ANT15 Metagenome | ecosystem: Environmental > Aquatic > Marine > Oceanic | place: South Atlantic Ocean...
AGTGCCAACCTGTCGAATCATTCGATAGAAGCGCAAGCTTCATCCGTCAAACAGGTTTTTTGGCCGCCGAAAGCTAACTAAAAAGCGCGTTCCTCCGTCACTTTCTGCCAAGAGTTCCGCATCAAGCTGCTCGCTCAACGCCTGAACGAGGTACAAACCCAACGAGTCGCGTCCACTCCAATCAAACCCCTCTGGCAACCCAACACCGTCGTCACGAACCTCGATTTGAACTTCCTCCTCTTCCGGATTGTCCTCCACGGGTCTGGAACGCAAGCCCACGGAAATGGTGCCTGTTTCTCTGCCCTCAAACGCATATTTCATCGCATTTGAAACCCACTCATTCAAAATAAGACCGCAGGGTATCGCTTGATCCAATGGCGCCTGAAGGTCTTCAAGCTCTGTTTCCAGTTTCACCTGGGTGCTGGATTGATAACCCTGGATGATATTGCCTGCAATCCGCGTGAGATAAGAGGGAAACCCAATGTTCGACACGTCCGTGTTCTGGTATAACGTCTCGTGAATGATGCTCATCGTTGAGACGCGATTCTGGATTTCTTCCAGTCCGGTAATGGCCTTCTCGTCGTTAACAAAGTTCTTCTGAAGGTTGAGTATCGAGTTGATGATTTGGAGGTTGTTCTTGACCCTGTGGTGCACCTCCTGAAGCAGTATTTCCTTTTCCTTCAGGGCTCCTCGAATGGCCTTGTCTATGCGCTTGCGCTCGGTTATATCGTAGGCAATGGCGCTGATTTCAGGTGTTCCCTCGACCAATTCAATGGGGTTCAAGAACAACTGAAGCCACCGACGACCGTCCCCCTTCTCCTCGGGAACAATGGCCCACTCAAATCGCTGTGGCGTTCCACCTAAGGCCCGCGCAAATCGATCTTCAAGGTCAAACCCGTTCCATTCCTGGCTCTTCCGAACAGCCTCGGACAACCGGTTGCTCAGGCCTTCCATTGACTTCGTAACCCCTTCCTCTTCCCCGCCCAACCACTGAATGAAGTTTCGATTGGCGCTCGTTACGCTGTGTCCAGCTGTCGCGGTCCAAATCACAAAGTCCTCACCGGACTCGACGATGCTCCGCATTCGCGCGGTGGCGCTTTTCAATGCAGCTTCCGCAGCAATGCGCTGCTCGATTTGCTGGGTCAACTGCTGGTTTGCCTCTTCTGCCAACTCAGCCCGTATTCGCTCCTGCATAAGCGAATGCCGGTCTGTGACATCGGAGAGGCTGACTTGCACCGCGGGTTGGCCATCAAAAATGGTCAGCCTCCATTTGAGTGTAATCCGCTTTTTGTTTGTCGCAAGCTCCAACTCCCATTCCTCCACATCCCGGCCTTGGCGAGCTTCTGAGGAACTAAACAACGCGCGTTGCCGGTGCGCTTCTGGAAACATCGTTTCAAAGCGCACGCCCTCCAAAACTTTAGCATCACCCTTGAACAGCTTCTCGGCAACAGGGTTCGCGTAGCGAATCAAGTCGTCCACAAGAATCAAGATTCCATTCGGTGGACTCTGAACGAGCAGCCTGAACCTCTCCCTTTCTTGAATCAGGTCATATTCAATCCGTTTTCGATCCGAGATGTCATACATCATCCACACTTCAGAACCGTCCTCCAGGCGCCCCTTGCCAATGTCAAGGTTCAGCATCTCTCCATTGCGGTTCTGCATCATCCAATCTCCGCGATCAAACACCCCGCTTCCATCAATTGGTTCGAGGTTTCCAATTCTCCGCAACCCGAGCTGACCAACGGGGTCACCGATAACCTCCTCGGCATGATCAACGCCCAGCATCGCCAAAAACCGAGAATTCACATCCAATACCACCCCGCCTTTGATTTGAACGATTGCCTCTTGTGCGATGTCGTTTAACCTTCGGTAGTGTGCTTCCCTGTCTTGCAGTGCTTGCTGTCGGAACCGAGATTCAGTGATGTCTGTGATTTGAACCAAATCGGTAAACCCCGGCCCGGGAGACAGCCTCAATTCAACGTGAAACGATTCTCCCCCTATGCGAACGGCCATCAGCTCCAATCGAAGCAACGTTCGGTCCACAACAGGAACACACTCCCACCGAACATCAAAATAAGTCCGGTCCTCCGTGCGCCACGTCAACCAACCGCCGTCAAACCAATCTGGGTCTTCCGGCATGCCGGATTTCCAACCAAACAGAAACGCCGCATGGCGGTTCGCCTTGATTGCTTTTCCATCGCGAACCAAAATCACGGCTGAAGGCAGTTGGTCCATCCAGACCTCCGGCCACTCGCCCGCGTTCTTGCCGTTTTCTCCGCCCATTGTCATCGATCGGTTTTGGCTCCGTTGACTTTGACAATCCTGCCTGCGGCATACTGCCGAATCAACTTCACGTTCCCGGAACTGTCGAAATATCGCCAATTGCCATTTCGCAACCCACCCTTGTACGACCCAATCCACTCCCGCATGCCCGTAGGCCAGAACCCCACGTGCTCTCCTGTTGGAATACCGACCACAAACGCCCCTTCAAAAACGACTTTGCCTTGAGAATCCATGTGGGTCCATCGGCCGTCCAACTCACCATCCACATACCGTCCTTCGCGACGGGCGTCATTGACATGCTCGATCCAATCGCCTTGTTTCTTTCCTCGGTCGTATGTGCCCACAGCCAGCGTATCGCCCACCACTGACCATTCCGTGAACAGGCCGTTTTCTTTTCCCTTTCGATACCGCTCATCGCGATGCTTACTCCCATTGATGTGGTACCAAATCCACCGGCCATGCCACAAACCTGCTTGAAACCCACCCTCTTGCTCAAGTCGACCGTCTCGGGCAAAAAACCGCCAGTCACCATCCCGCAAACCTTCCAAATACGTTCCTTCCGCTCGGGTTTCGCCTTCTGGCCACAATTCGATCCAAGGCCCTGTTCTTCGGCCCAGGCTGTCCAACATGCCGGTCGCTTGCAACACCCCTTCACGGAAAACCTTCACTTCCACAAGGTGCCCTGACTCATCGTAAAACCGATGTGCACCCATCGGTACATTCTCTCGCCAAGGGCCAGACCGAGACACCTGTCCATTCGAATGAAATGATTTTCTCAAATCCAAGACTACGGCCTCGGGCGCATCCTCTGCAATTTCACCTCGGTGCCAGGTTTCTGTCCCTTCTAAATCTCCTTGGCGTGAAAAGCGTTTGAAAACACCTTCCTTCAAACCCTTTTCCCAAGGCCCCTCTTCTCGAATACGACCATTTGGCCAAAACGTAAGCCACTTCCCAGTCTTCCGTTGTTGGTCGTCATATCGATTTACCTCTTCTACCCAGCGAAGCAAATCGTTTCGGTACCCCATTCTTCGAATGATCCTGCCTGGTTCCGTGTCCCTATCTAGTGCGTATTCCAAGGCCACACCTTCCTTCTTGCCCTGTGCCCAAGGGACCATTTTCACGACCACACCCCGTTCATCTAAAATGCGCTCTGGACCTTCCAAAAGGTCGGAAGCCCATATGCGGCTCCTGAGCCTTACCCCTGTCGTATCCCAACTGACTTCCTCCCCCTCTTTTTGTCCTCCCTCATAACGAAGGCTCGTCTCCAGTCTCCCCTTTTCATCGTAAAACACCCATTCTCCCTCTAACGCACCGTTTCGCCTGTTTCCTTCACTCTTGCGCATGCCATCTTCATAAAATGAGCGCCAATACCCTTCTGGAACGCCATCCAATAGCAAACCTTCGCTGCTGATTGAACCACTTTCAAATCGGTATTGAACCATGATCGAATCCTGGCACAGGATCAAGTCCAAGCTGGCAAACAGCAGGGAAAGAAGGCCGATAATTCGAAGCGGGAACATGGATGCAAGTTGCCACACCGAATCCAACGATGACACAGTCCATTTCATGATTTTCCCATCACTGATATCTATACTCTTTTTCTAAAAAAAGATTAGTCATTGTCATAGGTCTGTGGAAACGGGGGATAACATTCAGGAGGTTCGTTTGGTGTTAAACGCCATACACAGAGAAAGGCCATTCATTAACCGGTTTTACACGAAATGAATTTTCTGGTTGTCAGATATTTAAGTGTGATTTCCACCGACCCCCTCAACTTGTTGAATAATGAGTGCTGGAGCAATTAGTCCCATATTTTACTGTGGACAGACAGTGTTTTTCGGTGAAGATGAATGGGATAATTACCGGTCTTTTTTTGCCTGGATTTTGCGCCAAATGACCAAGCCTCTAAAAGGGTCAAACTGCCAAATTTTTTTACGCTTGGGTTACCCACACAAAATCGTGCGAATTCACAACGGAATGTGCATTGAAGAATAGGGGACTTGGGTTCAACTTGCAGACATGAGGATTCACTTGGCCAACGACCATGCAGCGGGCGATTTGAGAGCTGCTCTCCTGCCCTGGTTGCGCGAACGCAACATTGAAATAATCGACCATGGAACAACCGACGGATCGAGCGTGGACTATCCAGATCACGCGCACCCTTTGGCCGAAGGTGTTTCAAGAGACGGTGTCAAAGGCATCCTCATCTGCGGCAGCGCAAACGGTGTTGCCATGACAGCAAACAAGCACCCTGAGATAAGAGCAGCCATTGCATGGAGACCAGACATAGCGCGGTTGGCTCGTGAACACAATGATGCGAATGTGTTGTGTTTGCCGGCGCGTTTTCTCGCTATACCCGATGCGCTTGATTGCGTTGCTTCTTTCTTGGACACGGCGTTTGAGGGAGGCAGACACGCCCGTCGCGTAGAGAAAATTGCCTGCTCATGAGCAGTCGCTTCTTTTTGGCTGTAATGGCCACAACGTCCTTGACCACGGGGTTCACACAGACACTCAAGCACACAGAGTTCGGTGTTCCTTGGTCGGAAACCATCACGCCGGAGGACCTGTCCAACCACCTGCACATTTTGGCTGCCGACAGCATGGAGGGTCGAGAAACAGGAAAGCGCGGGCAACGCATGGCGGCAGAATACATCGCGCAACATTTTGAATCCGTTGGTCTCTTGCCCGTCAAGGGTTCTTACATGCAGGAGGTTCCCCTTAAGGTGTCGCAATTGAAGGGCGGTGTGCTGACCATTGCTGACCAGCAGTTCCTTTATAAAACGGATTGGGTGCCTTACCCAGGCATTGAGGTTTCCGACATCGAGGGCCCTGTTGTGTTCGCTGGATATGGAATTCAAGACAAAGACGCGGGGTGGGATGATTACGCTGGCCTAAACGTCCAAAACAAGGTGGTCATCTTTTTGGCAGGAGAGCCGGGGGACGCCAAAAAAGGATACGCTTTGACAGGCACAAAAGAACCAAGTTCTTGGGGCTCAATGAGAAATGCGAAGAGGGAGGTCGCTGACAGTTTGGGGGCATCAGCTGTGATCGTGGTGACCGAAGAATACGCCACCTTGAAGTCGCGGTTTCTTCCTTGGTTAAGTCGAGAGAGAATGCGCTTGGATGTAGACAGAGATGGAGAGGGTACGGACGTTCCAACCCTCTTGATGAATCCGTCTTCTTTTTTGACCCTGACAGGGTGGAAATCCTTGGATTATGCGAGAAAGAAATGGCCCAAACGGAAGTTGGACAACGTGTCATGGGTTGCGGGCAAAATTGCCTTGGCACGAAAGGATGACAAGGTCGTGGCACACAATGTCTGGGGCATGATTCCTGGAAGTGACAGCACTGTGGCCGAAGAGATTGTCGTCTTAACCAGCCACTATGATCATGTGGGAGTAGACAAGAGTGGAGAAGTCTACAATGGGGCTGATGACGACGGCAGTGGCACCGTGAGTTTGTTGGAGAATGCAGAGGCTTGGATGGAGGCCACCAAAGCTGGTGAGGGACCGAGGCGCAGTGTGCTGTTTATGGCCTTTGTCGGGGAGGAAAAGGGCCTTCTCGGTTCGGAGTGGTATAGCGACCACCCCGCGTTTGAGTTGGAGCAGCACGTGTGTGATCTGAACATGGACATGGTTGGCCGGTTTGACGAAGCCCACGCCGATGATGATCGGTACATCTACTTGATTGGAAGCGACAAGTTGTCCAGTGAGCTGCACGACATCAGCGAGGCGGTTAACGCAGCGCACACGGGACTGTCATTGGATTACACGTTCAATGCGCCTGACGACCCCAACCGGTTTTATTATCGCAGCGATCACTACAATTTTGCCAAGCATGGCATCCCGGTGATATTTTATTTCAGCGGAGTGCACGAGGACTACCACGGCGTGGGAGACACGCCGGGCAAGATTCGCTATCCCAAAATGGCTGAAATTGGTCAGCTTGTGTTTCTGACCTCTTGGGAAATCGCCAACAGGGAAAAGAAGTTGGTTGTCGATCGGGTCAACGACTTTCCAACGGACCGCTGACGGCGGAAGCAAACTTGGTGACCTCTACTTCGTGCGCGGGACCCATTGCGGGACCGTTGAATCCACTGTGAATCCAGGGGGTCGCCTGGCCTTCACGGTGGACAACCGTTGTGGGGAAACTGACCACGCGGTCGAGAAAAGGAAGGGATTTTTGCGCTTCGGTTTTTGATGCCGGTCCAATCAGGGTGACGCGCCAATTGGGGCTGCCTTTGCCCATTCCCATTTGTTCTGAATAGCGGGACAAGCGCTGCAGCGCTGTCGCTTTGCCTTGGCCGTTTTCTGCGCCGCGCTCGAACGCCAAGGTGTGAATCGTTAAGTCCGGGTGGCGGGCGCTGAGGTTCAAAAGCAGGCGGTGTTCGTCCATGCAATTGGGGCACCAAGAGCCCATGACGCTCAATACGTGGACGCCTTTGGCGCCTTCTGCAGTCCAATGGACAGAGTCTCCGTCAAGCGACACCCCAGAGTACGCCAAAGGAAGCCCTGTCCATTGGGCTTTTGGGGCTTCAGTCAAGCCAACCTCTGATGCGGAAATGCGTGTGCCGGAAAACGGTGTGGAATAGTGGTTTCCACTGAGGAAAATCCCGTCTGCGATGTCCCCTTGGGCTGAGAGTTTTCCTTTGAAGTAGAAAAGGTGCGCGCCGTCAAAGGTTTGAAGGCTCATTGTCCCGGATTCATCGAGGTTACCGTGCAGGTAACGGAAATCACCGGTCGGCGTTGCAATGCTCCCTCGGCAACGGTTGCCGGCCCGCTGCAGGTAGAGTTGACCGAACCAGGGGTCTTGTTCTCCGAAAGACAGCAACCAGGACAATGTGTCATTGGACCATTCGGGAGCGGGTTCTTGTGTTTGCTCGGGCTGCCATTGAACGGGAACCCGGTAGTCTCCAGAGCGCAGGTTGTCTTTCCAGTGACCCGTATCGTTGACCAGGGCAATGCTTCCGTCGAACACGGGCACGCCCCAGGCGTTGTCGGCGGTATCGGAGGGGGCTAGGGTCAGCGATTCTTCCGCGTTGTTCAGAACCAACGTGTCCCCGTACCAACAACCGGGAATGGCAACCACGTCGGTGTCATTGAGTTGGAATATGAGGCTGCCTTGGGCTTTGGGGGCTTTGGGGGCGGCCTGTTGCAGGCGGGCGGAAAGCAAAATGACCACAGCAGCCAGGGCCGCCGCGGTCATTTTGAAGCGAGCGAGGGTCAACATCAAAGGTCGAACTTGATTCCTTGCGCGAGCGGAAGCTCTGTGCTGTAGTTGATGGTGTTGGTTTGGCGCCGCATGTAGGCTCTCCAAGCGTCGCTTCCTGATTCTCGACCACCACCGGTTTCTTTTTCGCCACCGAAGGCGCCGCCAATTTCTGCACCGCTGGTTCCAATGTTGACGTTGGCGATTCCGCAATCGCTGCCGCTGGCCGACAGGAAGCGCTCAGCGCTGCGAAGGCTGCCCGTCATGATGGCAGAAGACAGGCCCTGAACCACACCGTTTTGCATGGCAATCGCCTCGTCCAGTGTGTCGTATTTCATGACATAAAGGATGGGGGCAAACGTCTCGTGCTGGACGATGGCCATGTCGTTAGTGGCCTCTGCAATGGCGGGTTTGACGTAGCATCCGGAGCTGTATTCCGGGCCTTCGAGGACACCGCCTTCGACAAGGATGCGGCCGCCTTGAGAGACGACGTCGACGAGGGCTTTTTCATACATCTCCACTGCGTCTTTGTCAATGAGGGGGCCGACGTGGTTGTTTTCGTCCAAGGGTGATCCAATGCTCAACTGCCCGTAGGCTTTGGTAATGGCGTCAACGACTTTGTCGTAAATGCTGCTGTGAATAATGAGCCTTCGCGTTGAGGTACAGCGTTGTCCACAGGTTCCAACAGCGCCAAAAACGGTGCCGGGCACCACCATCTTGAGGTCTGCATCTGGTTCGACGATGATGGCGTTGTTTCCACCGAGCTCCAAGAGGCTTTTGCCGAGTCGTGCTGCCACGGCTTGGGCGACAATTTTGCCCATTCGGATGGATCCTGTGGCAGAAATAAGGGCAACCCGCTTGTCGTGGGTCATCATCTCGCCAACGGTATAGTCACCTTGGATGATGCACGAAAGGCCTTGTGGAACGTGGTCCATGTCTTTGGTTACCTCATTCCAGATGTTCTGGCAAGCCACCGCAGTGAGAGGGGTCTTCTCAGAGGGCTTCCAAATGCAGGCGTTTCCACAAACCCAGGCCAGGGCGGTGTTCCAGTTCCAAACCGCCACAGGAAAGTTGAATGCGCTGATGATCCCCACAACACCAAGTGGGTGCCACTGTTCATACATACGGTGTCCGGGGCGTTCGGAATGCATGGTGAGGCCATAGAGTTGCCTGGACAGACCGACAGCGAAGTCGCAGATGTCGATCATTTCTTGAACCTCCCCAAGTCCCTCTTGCAGGCTTTTGCCCATCTCATAGGAAACCAGGGCACCGAGAGCGTCTTTGTGAGCGCGCAGGGCTTCGCCGTATAGACGGACTACTTCGCCGCGCTGCGGCGCAGGCACGTTGCGCCAAGCTTTACCCGCTTCCGTCGCTGCAGCGATGACCTTCTCGTAATCGTTTTTCGAGCAAACGCCGGTAGCGCCGATGGTGGCACCGTCTACAGGGCTTGTGCTGACAATTTGACTTCCAACGGAAGTGTTGGTTTGACCAATTTGAACGCCAGCGTTGTCTGATGACAGACCGAGCTGGTCGAGGTGGGGCTTCATGTTCATTCTTGCGGAATTGCCACGCGAAGGTACGTGGCGATTTGCCGCAGTTTGGTTTTAGCGCAAGTTGTTGGTTTTCAGGGGGTTGTGTTTTTGGCTCATCTCGGTTGAGCCATGTACAGCCATGGTTTCGCACAGAACGTGGCGTTATGGGCCTCTTTTGAAGCTCTGTTGTGTTCCACGTGGAACCTTATCGTCCGAGGTAGAGCATGAGCACGGCGGCGTCTGCCGCAGACACCCCGCTGATCTTGCTTGCTTGTCCCAGGGTCTTGGGCTGGTGCTCCGCAAGCTTTTGTCTTGCCTCCATGCTGAGGGAGGTCATGCGCTGGTATTCTAGGTCCTCTGGGATGGCGAGGTTGCTCATGTGGCGCATGCGGTCTGCCTGCGCTTGTTCCTTTTCAATGTATCCGCGGTACTTGATGGTGGTTTCTACAAGCAGCTGCCACGCGTCGGGCAGGCCTGTCGCTTTAATGGGAAGGTCGTGAATGTGAACGTGGGGTCTGCTGAGCAGCTTGGACCACCTGGTTTTTTGTTTAATGGGCTGGCTGCCAATAGCAGCGAGGTGTGCGTTGACCTGGGTTGGTTCTGCGGATGTGGTTTCCAGCTCTTTTTGAAACTGAGCAATGGCGTTTTGTTTCACGTGGAACGCCTCCCAATCGTTGTCTGTGATGAGACCGAGGGCCCTTCCTTTCTCTGTCAGGCGTTGATCTGCGTTGTCTTGCCTGAGCAGTATTCTGTATTCCGCGCGGCTTGTAAACATGCGGTATGGCTCGTCGGTGCCTTTGGTAATGAGGTCATCAATCAAAACTCCGGTGTAGGCTTCGTCGCGGGCGAGAACAAAGTCTTCGCCGTTTGTTGTTGCTTGGTGGGCGTTAATGCCGGCAATGAGCCCTTGGCATGCGGCTTCTTCGTAGCCGGTGGTTCCGTTTATTTGTCCTGCGAAGTATAGACCAGACAGGTGTTTCGTTTCTAGGGTGTGATGCAGTTGTGTTGGTGGGAAGTAGTCGTATTCAACGGCATAGCCGGGCCGGAACATCCTGGCGTTCTGAAGTCCGGGAATTTTGCGCATTGCTGCCAGTTGGGCTTCTTTGGGCAGCGAGGTCGAAAATCCGTTCAGGTATGTTTCGACTGTATGTTTTCCTTCCGGTTCAATGAAGATTTGGTGACGGTCCTTGTCTGCAAAGCGATGGATCTTGTCTTCTATGCTGGGGCAGTATCGGGGCCCCTTGCCTTGGATGGCACCTGTGAATAGGGGGCTTTCAGACAGGCTGTCTTGAAGAATGCTGTGGACGTCGGGGTTGGTGTACGTGATGTGGCAGGCGTGCTGGTTCTCAAGCTTCAGGGCTTCGAAGTGGCTAAAAGCTTCTGTGGTCGGTTCGCCTGGTTGTGTTTCCGTTTGGCTGTAGTCGATGCTTCTTCCGTCAATTCTTGGTGGTGTTCCCGTTTTCATCCTGCCTGTGATGAAGCCGTGCTGTGCCAGTTGGTCGGTAATTCCATCTGCCGCGCGTTCTCCTGATCGGCCGCCGCTGAATTGCTGGTTGCCTAGGTGTATCCTGCCCTGCAGAAAGGTTCCAGAGGTTAGGATGGTGGTGTTGGCGAGAATTTCAATACCCAACTGAGTGCGCACGCCGATCACGGTGTTTTGCTCAATCAGGAGGGAGTTGACCATGTCCTGCCACAGGTGGATTCGCGGGTGTGCCTCTAGCGTTTGGCGCCATTCTTGGGCAAAGGCGTGGCGGTCGTTTTGGGTCCTCGGTGACCACATTGCGGGGCCCTTTGATCTGTTGAGCATCCGGAATTGAATTGCTGTTCGGTCCGAAATTCGGCCGCTCATCCCGCCGAGGGCGTCGACTTCCCGAAGGATTTGACCTTTGGCAACGCCGCCCATGGCTGGGTTGCAGCTCATGGCGCCGATGGTCGTAAGGTTCATGGTGACAAGGAGGACTTTGCTGCCCAATTGAGCCGCAGCGTGGGCCGCTTCGTTGCCGGCGTGGCCGCCACCAACCACAAGCACGTCGTATTTCTCTAGCATGATCTGGGTTCCACGTGGAACATCAGTGTTTTGTTAAGGGTGGCTGCCGATTGGACAGCCAGGATTCTTCGGCTTGGCGCATGCTGGTTGCGGCCTCTGGTGTGTCATCCTTCAGGCCTGTGAGGTGCAAGACGCCGTGTGCAATCACCCGATGAAGTTCGTCTAAGGGCTTGGTGCCCAGGGACTTGGCGTTGTCTCTGACCCGGTCAATGGAGATAACGATGTCTGCCGATAGTCCGGTAGCGGATGGCGTCGGGAACGTCAGGATGTCTGTAAAGTAGTCGTGATTGAGGTGTCGCTGGTTGAAGCGAAGCATCTCCTCATCGTTGGTGAAGAGAAAGGCCAGGTCTCCCGCGGTGTGGCCGTGCAGAGACAAACAGTGCTCCAGCCAGGAGCGAATGGCGGCTCGGTGTTGGAGCCGGAAAGGCGTTTGAAGAAACTGAAACGTGATGTTTCCCGCTGCGATCACTGGGCGGTCGCAGGCTGTGGAATGGCTTGTTCGAAGCGCAAAATGGCGACCCTGCCAAGGTCTTCAAATTCACAGGAGTCAGAGAGTTGACGCATCAGGAACACGCCTCGGCCGTTAGGCTTTTCTATGTTCTCAGGTGCTGTGGGGTCGGGGATATTGTCGTAGTCAAAACCGGGGCCTTGATCCGCAATGCGAAACTCGATGGCCTGGCCCTCTGTACGGACTTCAATGTCCACCATCTTGTTGGTGTCCAGTTTGTTGCCGTGAACGACCGCGTTGTTTACGGCCTCGGTCATGGCGATCAAGATTTCTCCATAATGGGTCTCCTCGACGCCAAGCTCTTCGCAGAGCGCGTTGATGAGTCCCTCGACTTGGGTGATGCTCTCCATCCGGGAGGCTACCTGCAATTGTCTCACTGCGGACATGATGTGAATTCACTCCCGATTCGGGACTTCCAAAGTATTGAAATAATCGTTGACCCTGAGCTTGTAATATGGAGTGAGGTCTGCCGGAACCGTTCTGAGCAGTTCGATTTCCTGTGCTTTCTTTCTCTCGTAGTCCTCCAAACTTGGGGGCAGTTCGTTCGGCACCTCTCGCGCAGTGCGGGATTCGCGCTCTTCTTTCTCTCCGCGTATGCGCTCTGCATTCTCCGCTTTAAGAAGCCTTGTCAGGATGTCCCTTTGGCGGTCAAGGGTCAGTTGGTCGAGCTCCCCATTGACGATGTCTTTCTCTACCTCTTCCATTTCCTTGGCTATCTCTTCTAGGCCGTTTCCTGTGCCGGAGCCGTCTTCATTGAGCTGTTCTCCAAGCTCTTGGGTCATTTTGCGAATGGCAGACTGTTGAGCTGCCATTTGGGCAAGCTCTTTGCTGAGGCCGCGTTTGCCTTCTTTTCCCTCTCCCTTGTTGAAGCCTTTCATTTTCTCCTTCATCCGCTCCAGCTGCTTAGAAAGGGACTGCTGCATCCCTTTGATTTGCTTGGCACTTGGTGAGGGTTTCGAGCCACTTCCCCCCGGTTTCTCGCAGTTTCCTGTGCCCGGTTTGTTGCAGCTTGACTGGTTTTGCATTTGCTGAAGCACTTCATCAAGGAGCAGGGCGAGGTTGTTGAAGGAGGTCATCACGTACTGCTGGTTTGTTGTGATGATGGCGGTTTCCCTGTCCGTGAAGCCATCCAGAGCCTGGCCCATGTGCAGGTTGACGAGGCTGATTTCTCGATTGACAATGCTCTGCAGCTGGGTGATGCGCTTGCTCAGGGCAAACAGGCTGTCCTTGACCATTTCTGCGTCATCCTTGAGTTTGCGCTGAAACTGGCCGTGTGACACATACCGGGGGTCGTCTTTTTGGGTGTCTCCAACAGCAGACATGAGGTCTTCTTCGTCAAAGGACAGCGTGATGATGTTTTCCAGCAGGGCGCGCAGGGCCTCCATGTCTTCTTCCATGGACTCTTGCTCCTGCTGTTCCATGGCGTTTTCCATCTGTTGCGCCATCTTCTGCATTTTGCTGGCCGCCTTCTTTTGGCTCTCCGAGGCTTTCTTTTCCTTGCCGCTGTCCAGCTTCTCCCCTGCCTCATCCATGTCCTGTTCGATCTCCTCTTGGAGTTCCTCCATCTTGGGCATCCCGTTGGGGTTTTCAAGCTCCTTGTTGAGCTTTTCGGCGTCGTCTAATGCCTCTTGGATGCGGTCGAATTCTTTGTCTAACGCGTCTTGTTTGGCCTTGAGCTCCTCCTCAGGTGTTTCACCTTCTTGGGTCTCATTTGCCAGTTGATCCTGTTCCTCAGCGAGCTTCTCGAGGTCGGAGATGGTCTCCTCCATTTTTTGCTCCCATTGCAGTTGTTTGAATTGTTCTAGCGCCCGATCCAGTTCTTGTTCCAACGCCTCTTGATCGAGGTCCATCTGTTCAAGCTGCTCCTCGATTTTCTCTTTGTCACCCTCCTCCAGCTCTTCCATGAGCTCTCGCAAATCGTCGAACATCTTTTGTAGTTCGTCCGTCATGACCTCATCCATGATGCGCTGCAACTCCTCTTGCTTTTGTTGCAGCTCTTCATTCGGTTGAGCGAACTCCGCTTGCATTTCGTTTTTCTTCCGGTTCTCCTCCTGCATTTTCTGCACCTCCTCCTTGAGGGCTTCCTGCTGTTTTAGAAGCGCCTCGATGGCCGCTTTTTCCTCCCAGCCCAGGTCCTCTTCCTCCAGGAGTTCTCGGCGCAGCTCTTGCATCTCTTCCCGGAGGCGCCGCGCCTCTTCTAGGTTGGCTTCCAGGGCCGCGGTCAATTCCGTGTCAGCGCTGTCGAGTTGCTGTGCGAGCTCCTCTGCTGTGGGCGCTTGATGAACGAAGGTTCTGGATTGGGTCATTTTGGGGCCGTTGACCCCATCGTTGTCTCTGACCTCAAACCAGTATTCTACCTCGTCTCCCAGCCCAATATCGGCTTGAGACAGGTCCCAGAGGTGTATGAACCCATCGTCCCTGCCGGATGGCGAATTGAGTGCAACGCTCTCTTTTTCTCCGCCTTTTTTGTGATAGACGAAACGCAAGGAGCTGAAGCCATAGTCGTCTTGGACAATGCCGTTGAAGGCAATCCTGTTTAGCGTGAGGCTGTCTTGGATCTCTGCCACCCTGATGGTGGGCCGCCTGTCCTCTATGGAGCGCAGTCTATAGCGAACAGAGTCCTCTTGGGCCACCTCCGCTGAGCTTGGGTGAAATGCGTAGGTCAAGTCTTTGTCCGCTGTCCGAGAGAAGCTGAATCGGTTGTCTACATCAGGCAAGAGCCCTTCGGTTTCCTTCCCCCAACGCAACCCCAGTTGGTCTGCGTGTCTTGTGGTCAACTGGAAAGAAAGGACGCTGCCTTCGGGCACATCTAAATCGCCTTCATTGCGCTGCTCAAATGGGGGCAGACCGGTGTGCAATGGGGGCCTCACGGACACCTTGAGGTCCTGCAACTCCGGTCGCGGCAAAACCGTCAACACCAGGTCCAGCGCAGGGGTTCCTGGCGCCGACACGACGAGGTCCATCGATTCCCGCACTGCACGGAAGGTGTGCTCCCAAAGGCCGCTACCATTGCGCTCCATTCGGAATCGACCTTCTCCTGCCTGAACGTCAACCCGAGCGGGAACCACCGTTCCCACTGCGCGGACCGTGAGGGTAAAGTCTGTTCTGGCGATGGTGCGCAGCTCTCCGTCAACCACGAGGCGGAAGTCGGGCATGTCAACCACCTCGGTGCGGTGGTGAATCAAGCGGTCCGTGGGGGCTTCCATCGCCTCAGGCAGCATCAGGTAAAGTCCTGCAAACAGAGCGATGGGAGGGAGGGTGTACTTGAGGTATCTCCGGTTTTCTTTAAAATCGACTGCGGAGGTAAATGGATACGGCCGGAGCTGGTTGCTGCGCTGTGCAATCGAGGCCAGAATCAGTTCTTGGCTTCCAGGGTCGACGGCGTTTGCGTGGGTTTGAAGCTGCAGGGTGTTCAACAGCCGGTCCTCGATGTCTGGAAAATGTCGCCCAATGATTTTTGCTGCCTCTGCGTGGTCCATTCCGGATCGCAAACGCAGCAAACGCAGGCCTGGAAGAATCAGGTATCGGAAGGCCACCATGACCACCGAGGCGAGAAAAAGGTAGAACAGGGCGGTCCTGACCTCCGTGTCGAATCGACCGACAGCCTCGAGGCCAATCACCACGAGCCATGCCACTGGCAATGAGGCAGACAGAATTAGGCTGCCCCGGAGCATTTCATTGCGGTGGTATTTCCGCACGAATGCATCCAGCCGGTCCTTGAGTTCCTCGTTTTTTAGGGCCATTCCGTCGGTGTGTGGGCAGTAAGCCCCCGGCTAAGGAGGCAGTCTCTGAAGATACGGAGGGAACGCTGCAAAGGATTCATCGAATGTTAAAGCGGGCGCGTCAGGTCGCGTCGTATTTTTGCGGCCGATTCCAACGCATTGGTTGTGCGCATTATACAGAACTCCCTTTTCCGTCTTTCCAGCG
>Ga0115013_10001144_pt1 | contig 15503 bp, 12 predicted proteins | sample SouAtlMetagenome_2_FD_88686 | JGI IMG/M metagenome (GOLD analysis project Ga0115013, IMG submission 88686) | Marine eukaryotic phytoplankton communities from Atlantic Ocean - South Atlantic ANT15 Metagenome | ecosystem: Environmental > Aquatic > Marine > Oceanic | place: South Atlantic Ocean...
AATTTTTACAATGGTTTGAAAATCCGTAGCTTAGCTTTGGAAACTGCAGATCTGATACTTTCAACCAGTAAACAGGAGATAAATGCGAACAATCGTACTTTCGACGAACAAAGATACTTGAAAACTGTGTACAATGATGTGAAGGCTTGGGTCAACGCTTCATCGGATAACTTACAAGGCGAGGATGAAGTCACGGGATCTGCGTTGTCGTGGATTATTTTAGACGACGTTACGACTCTAGCATCAATTTTAGGCGACAAATTAGTTTATTGTTTTGTCGAAAGTCTCATCCTGCTATGTAGTAGAACAGAGACAACTTCTGCCCGACAGTGCGGACTAATCATTCGATGCTCAGGGGACTTAGATCAAATGCTGTATAGAATGGAGGGCAACGAAGGAAACGATCATAGCGGCTGGTTTGGTACAGGTGGCTTGTCCCATAAACATACTACTCACGAAATGATGCACCGAACGCCTGTTCCTTGGGAGAGAGCGATAGAAGAGTCCGTAGACGCTATTATTGACGTCCTTCCGCTTCTTTCTGGGTTCTCCCGAGAAGCTCACGGACGACTTATATTTTCTGAGACGCCCAACGGGCAAGGATGGAAAGAACTCCAAAGTCGAAACAGTAGGAATCTCTCCTCGTCGCAACCTCCTGGACTTTTATCCAAGTCAACATCCAGAACAAACGAGACAAGAACTTCGAATTGGAACAAATTAATTTTCAACTATCGTCTGCAAGACAATGGTGCAAGAGCCATTCGTCTTCGATCTTAAATTGCGCAAGCATCTGTTATAAATCCTTCTTTGATGTAATCGTTGACTTCGAAACTTTCTGTGTAGGATGTAACAGATAGATCATGCAGAAAAAAGCAATAACCCAATGAAATCCTGCGCACAACACCCATGCTACAGGATTTGGATCGCCATCCATTGTGTGATTCGCATATGTATCGGTGTTCACATAGTTGTAACGATTTAAGAACCGGAATAAAAATGCTCGATAAAACGGAACCGTTACCGCTAATCGCATTGTAAGCAAGGCGAAATGTAAGCAAGGATAAAGACACACTTTAATATAGTTGCAACAGGAGATGCAGACGTCGAGAATCAAAATCTTACCTGAGGCATTCTGCAAAACATCCATAGCAGCGAAAACAGAAAAAATTGCATCTTCGGGAGCTAACTGCGTTAGAAGAGACCTTAACGAAACTCTCATCACAGTAGTGCTCAAGGCGATCGATGGACAGATAAAACAAAGAAAGGCCAAAAAGTTCTGTTGTGTCTCAAGAAATGATCCTGAAGCCAACACCAAGGCCGCAATCAATATCGCTCTGCGCTCACCACCTGCTCGTGCCAAGAATGGCTGAAGAAGTAACGATTGTACAATGAATGCACAAACTCTTTGATAGCTCTGGATATATCCCCTTGTATGAGGCTCAACACCGTACATATCCTCGTAGTAAGAACCCATGCTTGAGTATGAAGTTGCACGAAATATCCATGAAAAGATCAAGAGACAAATAACTACGGAGGCCAGGGATTGCGAACTATAACATGATTTGACATTATCCCAAAAACTCTTCTTGCTTTTGGTTCCCTCACTATCGTCAGAGTTCTTTTTAATCGTAGCTACCGAATTCGAATTCTTATCAACAACTTTCGAGCTAATATTGCTATCTTGACCCGAACAATGATTTTCTTCTATGTCTACAGGTAGCAAAGTTGCCGCAAGGCAAATATTTAACAAGAACAGAAATGCTGCCAATAATGCAGGAGCCTTGTGATCGACATCTAGGAAAGAATCAAAAAGTATGGGTATGCAGAGCGACAGAATGGGAAGTGAGTTACACAATTAATTCATCAGGTGACAGGAGATATTGAGGAGCAGGAAATACTTTTGAATCGACTCTTCATTGTTCTACATTGAAATCAATTTCAGGCCTTCGGCATTACATACATTTGAAAAGAAGAGCACCTGTTGACGGCCCCAGAATCCATGCCGCTGTGCTGCTGGATTCCAACCGGCCTAAGTTTTTTGTTCGATTTTCTTTTGAGGTACATTTCGTCAAAATACTAGTTGTGACGGTCATGGTTTGCTTCACGAAACCCACCACTATCCTCGATAGAACTAAAACGGTAAAGCCACCATAAGAAATCATCAAATAGGCCAACGCTGACCCACCGAACGATAGGAATAACAGCGTCCTTCTTCGCAATACTTTTGCGTCGGTTAATCCCCCTAATACAATGCCACCTATTATTTGTGACGCCGAAAAAACAGAACTCAGAAGTTCTCGTTGCGTTGCTGAATGCACTCCAGCTTTTTTATAATATTGAAACAAAAGGGGAACGACGAGAGCGACAGCGAACATATCGATGAATACAAGGATTGGCAGTGACACCGCTGGAGGGATCTTGGTGGCTCCTTTGACTCTGGTCATGTTGCTATTGAAGCTATCAGATTTCGAAACATCATCGTTCATCGTTTCGAATAGAGCTTGCTGCAGGTTATGAATGATGAATTCTTTCTTGCAGGTTTATGAATTATGAATGATTCGAGGGACGATGATCCTTTTGGGGACATTAATCATATAAATGGGGGAATACTACTTCGGCACTCTAAAATTACATCATGTACGGATAGCACAACAGAGCTTGAATTCGAGTGTGCTCTCCAAAAAAGACTAGACCACAAGATCAACAAGAAAATCGTCCCTGATAAATAGAATCCTAGCAAAGCAATAGACTTTTGCAAAGTAAATTTCACAGATATGACAAGTTATGATGAAACGGCCCCATTCGATTGCGAAAAATTTGCTCAAGCTGCTTTCTCCGAAATCGTCGCTTCGTTATCGAAAGACATGCCGTTGATAATGCATGGGTCTGGAGATGTTCCCGTACGGGAGGTGAATCGCCAGTCGTCTCGACTATTGGCTCAACTTACAGCGGACTATATTAGTAACCTCGTAGAAGCCGCGGTGGATTCGCAAGAGATTTTGAATGGTGGGGAACGCCCACCCTTACCCCCACCACCTTTGGTGTCAAAAGAAAAGCAACGCAAAGCTCCCCTCCCGTCGGCATATGAATGGCCAGCGTCGGCACTGACAAGACCCGCCAAGCCGACAGCAACTAAAAGGAAAAAGAAACCCGCAAAAGGAAGTCTCCCTCCAGATTCTACAACCGGCACCGCTTCAACTTCCAAGGACGCATCAAAAACCACAACAGGTACAAAGCCCAATACAGCTGTGAACAAACCCAATTTTGGTGAAAAAAAGAAACGAAAACGTCGAGATGTTGATTATTGGGACGAGCCGCTGCCGGAACCAAAAATAAAGAACAAACCAAGAAAGGAACCAACGTCATGGGAAGCTGGCATATTGTACAAGGGTGTTCCTATTGATGATTGGGTTGGTGTTGCTGGTGTCGACTTTTATGAGGACAGTAGAACCCGTAATGCCCACATAACACTTCCAGCAGCTATTGGAGCACAAAATTTTATCTTTCCAGTTTGTCATGATAGAAATTTGTACGGAAAAATATTGGAGATGCAAGCTGCACGAAGATCGATAGAACCCATCTTGACCGACTCGGTAGTAATGAATCTGATTCGTGCCGAAACAAACTTGCAAGGGCCTATTGGTGCCTTGCGAAAACGGCGTGCGAGAGAACAAACACAAAAGAAGAGTGGGGCTGATAACGGTGGCTCCCAGGATACCGATGACGAAGAACCCGAAGCAACAGATCCAGAAGATGAAAATTTCGGTAGCAGGCGGCCCGTTTGGCCAGGATTGGATGCAATTTTACCGATACATACGACTCTAGATTTCTAATGTATTAGAAGTTTTTGCTTCGGCAACCTCCCGGATGAACCTCCGTACTAATGAAATTGCTCATATGCGCTGCTAATATTTTTAGAATCAATTTTAGCTGTGTCCCATGGGATTTGCCCTCAGCTACTTATCCCTTTTGTGACACAAAATTGCAGATGAGAGTTGTCTGCTGCAAATATTTTGTCAGGTAAATCGATGGGAAGGTTCCCTTTGATCCCATCACAACAAATTGTGACTATGGATGCCAGTGGGATGTGATGCTCACAAATGAGAGTGCCTCCCCATGGCCCAGCTTTGGGCATATTGCATCACACTGTTGCACTGTTGCAATTGCCGTTTGGATCTTTGGCCAATGAAAGTTGGCAGGGAAATCACTCCCAAGATGATGCTCTGGCTGGAGCAGTTGTTGCCTCCCAAAAGCAGACCAAGGCCATGTTTCACCGAAATTCGATGCAGAGTCTGTTTGAAAGATCGTTCCGCGCGACAACACGCTCACTCGCGTTACTTTGCGCCTGCCGTTTTTCAATCAACGAATAAAAAAACTACTCGATTGCTCTGTCAAATGACACTGGCACAACCTCGAATTCAATCTCCTCGACACTATTGCTCTCTTCTTTCGTAAATCAAACTGTAAGACATTTACCAAGACTGCAAACATTAAATACAGAAACTACTTGAGTCATGACTGGCTCCTGGTTTGGGGAATATGGCGCAAATAATACACCTACAAATAATGGGTATAACATGAAGGAAGCAGTAAGCGCCCTGTATCCTCACAAAGCTGGTCGATGGGCTCACCGTAGCAAAGATCGGTCTCGATTTTCAACTCTTCTACTAGAGCACGGTGAGAAACACCTTCAAGACTGGGCTGTTATAGCATATACAACACCCACCCTCAGACACCACGCGGCATCCAATGCATCCAGGTCTGGAGTTCGTGTGAGCACGAGCATGGCATCTCCTCGCAAACATAAGAAATCAGAAACAATATGGGCGGCACACCGATCATCAGATTCTACAGGACGATCTTCGCGGAAGCATTCATCACAAATGCTTTTATCAAGTTCGGCTTCGTCGACGAGACAACAAAAACAGAAAGCCGCACTTGATAAAGATTTTTATCCTAGTGCTCATTTGACAAAGATTGAAGGGCGTCTACATTTATGTTCGAAATCATTGATTTTTGAACCGAGTGATTTTTCTAGACCAATAATTCGATGTCCTTTCAGTAAGATGGATGACGCACCAAAGGAATACCCAAATAAGAGAGAAGATCCATCAGTCAAATCCTTTGAGGCCTTGACAGTAGAATTCAATTCCTCTCGGCACGTGACAATGAAAGCAAACAATGCAATCTCACCATTTGAAAGTGTGCCAGTGAATACGCAATTTCGATTCACGTTCTTGCACTCATCTCCCACTATATTCGTAGATTTGTGCAAACATTTGTTCACCATTTGGCGCAATTATAGTGCAAGAACGGGTCCTTCGTCAAATGCAATCGCGCGTAACCCTTTGTTGGAGCTTGAACAAATATTGAAACCTATGCTTGATAGACCTTTTGACCCTGTTAATTTGTTAGATGTCCGAGAACGAATCTTGACATCAAATATTCGTTGCACCTTGCTCACGCCGCTGCAGGCTCAACCAGGTTGTATGGTCGTAACTGAAGAGCGATTATATTTCCAGCCAGCCCTAGGTGTGACAGGTATAGAGTCGACGGCGAAGGCAAAGACTTGGTCGCTCCAAAGAAATTTAAAGGCCACGGCGCGACGATATTATGGATTGAAGGATTCGGCAATAGAACTTTTCTGGAAGGACGGTTGTACCACACTTTTGGGCTTTGAACGCAAACACGAGCGAGAACAGGTGCTACGATTGATGCCCACTCATGAAAGCAATGGTAGTAGTAGCGTTATTCCATGCCACACCGACAGGGACTTCATTGTCCAAGCCTCTCTTGAGTGGCAGCGTGGAAACATAACAAATTATGATTACCTGTTGTTGTTAAACAGTGCGGCTGGTCGCACTGTCCAAGACCTATCTCGATATCCGGTTTTTCCATGGGTCATTGCTGACTATAAATCTAAAACACTGGACCTGACAAAGGAAGAAACATTTCGAGATTTGTGTAAGCCTATTGGCGCGTTGAACGAAAAGCGATTAAGCTATTTCCAGCAACGATTGGAAGGAATGGCCGACATGGAAGATAGTTTTTTGTACGGTACTCACTACTCAGCCGCAGGTTACGTTTTGTACTAGTAAGTTTTGGCGCAAAGACGAAGTCAACTTGATTGTCTTATTTGTTTTATACAAAGATACCCAGGCGTGTTTCTCGCACTTTAAACGTATTTTAATCCAATCCAAGGTCGACTCAAAATACATTTTGTTTGTGAAATTTGCTATTTATCAGCTTGGTTCGCAGTATGCCTGAGCATATGTTATGTCTACAGAACGGCAAATTTGATGCACCTGATCGCCTTTTCCACAGCGTTGATCAGTGCTACTCTTGTGTCCTATCCAACCATGCCGATGTCAAAGAGCTCATTCCCGAGTTTTACAGTCCAAACAACGATTTCGACTTTCTTATTAATGCGCAGGGATTACAGTTGGGTGCGACGCAAAATGGCGATCGGGTTAATGATGTGACTATGCCTCCTTGGGCAAAATCACCGAGAGATTTTGTGAGGAAAAATAATAAGGCATTAGAATCAGATATATGTACAGCTAAGTTGCCGAGATGGATCGATTTAATATTTGGAAGCAAATCTCGCGGAGAAGCAGCGAAGGAAGCGAACAATCTTTTTCACAGATCTGCTTATCTTGGACCGGCAGACTTAGCAGCACTACCAACACAAGAAGAACGCTTTCAAGCAGAGTTACAAGCAACAGAATTTGGAATTGTTCCTGATCAACTCTTCATCGGGCGTCATCCCCTCCGTCACGAGACAGTTGACGATAGTTTCGTTAACCCCAGTGTTGGACGTACTTTCAGTGGAACTGACGATGGCAAGGCTGACGCTTGGGAGCTGCTCGAGTCGCCATCCATAGAAAGCAACGACGTAAATCAAGGTACAGTCCATCAGGATCCAGGCACTGCAGAGATACCATCCGCATTTTCACAAAATTTTGTCAAGAAATCGACAAAGGAAAACCAGGAGCTTAATAATCCCTTTCACATCGATACAAACGAAAAGAAACTCGAAAACATCGAACGTCTTAGAAAAATCCCCACCAGCGGAAGTGGAGATGCGATTGACAACACTAGATCTAATCTGAGAGGATCATCCTTCTCTTATCTTGGTAAAGAGTCAAGTGATGTATCTGATGGCGATTCCGAAGGCAAATCTTCTTCGCCACGATCTACCATCGGTCCGGTTTCACCAACGAATCCTACCCCGGCAACTTCTTCCGAATGGGACGTTAAATTTATTGAAAAAAGAAAATTGCACGAGGATGCGATTTCCGGATGTGCAATATTTCCAGCGGAAGGAGACCAGTCTATGTTGGTGACAACTTCTTTGGACGGAGGTCTCAAGGTTCACACTGTAAGCCTCGGACTTTCTGACTCTGACAAAAACGAAGCAAAGGGTGGTATAACGGGGACGTTGAGCAGGTTCTCGTATATTACTATGTCTCGTGGCCAATTCTCAACCGCTGATCAAAGTAAACTTACCGAATATCGTACCCATAGTTCTCGTGATCCACTTGCATGCCTTTGCATGGCAGGTGATGGTCAGGGAGGTAAGGTAGCCTTCGCAGGTGGTCACGATGATGTTGTCCTAGCATATGGTATTAATTCGGCCTGTGCTGTCGCATCAATTTATTCTCATCGAGATGCCGTAACTGGTCTCGACGTGCTCTATAGACCTCCTCTTACGATGCAGTCAGCTCTGTGGCGAAAGAACGCAACTCACATCATGGTTAGTGGTAGTTGGGATGCGACAATCAAAATATGGTCAGTTATCGTTGCCAATGGCGAAACTGTTAGTATCGATAAAGAACCGCTTGCAGAACTATTTGATGCTGATTCATCAATAGTGTGCGTGTCTGCTGTTGCCTGTCCGGACGATGGGGGCATTATTGTTGGGGCCGGATCAGCTGACGGCAGCTTCTGTGTCTGGAATCTACACAGCAATGGCGTTCAAGTAGTTATCCACAAGGAATCATCTCGACGTGGTTCCGGCCCGTGCTCCGTAGTCAAATGGGTCTCAGAAAAAGGAAGACTGAGCCTATTTACTGGATTTGCTACGGGTAGAGTTGCATCTTATTCTCTTATCGACGGTACCATTCGAAAAGCCAGCGTTGCATCTGTAGGCGTCCCTGTACAATCTCTTGTATATTCCGAAAATATTCTCCTTGTTGGATGTTCAGATGGTGGGCTACGCCTGATACCTATTCGAGATAGTACGTATTTTAAACCGGACTTATCACTATGGCCTAGTGTAAACAATAAGTCAGCTCCGGGTTTAACCAGTGTGAATCTTTGCTTAATGGGAACGATGAAAGGTGACTCTGGAACATGCGTTTGTTGTACTGGCGGCGAAGATGGCAGCATAGCGATATTTGAGATCAAGCGAGCCTCATCTCATAAAGTTTGAAACAGACTCGGGACAGGCTGTGTCGACGACAATTGCGTCCACTTGGGCTCATCAAACTACATTACGATAGTGAAACGTAAAATTCAGCTAACATTATATCATAAATTTTTTTGTGACATTATCAATCTACTACTTAGTAACTTATACTGCAAATTCATTAGAGATCTACAAACAACACATTCATACATTGGAAAACAATTATTCGAAGTCCTTCTCTTTCCAATCACACTCTTCGGCAAAGGTAACGGAAACATCCGAGCTATTGGAAGCGCTCAATTTCTCGTAAAAATTTTCAAAACCAGATCCAAAGGGAAGTTTCACACGATCGGGACCACAAAATTCCACTGGTGTGGGGGTATAAAGATTCGTCTTGAAATCAAGATAAAGACCTGTGCCATTTCGAAAAAAGCCCGAGCCATCTGGACCGTTGAACCCGGGTCCAATTTTTACATTTTTGACTGTTGCCATGGTGTTGTAGTCGCAATCTGGGTCGCCACCATTGCAGTCTCCGTATACACTTAGAGCTCTAGCGATAGTCCCATCCTTGTTTGCACCATTATAGCCGGTAATAGTAGCCCCGTCGACGGTTCCATTCAGGAACACACGTAGGACTTCACCTCCTTCTGAGACGCTCCCCACCCCACCATACGGCCCTAGAAAATGACCGTCTCGAATCTTGCCCCAAGTACTGAAACTGCCATGGAAGTAGCAATCTTGGACCATAGTATTTCCAGCAAAGCGCATGGATTGGGTATCCGACGTTTTGGAGCTTTCTTCGGTTCCCGTGATGAGCGTGCCATGGTCTTCACATTTAATCGTAATACATTCCGATCTCGAGACTGGGTAGGTGCCCTCCCCAACAACCACAATGTTGCCTAGATAACCACTTTTTGGTTTGTATTTTCCGGGGCTGCAATCCAATTTGGTATTGATGACGTAATTGATGTTTGGTTGGAGAGGTGAAACGCAGTTCGTCAGAGTATACGGACTGTCACAAGTGGAGTCCAACTGGGAACATTCCGTAATGTAAACCGTGGGACGATGCTTAGATTTCTTGGAAGATTTTCCTTTCTTGGAAGATTTCCCCTTCTTCGTCAACTTCCCTGGAGTGCCAGATACCGACGGAATAGTGGCCGTCGTGATGACTGAAAGAAAGAAGGTAGCGAACGAGAGCTTCATTGTCTATGAATGATGATGCAAGGTATCTTTAAAAGAGAGAGCGTTCTTGTTACGATAGTATTGGTTTAGATATTTTCTTGTTCGAAGATTATGTAATGCGATATCAAGAGATGCACACGAGAATGAAAAAAAATCTTTTCCCGACGAGAAAGAATCACACACACACACCGTGACACCCTTTGCCGAATAATCGCCAATCATCATGTACGGAAAAACTTCTCTGAGAATGTTGTGTTGTTCCAGAGATTTCCAGAGTAAAAGCGCTTTGTTATACTGATTTTTCATAGAATATCAGTGGTATATAGGGTCCTCCAATTGGGCATACTCTCAAGCTTCAAAAAATGAGAATTGATTGTCCGGCAGATCGGAGTGAGAAGAAAGATTGTCCCAATAAAATTCTCATAAGCATGGCGCCTAATTTTCGGCGGGCTTTTTTGGATTTTTACTCGAGAAAAGGCATTTTTGGGGGGAATGGAATTCTCGACAAATAATTGTGGCATTCGGATCCTCACCAAAAAAAAATGAATTCTCCCATAGTTCCCCCGAGACCTGGAGATCCCCCGGAGGGCCACAGGCCATTGCTGCCATGGCGCACACCCCGGCAACAGATGACAATCCAATTTCGGTGATTGGGACAAAGCCTCAAGCCAGCTGCCACCTCTGGGTGGCCTGGGGGCCCACACTGGGGGGCCACCTGCAGCAGCAAGGGCCTCCTGGGCGGCCCCAGGGGGTGGCGTTGGCAGGGGGCTTGCTGGGCACTGCCCCACTGGCGCCAGGCAGCCAACTGGGGAGTTGTGTGAGCGATGGTTGTCCCGTCATTGGCAGTGCCCCGATGGTGGGGTGGCGGTGCTGGCTGGCCTGGCTGGGGCTGTGCCAGGTGTGAGTGCCCCAACCCAGCAAACAGGAGGGCCCATATCCCCCCCCCCCCTTGTTTTAGTGCAGAGGTCTCATCTGGTGCTTTGGTCAGCGCAGATGTGCACACTGCTCTTGCCTGGGAGGGGAGGAGACCAGTGGCCTCCCCTGTCGTGGTGGCGTGCAGGGCCACCAGTGGGCGATGCACGCCGCTCCAAAGGGAATCTCACCAGCGACAATACCATCATTTCTTCGGTTTATTTCCCAACTGATCGCAATGACGACGAGATCAAATAATGCCACCGAGGAAAATCCCGATCAATCGAACAAAGACAGAAGAAAAGATGAGGGGCAAAAAACAGAGATGACGAATCAGACAGCTAGGTATACTGAAAATAGAATTGAATGCCCTTGCCACAATTACACTGCCTTGTCCAAAATTGTAGATGTGATCCAAACGGCAGATAGCACTCGTCATGACTCGATGATCGAATGGCTGAATGGAGGAACGGATTTAGAAGCAATTCGGCAGAAGAGATTACTGACATGCGGGAAACGATTCAGGTGTCGATATCGATACGGAACATCGTTTGCAATATTGAAGGCCATACGCGATGCATGTGCACCTTTCCAAACTACATCGATAGCATGCAAAAGCAACTCCGCAACAACTTCGGAAGGCATCATAAGGACAGAGATAAGCGACATACCAGGATCGAAAGGCTACGATCAATCATTTCCCCCACTACCTCAACAACCAGGAGCCTCAAACACCATGGGAAAATCTTCTAACAGGAAAAATTACCACGACGGGAGTACGAAAAATGGAAATGCTATGAAGGAATCATCGAGTACCACCAAGATCATCAATACGAAAGAAAAGAAAACAAAAAGACGGGTGCGACCTCAACTAATAAATGTATCGTCATCAACTCTTCACAATTCTTCCACTCAAAAAGATAACGTTGCCAATATCGCACCAAAACGGAGCACAGAGCAATCTGATCGCGATCAAAAGGATGCATCACCAACAGCAGAGAATTATACTGTTATGAAACAAAAACTAGATGCGAAGAAAGATGTGTCAGATCGACAGATGGAAACCCAGCTTACACCAGTGAAGTTGTCGTCTCCTTCTTGTACTTCAAGTTCGACACCTGATTTGCCAAATTCAATGACAGCTGAAAGTATTCAAAATGTAATGATCGATGAGCTAAACCCTTCATGCCAAAGCACAGCCGAAGCTAGTAATGATGTTCTACAGAAAACATCAAGACATTTATCATGTAAAATTTCTGACACGGCAATAGAGCAAATGAATCGACTTGTGGATATTTATATCGCTCTGATAAAAAATATGCTTGTTCCATCAACACCTCTTGAAATCCACTTCATACTAGAGCTTCTATCGATAGATTCAAACGGTACCACAAGCAATTTGTGTCAGCACCCACAACGAAATGAATCAAACCAAGCATTAAGGAAGAAGGCCGAAAATGAAACAGGACCAGTTTTGTTTTTTCAACCATTTTTTTATGATCATGAACGGTGTGTTTATTTTGCTCAGACTGTGCTGACAAGATATCTGAAAGAAGTAATAGTGCGACTAAGTCCGTTCCTCATCAAATCATTGCTCAAAGACAATAATTTTGTACGGCGCTGTCCGAAGGTTGCTGAAAATTTGAGTAGTTTCCTAATCGACAATACAACTACCGCTGATTGTGAACCGCCTACACCCGAGTCTATTACAGGAACGCATGCCATTTTCAGCTTGCCGTTTGAACCAGATCGTGATAGCAGGCATAATTTCAGAACGCCAGCAGAAATATCGATGTATCAGAATCGTGAAATGACACGTGATGCGTTTCTCTCTCAACTTCGTATTTTCATTACAGCAAAAAGCAAAGTATTCCTTCCCCAACAAGTTGATGAAGTTCGAGAAACAGCACAATATGAATCTAAGAAGATTATAGCAAGTATATCAACGCATAATGTATCGTGGTTTGCACAATTTTTTTGTGAGCTATTACTACAAGTAGGGCTTGCCCCTCTTGAGGAAATGGACCAGGAACTACTACAAATAGTTGCAGATGATAGAGATAAACTACAAAAACTCCACAAAAGATTCTTCAAAAAGAGTCCTTCACGCTCCCCACAGACAAGGGTTGGGTTTGGACCAACTCCAACGACATCGGGCCGCAGAAATGAGCGGTATCGAGCCCACAACAATATAAACAGCAACGAAATCAGATCTTCAACGATATTTCAGGAAGCGTTGGCATATTTTCCGGGGTATCAGGAATTCTTTTTCATTTTTCTTTACTCAGTAAATAGCTATAATTTTGGGATGCACCTTTTGCATCAAATGGCCAAGAAAATATCCGGCATGGTTTCAAATCACTCAATATCTGGATTAGAAAAACGAATATTGGACTTAGGGCTCCTTGCCCGATTCCTCGGTTTTTTGATATTTTCTCCAAATTGGCACGAGAAAAACATCGATTTCAATAAACTAAAACCGTGTATACATTCGATGGATTATGGTCTGACTCTACTCGAATCTATTGGACTTCCTATGTCAAAGCTAATTCAAGAATCATGGGATGGAGGATATACGTTAATTTTGATACCATGGGTTACAGAACTCCTGAAAATGAGCAAATGGGATTCAATATCACAGTCGTCAATAGAATTTCGTCAGATTCTAGCCAATTTGAGATTTGTGCAAAGCTTTGCTTCGCAATCAAGCAACGAATGCAGAGCATCTGGATCTAACTTGCAACAAGTATACTTTCATATTGAAGCCTTTTTGAACGAAATCTTTTCTCTACCAAAGTTGACATCGCTTCCTAATGCAACTCTTGCACAACTTATTGCTACAAATCCCCTCTCTCTGGATAACCAGAAGATACGATTCAGCAAAGTTATAATTCATGCTTCCAGTCCTTATATGGAAGATTTATGTGATATGATTGTGATCACGAAAAAACCGTATCGTCGGGAGATGAAGTCTCCAAGCGAAAAACCCAAAAAGTTGAAACCATCAATAGTAAGCACTACTGTTGGTGCAGACGCAGGATCATATATTGGATCAGAAACACCTAAAGGAAAGGTTATTACGCCTTTAAGCAATGCAAATCGGAGGGGATCAGGAGTTGATGATTCCCTTCACGGGAGTAAAGTCCATGCGAAGAATAAACTAACAGAAGGATTCTTTCACCAGCACAGAGAACTGAAAGACATTTGCGAATTCGTTGTTCAGCAGACGCTCAAGACCGTTTCTATAGACGACATCGGAATCTTTGTAACAAAAGCTTGCGAAGAATTCTCCATTGGCATTGAATCGAAGGAAACTGAGATCGAAGAGATGCAAGTTAGAGCTTTGAGACTATCACAAGACTATCTCCGGAATAAGTTGGCGAACACATTGAGAAAAAGTCTCGAATTGTTGTGTAGGACTGATACACAGCGAGGTGTAATCGATATCGCAACAAAATTGTCAACCGATCGTGGAATGACTTCTAGTCTTGTCATAGTTCGCGATTTGATTTCATCCTCGACGAAGACTATTTTGAAACAATCGGGGAACATGACCGTGGCGCAGAATTTGAATGGTGGGAAAAACAAAAGTGATATAGACCAAGCTACAGAGTCTGCTACTGCGTCGATCAGGAATCTCACCAAAAAATATTCTACATTTTTGGACCACGATCCCGATATCAAAGATATAGAGGAAGCTCTGGATCATGTTAAGTTTGTCACAGATTCAGTGTTGATTCCACGTGAAAGTGTACTTCGGGATTTTTTCGAGTGTGTTCTAGGACTGGATCGGGTTGTTGAATCAATTGTAGACAGAGCTGTACAAAGTAATACGCCAGAATCATGGGTCGTGCTAAGCACTTTTTTCCGTTTGCTGCAAAAACTTGCTCTGGTTTCTGGTTATTGGAGGACTTGGATAAACGACATGAACGGAGATGATCTTTTCACTATGATATCGAATAGCAATCTTTCATCGTCGCACGAAAAGAAAATTTTGCTTGAAAAACTTAATCAGTATACACTTGTGGGAACAAGAAATTCATTCAACAGCGATCTTATCGAGCCTTTAAAGATACAATTTGACTGAAAAGCACCCGTGGCTTTCACATGGCAATCGATCGCATAGATATACAAATAACTCATTTAAAAAAATAATTATCGATAGATTTCATAAGGGTAAACTGGAGACAGGTTCACAAAAAGGGAAAAACTATCGATCAACACGGCTATCTGGATGCTTTTCTGAACATATTTCTTAAGTTCCCGTTTATGAACAAAATGCACCGCAGCAGTTCTTCTCGCGAGCAAAGTTTTCGCGAGTCATGATGCCTTCTTTCATTTCTTTGTAGAAAATAACATGCGGATACAAGAAGAAGGTCGAAAGAGCAAACCCAACGAAATCCCTGAACATGATCAAGCTGAGAATCGCCTCGATGCCAAACCAAACAGCTGCGATGAGAATATACATTTTTTTGAATTTCAATGCACCATAGAGACCGAGGGCGTTACTGATGATTCCAATCACAAAGGCAGCCATCAAGAATCCGAAACGCTCGAACCCCGGTCGATCGATTCGTGGTGCCAAACTAACTAACCCCAACCCCGCGAATGAAAGAGAGATAATATTCACAACGATGCAGGCCGTTCTGGTGTCACAGCACACACCACTATAAAGGATTTAACAACAAAATCGAAATCTTTAGTATTGCAATCTCGTGCACAAGTTCGATATCATCATTTTCCACAAAATATCGTACGTCCGACCTACCAAAACACGTGTCCACTCTTGGGTTTTTGATCATATGCAACATAGTCTGCATCTCCACTTGGTACTGCAGGCAAAGTAGGGGTTTTGTTTTGCTCGTTTGGATCCATGCTTGAGCTTTCGTTGTTAGACTTTGAGAACACTTGGTTGTGAACGAACTAAAGGGTTTCGTATGAATACTACGTCTCTTGCAGAACAAGTAGTTGAGGAGGTATTTTCTGTGAAAGTGTGAAT
>Ga0115013_10001145_pt1 | contig 15501 bp, 15 predicted proteins | sample SouAtlMetagenome_2_FD_88686 | JGI IMG/M metagenome (GOLD analysis project Ga0115013, IMG submission 88686) | Marine eukaryotic phytoplankton communities from Atlantic Ocean - South Atlantic ANT15 Metagenome | ecosystem: Environmental > Aquatic > Marine > Oceanic | place: South Atlantic Ocean...
CGTATCGATTGCTGCGCCAGCAATATTTTTTTTCTTTAAACTATTGTAAAGGTCCTCTTCTACACAAACTTCACCTCTTGCAACATTGATAATGTAGGAGGTTTTTTTCATCTTTGATAATGTTCTTTTATTAATCAGACCTTTGGTACTTTCATTAAGGTCGCAGGCTAAGACTAAAAAATCACTTTCTTCTAAAATAAAATCGAGCTTATCTGATGATCCATGCCAATCAAGATATTTTGGAGTATTTTTTTTCTGAGTTCTGTTTAGTCCATATGTTTTCATTCCAAGTGACTTTGCCCTTATTGCTGTTTCAATTCCAATCTGACCATATCCGATTATACCTAATGTTTTACCAAAAACCTCACCATGCATACTTTTAGGATCTGACAAAGTACCTGTCTTTTCCCATGATCCAGATTTGAAATCATTATGATTAGTAAGGAGGTCAATACTTAAACTCATTATGCAGCCAATAATATATTCAGACATTGCTATTTCATGACCAGAGGCATTCGCAACCATAAGATTTTTGGGGATTAATTTGGGATTAAGCCAATCAACTCCAGCAAAAGGTATTTGTAAAAGTTTTAGGTTTTTTGCAGATGAGATGAATTTAAAAATACCTCCATAAATTAAGGCATCAGATCCAGTTATTGCTATATCTGCTTTATTGAGAAGGTTTGATAAATGTTCTTCACTTTCACCAGGATTCCAATTAAATATTTTCCAAGATTTATCAAGATTTTCTTGAAGATCTTTTTGGATCGCCTCTCCTTTTTTTCCAAGAATTAATAAATTCATTTTTTAAGCGATTGTAACGCCCCCATCAATAACGATATTTTGACCTGTGGTAAATGATCCTGCATCACTGGCTAAAAATATAGCCGCTCCAGCAACTTCGTCTGGCACACCAATTCTTCTTAGAGGTGCTTTAGATGTAGTATTTTTTAAAATCTCTGGATTATCCCATAAAGCCTTTGCAAATCTAGTTTTTATAATACCAGGTGAGATACAATTAGCTCTGATATTGTAAGGTCCTTGTTCAACGGCTATATTTCTTACCAACTGCATATCTGCTGCTTTTGAGATACTATAATCTCCAAGCATTTCAGATCCTTTTAGACCGCCAATAGATGATACAACTATTATTGAACCCTCTTTTCTTTCAATCATTTGAGGAAGAACCATGTTAGACAACCAATGATTTGATTTTATATTAGCGCTTAAAATTTTATCAAAAGCTTCATCTGGTATATCCATTGAAGACCCAAAGAATGGATTTAAAGCAGCATTACATACTAAAATATCTATTCCACCAAAAATAGAATTTGTCTCCTTTACAAGATCCTCTAATTGTTTTTTCTCATTAATATTACATGGAATCGAGATAGCACTATCAGGAAATTTATTGTTAATTTCATCTCTTATTTTTATACACATATCCTCTTTTCTACTGGATATAACAACCTTAGCACCATGCTCAGCAAATCTTTTTGCAATAGCTTCGCCTATTCCTTTTGTTGAACCAGTTATCAACGCTCTTTTTCCTGATAAATTAAATAATTCCATTTTTTTTCCTATAGTTTCTATATTTAGAATAGCAGAGCTTAAAAACTAAATGAAGCCAATAGTTGACGAATAAGACACAGTATATTAGTCAGTGATTATATGGCTCATGACATAAAAAAATCTATTAAAATTAATAATTTTTCAGAAGTTTATGAAAAATATGACTCTGTAATCTGTGATATTTGGGGTGTAATCCATAATGGACAAGAGTTGTTTGGTTCAAGCGTCGATTGTTTATTTGATTTAAAAAACAAAGGATATCCTATAATTTTGGTTTCGAATGCTCCTCGTCCAGGAGAGGAGATAAAATTAATGCTTGAAAAGATGGGTTTAGAAAAAAATTGCTATGATAAAATTATTACATCTGGTGATTTAACGCAGAAAATATTAAACGATGGATCGCTTGGGCAAAATTGTTATCATATTGGTCCAGATAGGGATTTAAAGATTTTTGATGGTGTGGGGGTAAACAGAGTCAGTTTTGATGAATCTGATTTTATTTTTATTACTGGGTTATTTAATGATGAGGAAGAGGATGAAAATACCTACTTACCTCTTTTAGAGAAAAGTAAAAAAAGAAAACTTAAATTATTATGCGCAAATCCAGATATTTGGGTTCAAAGGGGTAGTGACTTGATTCCTTGTGCAGGGGCAATATCTAAAAAATATGAATCTATTGGTGGCGAAGTCATAAATATTGGGAAGCCGTTCCAACCAATTTTTGATGAGGCAATGAAAAATATAGATAACCTTGGAAAAGGAAAATTTTCGTCAACTATTGTTATTGGCGATGGAATTGATACAGATATAAAAGGGGCTAATGATTATAAATTAGATAGCTTACTAACATTAGGTGGGTTATTCTCTGGTCAAAAAATAGATGAGGTCCATAAGGTAATTAATAATAAGAAGATTTTTCCAACGTATCTCATTGAGGAATTAACTTATTAAATATTTTAAGTTTTTTTGGTTAAGAGTATGAAAATTTTTATCGATAAAAATGATAATTTAAAGTCTGCTAGAGGTGGTGTTTATGCGCTAGGTAATTTCGATGGAGTCCATCTTGGTCATAAAGAGATTATTTTAAAAGTTATAGATATTAGTAATTCAAAAAATATTCCATCTGGTGTTTTAATTTTTGATCCTCATCCCAGAAATTTTTTTAATCCCAAATTAGATGATTTTATTTTATCCGATATAAAAACAAGATCATATCTTTTAGAAAAAACTAACTTAGATTTTTTAGGTATACTAAAATTTGATGATTTTATGTCTAATCTTTCCCCAAGGGAATTTGTTGAAAAAATAATCAAAAATAGAGTTGGTGTCTCCCATCTTATTGTAGGATACAATTTTAGATTCGGTAAAAATAGAGAAGGGGATGTTGAAATATTATCAAAAATTTGTTCTGAATTTAATATTGATCTTACTATTATCGAACAGGTTAAAAATATGGAATTAACTATTTCATCTTCTAAAATAAGAGAAGCTATAGAAGGATTAGATTTTAAAAAAGTAAAAGGAATTATTGGAGACTATTGGAAAATTGTAGGTGAGGTAATTGAAGGTGATAAAAGAGGAAGAGAGATAGGCTTTCCTACTGCAAATATTATGATGGATAATATTATAAAACCTAGTTTTGGAGTTTATGCAGTTAGAGTTAATTATAATAATGATATTTTTAATGGGATTGCAAATTTTGGTGTAAGACCAACCTTCGACAAAACAAAATCATTACCTGTATTAGAAGTCCATTTATTTAATTTTTCAGATAATTTGTACGGAAAAGAGATTGTTATTTCTTTTGTTGACTTTATAAGAAAAGAAAAGAAATTTAATGGTCTTGAATCTTTAAAATCTCAGATTAAGCTTGATATAAATATAGCAAAAGATTTATTGGGTTTATAATTTTATAAGTTGAACTTCAAATGGAAAAGTTATGTCCTTAGAAAATGAAAATAAAGTAGATTATAGAGATACTCTGTTATTACCAAAAACAGATCTACCTATGCGAGCAAGTCTTCCAGATAAAGAACCTAATTTTTTAGAAAAATGGCATAAAGAAAAGTTATTTTCTAAAATCAGAGAAGCGTCAAAAGGTAGAGAAAAATTCATTTTGCATGATGGACCGCCATACGCAAATGGAAATTTACACATGGGAACTGCTCTAAATAAAATCTTAAAAGATGTTATTGTTCGCTCTAAGCAATTACAAGGATTTGATGCAGAGTATAGACCTGGCTGGGATTGCCATGGATTACCTATTGAGTGGAAAGTTGAAGAATTATATAGAGAAGCTAACAAAGTAAAGGAAGATGTACCTATAAATGATTTTCGAGGAGAATGCAGGGCTTTTGCAAAAAAATGGATAAATATTCAAAAAGAACAATTTATGAGATTAGGAGTATTAGGTAATTGGGATAATCCATATACAACAATGGAGTTTTCTTCTGAGGCAGCTATTGTTGAAGAGTTCCATAAGTTTTTAATGAATGGCGACCTATATATGGGCTCAAAACCAGTGATGTGGTCAGTTGTTGAAAAAACAGCATTAGCTGAAGCCGAAGTCGAGTATCTAGAGCATGCATCCCCTACTATATGGGTAAGCTTTCCAATTTTAAATGGTGATAAGGACTTAAGTGGAGCAAGTATCTTAATTTGGACCACAACTCCTTGGACTATTCCTGCTAATAGAGCGTTAGCATTTTCATCCCAATTTGAATATGGTTTATTTGAAGTTTCTTCAATTGATGAAGGAAGTATAGCATCAGTCGGTAAAAAAATTATTATTAATATAGCTATGAAGGAAAATGTTGAAAACGCAGCTAAAATTAAATTAAATTTATTAAAATCTGTGGAATCTCTTGATGGTTTAATATGTAGTCATCCATTTAGGGAAAGTGGTTATGATTTTGATGTTCCCTTATTAGAAGGGGATTTTTTAACTGAAGATGCCGGTACTGGTTTTGTCCATATAGCCCCTAGTCACGGTCAAGATGACTATGAGCTTGCGATTAAAAACGGTATTAAGCCACCTTTTATCCTAGATGATGAAGGTTACTATCTTGATGACGTTAAGGTTTTTGCAGGTAAAAAAGTTTACAATGATGATGGATCTTTTGGCGATGCAACTGGTGCAGTTATTTCTGAACTAATAAAATCAGATAATCTTTTGGGAAAAGGAAAGTTAAGGCATCAATACCCGCATAGTTGGCGTTCAAAATCTCCACTAATTTTTAGAAATACCCCTCAATGGTTTATCTCAATGGAGACAAATGGATTAAGAAAAAAATCTCTCAAGGCAATTGAGGATGTTCAGTGGATTCCTGTGAAAGGAAAAAATAGAATTAAAGCAATGGTTGATTCAAGGCCTGATTGGGTTGTTTCAAGGCAAAGGGCTTGGGGTGTACCTTTATCTATTTTTGTAAATAAGAAAACTGGTGAGCCTTTAAGAGATGATGAAGTTAATAAAAGAATTGCAGACTCATTTAGAGAAAATGGCTCCGATTCTTGGTTTAGCAAAAATTCGTCAGAGTATTTAGGGGATAATTATAATCCAAATGATTGGGAAAAAGTTAATGATATTCTGGATGTTTGGTTTGATTCTGGTTCAACACATGCGTTTGTATTAGAGAATGATGAAAATTTATCATCACCAGCAAATCTTTATTTGGAGGGATCAGATCAACACCGGGGATGGTTTCAGTCATCCTTACTTGAGTCATGTGGAACAAGGGGTGTAGCCCCCTTTGAACAAGTTTTAACGCATGGATTTGTAATGGATAAGGATGGAAGAAAAATGTCAAAATCCATTGGAAATGTTATTCTTCCTGATGACCTCATTAATCAATATGGAGCAGACGTAGTAAGATTATGGGTAGTTTCATCTGATTTTACTGAAGATTTGAGAATTGGTCAGGAAATAATGAAGGCAAATGTAGAGTCATATAGAAAAATAAGAAATACATTTCGATTCTTATTGGGAAATCTTCATGATTTTAGCGATAAGGAGATTGTTCCATATGAAGATATGCCTGAATTGGAAAAGTATATTCTTCATAAGCTAAAAGTAATCGATGAAAAAGTTAAAAAAGGTTATAATGAGTATGACCTGAAAATGGTATTTCAAACCCTTCTTAATTTTTCAAATTTAGATCTTTCTTCATTTTATTTTGATGTTAGAAAAGACTCCCTTTATTGCAATAGTATTAATGATGTATCAAGGATGGCTACTAGAACAGTTTTAGATATTTTATTTAATTATCTTGTTCGATGGTTTTCTCCAATATTATGTTTTACTTGTGAGGAGGTATTACAATCTCGTTTTTCTGGCTATGAAAAGAGTGTCCACGAGTTAGAGTTTTTAGAAACAAATGATGAGTGGTTAAATATCGAACTCTTTGAAAAATGGGAAAAAATACGCTCTGTAAGAAAGGTCGTAACTGGAGCTATTGAATTAGAAAGAAAAGAAAAAAGAATAGGGTCAAGTCTAGAGGCTTTTCCAAATATTTTCATATCAAATGATGAATATTTAGAGATTTTTAAAAATATTGATTTAGCCGAAATATTTATTACATCTCAAGCAAAAATTTTAGAAGGTGAAGGGCCAGAAAATGCATTTAGATTATCTGAAAATAATATAGTTTCTGTTTTATGCCATGTTGCAGAGGGAAAAAAGTGTAACAGATCATGGAAAATATTACCTGAAGTTGGAACAGATCCTGATTATCCAGATTTAAGCATTCGTGATGCAAATGTTATGAGAGAAATTAGTGATAAATAAAAAATTAAGAAATTATAGTTTTCTAATATTATCAATTTTTATTTTTCTTTTAGATTTTTTCAGTAAATATTTTTTAATTAATTTTTATGATTTAGGATCAAAAGGTAGAGTATATATAACTTCGTTTCTTGACTTTATATTAGTTTTAAATCCTGGCATAAGTTTCGGCATTTTATCAAATGGCAATGATATTCAGCGATGGATTCTTTCTTTTCTTTCTATATTAGTTATTTTTTATTTGTATTATTGGTCAACAAAATCACCTTCAAGAATTATAAAAATATCTTTATTTGTTATGATTGGTGGAGCTTTAGGAAATGTTTTTGATAGACTTATTTATGGTGAAGTAATTGATTTTATTTCACTTCATGTTTTTGATTATTACTGGTATGTATTTAACATAGCAGATATAGCTATTGTTCTAGGAGGTTTGACTATTTTAATTGATCTTACTAGAGACTCTTTTGTAAAAAAGTAGTGGGGAAATAATGTTTATAAGATTTTTTAGTTTTATTTTTGTCTTCTTTAATATTTCTTTCTTGTCCAGTTGTGGCAGTGAGTTGGCAGACGTTTTAGGAACAAATAAACTTCCACCAGATGAGTTTACAATTTTAACAAAGCCTGCGTTAATTGTGCCTCCAGAATACAATCTTAGACCTCCAGCCGAGGGAGAAATTCGTCCAGATCCTCAGCAACCAAACAGACAATTGCAATCAATTTTATTTGGACAAAATAAAACTGACGAATTTAGTACATCAGAAATTAATTTGATGACAGGCTCAGATGTAGCTGAGGCTATTCCAAATATTCGGGAGGTAATTGACTCTGAAATGAGAGATGTTGAGGAGGTTAGCCCCAATCTTGAAAGTCAAATTTTAAATTCACCATCTGAAACTTTAAGATAGTTATTACTCTTTAGAAGATAGATAATTTTCAGCCTCTAAAGCAGCCATACATCCCATACCAGCAGCTGTTACTGCTTGTCTATACTTTTCATCTGTAACATCACCAGCAGCAAATACTCCTTCGATAGATGTTAAGGTAGAGTCTGGTTCTGTAATTATGTAACCATTTTTATTAATTGCTAATTTATCTTTGAAGATTGATGATGAAGGACTATGACCAATAGCAATAAAGATTCCATCGACCATAATTTTATCCTCGCTATTATTTTTTACATTTTTTAGTAAAACACTGTTTACGCTAGGTGGGTTATTTTCACCAATTATTTCTTTAACTTCAGAGTCCCAGATAGTAGAAATTTTTGGATGATTAAAAAGTTTATTTTGAAGGATTTTTTCAGCTCTCAACTCATCTCTTCTATGAACTAATACTACTTCAGAGGCAAAATTTGTTAGAAATAATGCTTCCTCTACAGCGGTATTTCCGCCACCAACAACCATTACTTTTTTATCTTTATAGAAGAATCCATCACAAGTAGCACATGCTGATACACCATAACCTTTAAATTTATCTTCTGACTCAAGGCCAAGCCAACGTGCTTGAGCTCCAGTTGAAATTATAAGAGCATCACATGAATATTTTTTTTCTGAATCTGATGATAAAATAAACGGTCTAACAGATAGATCTACATCAATTATTGTATCTAGAATTATTTTTGTACCCACTTTTTCAGCTTGACCTCGCATTTGCTCCATTAACCAAGGACCCTGTATTACATCTGAAAAACCTGGGTAATTTTCAACATCTGTTGTAATCGTCATTTGCCCGCCAGGTTCAATTCCTGTCAATAAAACAGGATCTAGCATTGCTCTAGAGGTGTATATTGCAGCTGTATAGCCTGCTGGTCCAGAGCCTAAGATTAGTATTTTAGAATGATTAATATTAGACATTTTTTTCCTTTCATACTTATTGATATTATAAAAGATTCTTTAGCTTAAAAAACAATATAAATTTATATTAATTTAGCTAAATGATCAGCTATTTCTTTAGTGGCATTACTCTTTTCAAAATGAAATTCGTTAATTTTTCCATTAATTTTTTTTACAAAATTTCCCTTTTCTAATTGTGTTAGAAACTTATTAATTCTTTTCGATCTGCACTCAAGATCAAAAATATAGGTTGATTGATTAGCTGTGATTGCTTCGCTTATCATATTTACAGAGTCAGGGGTTACTATAGCTATATTTGATACTCCTAGGAATGCATAGTAAGGATTATCTCCATAATTATCATAAAAATAGTGAGGACTATTCTTAACAATATTTTTTATTTCTTCTTTTAAAAACTGGGGAGTTCTTCGGGAGGTTGAAATTAAGGGTGTCCAACCTTCTTTAATTGATCTAGATATAGTTTCTAAAATTGAAAAACATTCTTTTTTATTAAAGCTAAATGCCTTTGTTTTACCTCCTATTAATATTGTTAAAAAAGGTTCCGGAAGGACTGAAAATTTATTACTCCATTTATTAAGTTCTTTTGTTAGTAAATCTTGAGAGACTCTGCCAGGAGATAGAAGAGTTGAAAAAGTATTTGCCCCTTTTATTTCATCATGAAGTGGGGCCCATACAAAATCAAAATTACTTGTTTTAATTTTTGGGTTCTGAAGAAATATTGTAAAAACATCATCTCTAAGCTTAGATTTTAAATATTTCATATAGGGTATAGTTTTTCTACCTGCCCCAATAATATATTTCGGCCAGGGTTTCAAAAAGTTTTTAACCTTTCTTGGTGTACCATATGGCGCTGTAATAGATAGAATTTTTCCAGGATTAATTTTTTTTATTTCATAGTTAAAATTTAACTCTTCAGCAAGACCAATGCATTGATTTTCGCAGCCAATTAAGCCCGAAGAAATAATCCAGCAATTTATAGTTTCCTTTTCTGTCATTAATTAATTCCTTGTAATAATCTTGCGTGATTATTAGACAATGTATAACATAATTTATATGAAACGAGATAATTTAGATAATATTGATGTAAAAATTTTAAAAACACTTCAGGAAAACGGCAGGGTAACAAATGTTGAGCTTGCTGAGAAAGTTGATTTATCAGCTCCTCCTTGCTTAAGAAGAGTAAGATCACTGGAAGAAAAAGGCTTTATTAAAGGATATCATGCTGATCTATCAGCAGAAAAACTTGGATTTCAAGTTACTGTTTTTGCTATGGTCGGTTTGCATAATCAAGCTGAGTCGGATTTAAAGGCTTTTGAGGATAGAGTTAACTCGCTAGACTATGTAAGAGAATGTCATATGCTTAACGGTGAAATAGACTTTATTTTAAAATGTGTTGCACCTGATTTATCTGCTTTTCAAATTTTTCTTACGCAGGAGCTTACCTCCGCACCAAATGTAGCTAGTGTTAAAACTTCGCTAACTATCAGACAATCAAAGTATTCTCCTGGTATTCCTATTAAAAATACAATTTAAATATCTATAACTTTTCCAGGATTCATAATATTTTTAGGATCAAATGATTTTTTAATTGATTTAAATACTTCAACATCTTTTTTCATGTATTTTTTTAAGTCAGCTTTTCTTGTTAATCCAATACCATGTTCGGCGCTAATTGACCCTTTTAGATCAAGAGTAAGATTGATAATTTCTTTTCTTAGAGCTTTCTCTTTTTTTAGAAATTTATCTTTATCAGCTTTTTCTGGTTGGGATATATTGAAGTGAATATTACCGTCTCCAATATGACCAAAAACTACACACCTAGAACCAGGTATTACTTCTTTTGAAATTTTGATAGCACTTTTAATAAATTTACTTATATCTTTAATTGGAATTGATATATCGTTTTTGATGCTACCACCTTCTTTTTTTTGGGCTTCAGAAATACTTTCTCTAATATTCCACATATTTTTTGTTTGTTTAAGGGATTGTGCAATGAAAATATCTTTGGCTAGGTTTTCGTTTAATATTTTATTAAGTATATTTTCAATTTTATCTTTTTCATCCTGTGAGTCTTCAACTGAAGAAAATTCAATTAATATTAACCATTTGAATTTTTCAAATGGTATTAAAATATCATTCATATGTTTTTTGACTAGCTCTATAGAAAAATTATTCATTAATTCAAAAGCCGTTAAAGGAATCGAAAAATTACTTTTTATATAATTTAAAATTTCAATAGATTCTTTTGGTGAATTAACTGCAATTAATGCCGTATATTTTCTCTTTGGTTTTGGAAAAACTTTCAGTGTAGCTGCTGTTATCACTCCAAGAGTTCCCTCGGAGCCAATAAATAAATCTTTTAAAGAATAACCTGTGTTATCCTTAATGAGTGTTTTCAGATTATTAACAACAGATCCATTAGGTAAGACTATTTCAAGACCCATAACTAATTCTCTAGTATTTCCATAGTGAAGAACAGCAACACCTCCAGCATTTGTAGCAATATTACCGCCTACACTACAGCTTCCTTCGGATGCAAGCGACAATGGAAAAAGTAGATTATTTTCTTCACATATTTTTTGGAGGTTTGATAGAATTAAACCTGCTTCGACTGTAATTGATTGATTTATATTATTAATTTCTCTTATTTTAGAAAGTCTCTCTAAACTAATAACTATATGATTTTTACTAAAAGGTATTTGTCCGCCTACAAGACCTGTATTTCCACCTTGGGGGATACACGAAATATTTTTCTCATAAGAATATCTAATTATATTTGATACTTCTTTAGTTGATTTTGGCTTAACTATTGCCCCAGCAACTCCAGTATAAATACCTCTCCACTCTTTGAGATATTTATCCATATCTTTCTCATCAGTAATAACATTTTTATTACCAACAATTTTTTTAAATTTATTTATATCTGAATTTTGCATTATTATACTTTAGCAATTGCAATATTTTAATTAAAGAAAAAGCGTTAATAAATTTAATTAATGTATTATGATATTTAAAATGCTTACTCGAGTACAAAATATTTTTCTTGCAACTAGTAATATAGAAGAAACATCTCAAAAATTTTCTATTTTTTTTGGAAGAAACCCTAATTTTATAGGTCAATCAAGAAACCTTGGTATCGATATAATAAGTTTTGGATTATATAAGACAAATATTTGCTTAATTTCTCCAAAGAGCCCTGGTATTTGGTTTGAAACCCTTAATAATTTTCTAAAGATTAAAGGCGAGGGTATTTTTGGAATAAATTTTTCTTCCGATGATTTTGATGATGATTATAATAATTTTGAAAAGAATGATTTAAAGCTAAGTAATAAAATTGAAAGTTGTTTTGAAGGAAATAATGATAATCAAATAAAATTTTCTTTTTTTAATATATTAGATAAAAACATCGAAAGTTTAAATATCCTTGTAAGCCATGAAATGGATTTCCAAAATAATATAGCAAATTCAAATAACAATGTGAGCAAAGTAAATCAATTAGTAATTCAAACAGAGGTTCCCGACTCCATAAAAGATATTTTTGAGAGGAAGCTAGGTATTAGACTAGCTTTGGATAAAACATTTAAGGAGTGGGCTGGGCGCATGGTTTTTGTTAGATTAGGTGGTGTAACATTAGAGGTAATTGAAGGAAAAGATATTGAACAAAATACTAAATATTTTGGTATTGGCTGGCATGCTGAAAATTATAATAAATGCTATAATAACTTAATTAACGATGGCTTTAGTCTCTCTGAAATTAGAAAAGGAAGAAAAGAAGGTACTGTGGTATCTTCTATAAAAGAACCGATATTAAAAATACCAACTATTTTAATTGGTTTAGAGGAATGATTTTATGAAAAAATTTTTTTTTATTATTTTTTTAATCTTTTTGTCTTCCTGTTCAGAAGATGAAAATAAAGAAAACAATGATGGTTTATTGCAAATTACATTTGCAACCGATTGGAAAGCCCAGGCAGAACAAGGTGGTTTCTATCAAGCTCTAGCTTCTGGAAAATATTTAAAAAAGGGCTTAGATGTAAAAATAATTCAAGGTAACGCAAATATAAATATTCCAAGGTTATTGGCTTCAAATTCAATTGATTTTGGAATGGGTTCAAATAGTTTTATTCCCATGAATATGGTTGCTAATAATATTCCTGGAAAGGCTGTAATGGCCGTTTTCCAAAAAGATCCTCAGATAATTATGACCCATGCGAGTAATAGTGTTGAGAATATTGAAGATATTGTGGGTCTTCCCATTATGATTGCAGATGCAAGTATTGGAGGATTTTGGCTATGGTTAAAATCAAAATATAGTTTTAACGATAGCCAAATTCGAAAAAAAACTATTAGTTTGGCACCTTTTTTGAAAGATACTTCTTCTATTCAGCAAGGTTACTTAACGTCTGAACCTTATTTATTTGAACAAGTAACTGGCGAACAACCTAAGGTTTTTCTAATGGCTGATTATGGTTATCCAAGTTATGGAGCAATGATACTGGCATCAAATGACATGATAATGCAAGATCCAAAAATCGTTCAGGATTTTGTTGATGCAAGTATTGAGGGTTGGATTGATTATATCTATGGAGACCCTTCGTTAGGGAATAATTTGATATTAAGCGAAAATAATGAAATGACTGAAGAAGTCTTGTTACAAGCTATTAGAAAAATTAGAGAATATAATATGATATCTAGTGAAACATCCCTTAGAGATGATATTGGTCAAATGTCAGAGGAAAAATGGAAGAATTTTTTCAATATAATGTCTGAAAATGGTGTTTATGATAAAGAGCTTGAGTGGAGAGATGCTTTTACTTTAGATTTTATTGGAAAAGGGAATTAATGCTAAAGTTTAATAAGATTTATAAGGAGTATGATACGCCAATTCTTGGACCTTTAAGTTTAAATATAAAAAAAAATAGTTTTGTTTCAATCTTAGGATCTTCAGGTGCAGGTAAATCAACTTTATTAAGGTTAGCTTCAAATATAATTAAGCCCACTTCAGGATCTGTAGAGTATTTAAATAATGAAAAACCAAATATTGGTTTTGTTTTTCAGGATCCAACCCTTCTTCCATGGAGATCTGTAATTGATAATGTTCTTCTTCCTGCTGAGCTAACATCTGAAAATAAAAAATTATCAAAACAAAAAGCATATTTTTGGTTATCTAAAGTAGGTTTAGAGGGTAAGGAAAATTCTTTACCAAATCAGCTTTCAGGTGGCCAAAAAATGAGAGTTTCAATTGCAAGGGCAATGGTACAAGACTGTTCGTTATTATTAATGGACGAACCTTTTGCAGCTCTTGATGAGGTTACAAGAAATAAACTTGAAGATGATTTATTGGATATATGGGAAAAGAATAAATTAACTGTTTTATTTGTTACGCATTCTGTAACAGAGGCAGTTTATTTAGCTGAAAGAGTATTAGTGATGTCATCAAGCCCTGGAAAGATTTTAGATGATGTTGTTATTACTGAAAAAAGATCAAGGGATGATAGCCAGCAAAGCAGTGAATTCTTCTCAACGATAAATTATTTAACCGATATTCTTAAAAAGGAGAATAATGAATGATAAAACCTTATTTATCTTTTTTTGCTCCTATTATTACATTCCTTTTATTAATTTGTGCATGGGAGTTAACTGTCAGTTTTCAAAATATACCAAAATACATTCTTCCAGCACCTACTGATATTTTAGATTCCCTTTTGATAAATTATAGCGATCTACTAAGATCAACCTTTATAACATTTCGAATAACTCTTTTTGCTTTTATTATTGCATCCTTATTGGCTATTTTTATAGCTATATTATTCTCCCAATCTAAAATAATTGAACTATCTCTTTACCCAATTGCAGTAATTTTTCAGGTTACTCCTGTGGTAGCAATTGCGCCACTAATATTAATTTGGGTAGGGCTTGATAATGCTGAATTTGCTATTTTAATTTTAGCTGTTATCGTTGCTTTTTTTCCAGTTTTAGCAAATACGAATCTTGGAATTCGATCAGTAGAAAAGAATCTAAGTGAATTATTTAGTTTATATGAAGCAAATAGATTGCAGAGATTATTTAAGCTTCAGCTGCCTTACGCTTTACCATTTATTCTGACAGGTATGAAGACATCAATTGGTTTAGCTTTAATTGGATCAGTTGTAGCAGAGTTTGTTGCTGGATCGGGAACTTCCACTGGTTTAGCTTGGAGAATTATTGAGGCAGGTAATCGTCTAGATGTACCAAAATTATTTGCAGCATTAATCCTTTTGGTAGTTTTAGGAGTTTTTCTATTTTTAATTATGTCATTATTAGAGAAAATATTACTTAAAAGATGGGATTTAGATAAAAGTTAATTTGGAGTTTAAAATGAGAGACATTTATAAAAAATCAAAGACTGTAAGCGAGGCTTTGGATACAAGACTAACCTGCAGAGCCTTTAAAAGTACTGAAATAAAAAAGGAAGTTATTTTTGATATACTTGATAAGGCTAGAAGAGCTCCATCAGGAGGCAATCTTCAACCTTGGAGAGTTTGGGTAGTTTCTGGTGATCCTCTTAAAAGTTTTAAAGAGGAAATTCAAATTAAAGCTTCAAAGAATCCTAGAGGTGAAGGTACGGAATACAAAATTTATCCACCAAATTTAAAAGATCCCTATGAAAAAAGAAGAAAAGATGTTGGGGAGGGTATGTATAACGCAATAAATGTTTCAAGAGATGATAAAGTTGGAAGAATTAAACAATTTATGAAAAATTTTGAATTTTTTGATGCTCCAGTTGCTCTATTTTTTGCAATTGATAGAGAAATGCAAGAGGGACAATGGTCAGATCTTGGAATGTTTATTCAATCAATTATGTTATTAGCAAGAGAAGAAGGTTTGCATACTGCTCCTCAAGAAGCATGGGCAATTTGGTACAAATCTGTTGGTGATTTTCTTAAAATTCCCAATGAGCTTATGCTTTTTTGCGGTATGGGCATCGGATATGCTGATCCAAAGAATCCCATCAACCAATTTAGAAGTAGTAGGGCTGATGTTAGTGAGTTTTCAGAATTTATAGGTTTTTAAATAATTCTTTTTTCTTTAAATTCATCAATTTCATCATTGGTAAAACCTAAATCAATTAAAATCTCTTCTGTATGTTCTCCTAAAATTGGTGGTCTCCTATCTATTGTATTGTCTGAATTAGATAATTTTACAGGAAGCCCCATTACCGGAGATTTACCTGGTATACCCGGATATTCAAGATCTTGAAAAAAATTCATAGCTTTTACATGAGGATCATCCAATGCGTCTTGTAAATCATTA
>Ga0115013_10001147_pt1 | contig 15497 bp, 11 predicted proteins | sample SouAtlMetagenome_2_FD_88686 | JGI IMG/M metagenome (GOLD analysis project Ga0115013, IMG submission 88686) | Marine eukaryotic phytoplankton communities from Atlantic Ocean - South Atlantic ANT15 Metagenome | ecosystem: Environmental > Aquatic > Marine > Oceanic | place: South Atlantic Ocean...
AGAAAGTTCCATATTTGATATTTGTTTTTCAGAAAATTTATATGTTTTGAGGTTTGCTAAACTCCAATATCCTTCTCCACATAATGGATATAGTTCAATTGCTTTGTGATAGGCATCTTCACATTCGTGTCTTCTTCCAACTGTTTTAAGAGCATGCCCCATACTTAAAAACACGCGAGGATTGTTATCTTTTAGTGATAATACTTTTTGGTATGTTCTAATACCTTCGTCATAATCTGCAAGTTTTACATAAATTGTACCTAAAGCAACTAGTGCTTCAAGATTGTAAGGATCTAGTTTTATTAAGTTTTTAAAAGCTTTTTTTGATTTTTCTAATTTATTCTGAATCCTGTATACCTTTGCAAGGTTATCCCATAACAAATGAAAATGTTGATCAATTTTAATTGCTCTAATAAATAAATTTTCAGCAACTGTATAATTTTTATTTTTAAAAGCTAAAAGTCCAAGCAACCTCAATGCGTCTATATTGTTATTATCTTTTTTTAAAACTTTCTTGTATGACTCTTCTGCCAATTTAAATCTTCCTGCTTTTACATGCCTTATTCCCTTATATAGTTCTGAGTAAGACTTATCAGATTCAAAAAAAGATTGAATAACTTCATCTGACTTTTCTTCATCGTCATGCTTTAAATAATAATTTGATAGCTCCCTAGCAGTGTTAATTGATGGGTGAGATTTATTCATTGACAGCAAAGTTTCATAAGCAGAAGATTCATTACCAATATAAAGCAGGATCTTATATTTTTTTTCTAGGCTTATTTTGTCAGTTTTATCTATTTTTAAAATTTCGTTTAAATAGTTAAGTGATTCATTAGGTTTATTGAGCTTTATATAGATATCACTCAAAAGATTCAAAGATGTTTTATGACCAGGTTGAATTTTAAGAATTTCTTCAAGTTGTTCAATGGACTCTTTTACATTATTATCTTTAAGAAGCTTAATAGCATTATCGAAAGCATAATTAGCATTATTTAATTCAGACATAATACAAAAATGATTGACCCTAATTGGAATAAAACTGTACTTAGTATAACTATTTTACTTTCCTTGGTGTTATCTATATTTGTTTTAGCTAATCCAGTAACTACATCTAAATTACTTTCTGCTATATATACAAGTCTTTCTTCGAAATTTGAATCTTTATTTATGTATGGAAGTTTTGTTCTTTTAATTTTGCTTTTTTTATTAGCATTATCAAAATATGGAAAAATAAAGATAAGTTTAGACAATAAACCGACTTACTCACTCTTGTCATGGTGTTCTATGTTGTTTGCTGCAGGTATTGGAGCAACATTATTGTATTGGTCAACAATAGAGTGGATTGAATATTACAATATACTTAATGTTAATACAGACCTTAAAGAACAAGAGATACTTCTCTACTCTAGATCATACCCACTTTTCCATTGGGGATTTACAGCATGGGCAATATATTGCTTACCAGTAGTTGCTTTTGGATTAGCATTAAGCTTAAAACCAGAATCTAATCTAACTTTTTCTGGTATTTTATTTTTTAAAAATAAATTTATTAACTTCATCTTAGATGTTTTATTTATTGGTGCTATTTTGTGTGGTGCTGGAGTAGGCCTAGGTTTGTCATTCCCACTCATATCATCAGTAATTTCAGAAGTTTTTAATATAAATAGAACAGTTTCATTGGATTTAATAACTATAACAATTTGTGCACTAATTTTTGGGACTAGTGCATATGTTGGTGTTCAAAATGGGATTAAAAGATTAAGTAATATTAATATGATTTTAGTTATATTCTTTTTATTAATTGTTTTTTTTGTTGGTCCAACTTGGTACATACTTTCAAATTCATTAGAAACAGTTTCGTTTTTTTTACAAAAATATATTGAAATGAGTACCACAACTGGAACAACAATAAGTCTTGATTGGACAGTTTTCTATTGGGCATGGTGGTATGCTCTTGCGCCTATGGTTGGAACTTTTCTAGTGAATATTTCAAATAACAAAACATTGAGAGAAATTATATTTGGTACGATTTTGGTCGGTAGTTTTGGTTGTATATTTAGTATGTTAATTTTATCAAACTTATCAATATCACTTTTTGAAAATAACTTTTTAAATAGTCCAGAAATAATCTCAAATAATATTATGTCAAGAGAACGATTGGTGGTTGAAACTATTTCAAGTGTTCCATTTGGTAATATTCTCTTAGTAGCTTTTGCAGTTATATTGATAATATTCTTATGTACCACATATGATTCTGCATCATATGTTCTAGCTTCAGCGTCAATGAAAAAATCTAATATTAGTAGCTCAAAGTCATTGAGAGTTATTTATGCTTTGTTGTTAGTGGTTCAACCAACCTTATTAATGTATCTAAATGGAGTGGACTCATTTAAGTGGATTATGGTTATTTTTTCTATACCATTGCTATTTATTAATATCTTGTTAATGTACTCAATACTAAAAAATGTTTATTCAATTAAAAAACCATAAAGTTCATATTTATAGTCAATCTGAGATTGATCATAATAAAAAAAGTATCCTTTTTATTCCTGGGGCAGGCATGGATCATAGAATATTATCAATGTTCAAAATGGATTCATTTAAGAATGATTACAACGTCCTGGCAATTGATTTACCAGGTCATGGATACACAACTGGACCATTGCTTTATGACGTAGAAAGTCATACAGAAGTTGTTAAGATGGTTTTGGATGAATTAAAACTTAATCATTTAATTTTGTCTGGGCATAGCTGGGGAGGTTTAGTTGCATTAGATTTATCAACTCAGTATAAAAATGAAATGACTGTATGTATGAACATAGCTTATCCCTTTTTAGTTGGGGATATCTTACTAGATTATGCCAAAGGTAATTTGGATCAAGCAGTTGAATTTCTAATGAAATATGGGATATATAAAATGCCTGAGACTGAGATAAAGACAACTGGATTTGGGGTAAAAGGTTCAGGTTTTTACGGTAGATCAAAAGGTGAAATTAAATCACCATACGGAACAAAAACTGTTGAAAATGATCCTGAAAGAGAAATTAAATTATATCCACTTAAAAGATTGTTCAATCAAACAGAAAAGGAAATTAGTTCAATTGATTTAAAGTCGTGTACAAGTTTCAGATTAAAAAATGAACAAATTAAAGAATTAAGCAATGTAAAATTCTTATTTTGTGACAAAGATAAGCTTGCAAGATATAACCCTGAGAATGAGATACTTGTTAATGTAGATCACGATAAAGATATATTTATGCTTGAGGAAACTGGCCATTTCCCCTACTTCGAGGATCCTGACCAGTTAGAAATGGTTTTTAAGAAAATATTTTCTTAGTATCTATATCTTACTCTTATTCCAATAACCCTCGGCTTGCTTCCAGTTCTTCTGATACCAAAACCAGAGTAGCCAGAACTTCCAACCGATTCAAAGTCATCATATCTTGAAAGATATGCATCTTTATCAAACAAGTTTGTTATATAGAATTCAATTGTTGAATTATCATTATCAATACCAGCTCTTAAGTTGCTGATGTTATAAGCTGGTAATTGTGTTGCTCCATTTTCATATGAAGTAAATCTTTTACCAGTATGAGAATGATCTAAGCTAATAAAAGCTGGTTTGCCCATAAAGACAAAATCTTTATCAAAAGACATGTAATAAGAAAGTTCGGGCATATAAGCTAATCTATTTCCTGCATCTGCACCCAACTCACCTGACGTATAGTAGTAATCCTGCGATAAGGTAGGATCCATTTTATTTATGTAAAGTGTCATGCCGGTTGATTCATTAAATGAATATATCATATTCAATTCAAGACCATTAATTTTTGCATTACCAACATTTTCAGTATACGCAACAGATGTAATATCGGTATCGTATGTAGAGGTTTGATAATCAGTCCAATCCATCTTATAAAAAGCCCCATTAAGAGTTAGTTTTCCATCTTTTAATGAAGATTTAACACCTATTTCATAGCTGTCTAAATAATCAGGGTCATAAGTCGCTGGAATAAGACCAGCTTGTGATGGTCTTGGTCTGTTAACACCAGATGGTCTAAAACCTTCGGAGTAGCTTCCGTAAACCATAACATCATCGGATATATCATGGGATATAGATACTTTTGGAATTGAGCCTGTTTCAGATGAATTGAAATTTAATGTATCAATACCAAATGAATATGATCCATAGTAACCATCACTAGCTACTAAATTCATTGTTTGATCATACTTTCTAAGACCTAAAGTTAACTCTGTCTTATCAGATAAATCAAAATAAGCTTCACCAAATACTGCATCTATGTCACCCTTTCTAACCAAATCTGCTTCCCAGAAAATTGGATAAACACTTCCAGGTTGAAGGTAATCTACATCAGTTACTTTTTCATTAGTCTCCTTAAATGCTCCAAGAATCCAGTTAAAACCAGATTCATTATTAGACTGAATTCTAAATTCAGTAGATGTTCTCTCAATATCATTAGTCTGAGCATATGTCATTCTTGGATCTCTACAATTTGAAATATTTCCATAGTAATAATAATCGTAGTAATCACAAACATATGAAGGATATGCAGCATATGCATAATATTCAACATAACTAGCATAGTCATATGTATATGCAGTATCTCTTTCAAAAATTGAAGATGTTAAAATTACATCTAAATTATCATTAATTGATCCGCTAATAGTCACTGACATTTGATCAAACTCATCGTCATATTTCTCTGGTGAGAATCTGGTATTACTTCTCTTAGGCATTGCAGCGCTTTGATCGTCTGTGAGAACATCAGTTTCATAAGAGCCGTTGTATTGAGACTCTTGTGTTAAAAATGATAAATCGATATTAAAATTATCAAATGCAGTAGCTAGTCTAATTCTACTGCCTGTCTTTGATGAATCATTATAATCATCTTTTGCAACATTATATGGAGCAGTAGTATTATCAATGGTGTAATTTATTCCATAATTTTGATATGTATATGTTGCTGGCTTATTGTCAATCCAACCACCGTCTTGAACATCATAAGCGCTTATTCTTGCGGCAAGACTTGATCCAATTGGAATATTAACAAAGGCCTCTAATGACTCATCATTGGCTCCATCTGATATAGATCCATATTCAACATCAACACCAAAATCAAATCCTGTAGGATCAGGTTTTTTTGTAATTATTTTGATGTTACCTGACGTTGAGCTTGATCCATACAGAGTTCCTTGAGGACCCATCAATACTTCAACTCTTTCAATATCATAAACGTGAAGATCTGGAGTCAAACTTCCAGCTGTTAAAGGTTGTTCATCTAAATACAAAGCAGTAGTTGCTTCTGGGGACGCATAGCTGTTCATAATAGCGCCATCCGAAACTCCTCTTATATAGAAATTAGATTTTCCAGGCCCAACATTATTGAAAGTTACTGCAGGAGAAAGGTTTGCGATATCCTCTAAATTCTTAATATTCTTCTTTTCTAGTTCAGCTGATGTAATTGCTTGAACACTCATTGCAATATCTTGAACATTTTGTTCTTTTTTAGAAGCCGTAACTATGACTTCCTCAACATCATCTTGTGCACTTAAATTATTAGCATTTGAAACACCAATACCTATAGATAAAGCTCCAAGCCATGACATTGCATAATTATTATCTTTAAAAACTTCTCTTAAAGCAGATGTTAAAGGATCGACTTTTTTCTCAAAAAGTGGTTTTAATTGAACTCTAGACATAAATATTTCCCCAATTTATAAAAGTGTTACTTATATAATAATACCTAGATAAGTTAGTATTTCAACCTATTAGACATATAGGTCTATAAATTTTATAGTTTAAATAATTTCTCAAGCAAGAAGTCATTGCCCCATTCATTATCAACATAATTGCATGATTCTAGGTCTATCTCTTTTTGAGCATCAGTTTTGCAAAATCCAGCTGACTCTTTTGTTCCTGGCCACGAATGACCTCCATTCATATTAACAAGACTTATTACACTAACGCTGTTGGAGCAATCTGAAAAAATTTCTTCATGAATCAAATCTTTTTTTTCATGTTTAATGGACTGTTTATTTTTACAAGCAAATGTTTCTGACCATTCTTGAGTAATATTCGTTATAGGAGTGTAAAAATATTTATCATGAGAGACTATATCAAATGGAGGAACAACATAATCATTGTTTCCTGCATAAATAATGTAATTAACAGGATTCTGTGGTTTGCATGCTAATCCATACTGAGGCGATCCCACAACATTTATGATGCCTCTTATTTCATTGCCAAATGCACAACCCAGGGCGTGAGCCATTTTTCCTCCGTTACTCATACCCACAATATAAATATCTTCGATGCCAAATTTGTTTCTAACTTTATCTATAACAGTTTTTATGAAACCTATATCATCGCCACAACTTGTCCATGCACATCGTCCAGCATCAGTGCCCTCACAATTTGGATATTTGGGATACATGACTGCATCAATTGCACATGTCTCACCAATCGGAGTTTTTGTTTTTGATCCAGTTAAATCATTCCATGATGAAATATAATTTGATGAGATTTGGCCTCTTGAGTATGAATTTTCATAGAAAAATGAGCCTTGAGGATATACGGCTATAAAGTTATATTTATCAGCACTATTATTAAACCCTCCAGTTGTTTCCATCTCAAATCCAGAAGCAGATCCCGTGTATCCATGGAGACCTATTACAATTTTATCTATTTTCTTATCGCTTTCAGGAACATATATTAAAAAATGTCTATTTTCATTTCCATGATTTATATCAAACCTCTCCATTTCACTAGATTGAATATATAGAGATATTGAAATAATAAATAAAAGAATGAATTTCATATTTTTTTGAGAAAGTGTAAAAGTTTATTGTATGTGTGTTCTTTATCTATTTCACTAAAAACCTCGTGCCTAGCATTTTCTATTAAATCAAGATGAACAGAATCAAATATTGGATTTAAAAAATCAAATAATTTTTTTACGCCTAATCCATTTCCACCAACTGGATCTTTAGACCCTGAAAGGATGTATACAGGCAATGATTTATCGATAGCTTTGTATTTGGTATTGTCAAAGACCGACAGCATACCTTTTGATAGATCATCCCATAAACCTATTGTTACCGGATATCCACATAAAGGATCATTAACATAATCATCAACATTATCATTATCTGATGATATCCAGTCTTTTTCTGTTCTATTTGGTCTAAAAAATTTATTATATTGACCTAGTGTGATTTTATCTAAGAATTTACTAACAGCTTTTTTTCCAAAAAATAAAATTTGAGACCTTATAATAATTCTTTGAGCATCGATAACTGATTTTGGAATCATTGATGACCCTGACAAAACCAAACCATCTAAATTTACGCCCTTTTGAATTGCACCTAATGAAATCCATGAACCCATGCTGTGGCCAATTAAAAATTGTTTATGATTAGGAAATTCTTTATTGGTTTCATCAACTAAATTCATCAAATCATCAAGAACTATATTCCAACCATTCTTATCAGCAAAATATCCTTTAAGATTATCCTCTATTCTTTTACCGTGACCTCTATGATCAATAGCAATAACATGGAAGCCATCATTATTTAACCTATGAATTAGCCATTCATATCTTCCAATATGTTCTGCCATGCCATGACTTATATGAATAATACCGTTTATTGTGGTTTGATCCGATAAATAGCGATAAACCTTATCTTCATTTATGGTGGTGTTTAAATTCATAATTTATAATAAACTCTTATAATAATTTATGAAATGATTATGAATGATATTCATATAGCAGGAACAGGGCTTTGGTATCCAAACGAAGTTATCACAAACGATGAAATAGTTTCGTCGTTTAATTCATATGTAGACATCTTCAATGCAGAAAACAAGGAACAAATTAAAAGCGGTGAAATTGAGCCCTTAGACTATTCCTCCTCAGAATTTATTGAAAAAGCATCAGGTATTAAGACTAGACATGTTATAGACAAGAAAAATATTTTAGATGTTTCAAAAATGATGCCATCAGTTCAACATGAAGATGAATCTCGTCTTTCAATTCATGCAATTGCTGGAATTGAAGCTGCAAAAAAAGCAATGCAACAAGCCAACGTAACTGCAGATGATATTGATGGTGTTATCCTAGGCACTTCTCACGCCGCAAGAAATTATCCATCTGTTGCTATTGAAATTCAGAATGAACTAGGAATAGAGGGTTACGCATACGATATGCTTGTTGGGTGTTCGTCTACAACATTTGCAATAAATAACGCTTATAGTGATATCGCATCTGGACTCGCAAATAATATTCTTGTTATAAACCCTGAAATATCCACACCTTTTGTCAATTATACAAAACGTGATATCCATTTTATCTTTGGTGACGGATGTGTAGCTACTGTCGTTTCTAATCAAAAGAATTCTGATAATGCTTATAAAATTCTTGACCGAAGATTAATCACTAAATTCTCAAATAATATAAGAAGTGATTGGAGTTACCTTGTAAGAGCAGCTGGCGATGAAAAAAAGATTGAAGATTTATTATTTTATCAAAATGGTAATAGCGTCTTTAAAGAAGTTTGTCCTATGGTTGCAGAATTTTTAACAAATCAACTCCATGATAATGGTCTTGAGCCTCAAGAAATTTCTAAATTTTGGTTACATCAAGCTAACGCAAGAATGATAAATTTAATAGTCTCTAAGGTTATTGGTACAGATAATTTTGATACATCTTTGGCGCCTCTTCCAATTCAAAAATTTGGAAATCTAGCTAGCGCAGGTTCAATGTTTGCCTTTAACCTTCATAATGATCTAAAAAAAGGAGACAAAGGCATTATCTGTTCTTTTGGTGCCGGCTATTCAGTTTGCTCAATTATTGTAGAAAAACAATAATTTAAATATGTTTATAGCCTTAATAGAATTATAATTTACTCATGGGTGAATATGATGCAGTTTGGGTTTTTTTAATTTCTTTAGTCTTTGTTGGATTTTATATTTATATTGAAGCAAGGCCTAAGGGGTCAAATCTTTTTGGAAACATCTCAGATACAATAAGTAGATTCTTTAGAAAAAGATAGTGCTTAAAGTTAATCCAAAAATAAATGCTGTTACCTTGGTATTACTTACACTTATCGTAGGAAGTCTAGCTTCAACAAATACAGGAACTGATAGTTGGTATTTAGATCTTGCTAAGTCTGATCTAAATCCGCCTGGTTATGTTTTTGGAATTGTTTGGCCAATATTATATTTCTTAATGGGTATTACAATATGGAGAACATACAATGCCATTAAAAATTTGTTTTATATTCAGTTATTTTTAAATGCAATTTGGTCATGGTTGTTCTTTTCTTTTCATTTACCACTAATAGCACTTCTTGATATATGGTTATTGATATTTATTAACATCAAAATATTAATGCTAATTTTAAAAGAAGATAAGCTGGCGGCTGTTTTGCAAACCCCATACATTATGTGGTTATTTTTTGCTTCATACTTAAATTTATTTATTGTTTTAAATAATTAAATAAAACAAGCTATAACTGTTCCAGTCATACATGAAGCAAGGGTTGCACCTATTAGAGCTTTTAGAGAAACTTTTATCAAATCTGGTTTTCTTTCTGGTGACATCGCGCTAATTCCTGATACTAATATTCCTACAGATGAAAAATTAGCAAACCCACATAACCCATAAAGTGTTATTAATTTAGTTTTATCGGATATTAAACCTTCTTGTAAATTTGCTAACTCTGCATACGCCACAAATTCATTGAGCGCCGTTTTTATACCAAGCAGCTTTCCAGAAACAATTGCCTCATCCCATGGAATACCCATCAACCATGCTATTGGAGCAAATATGTATCCTAAAATCATTTGTAGAGAAAGAGCTTGATTACCTATTGAAAAGATTCCAAGAATTGAATCAACCAAATAAACCAACGCAATAAAAACTATAAGAATTGAACCAACTCCAATTGCAATATCTGTTCCATCTCTTGTGCCCCTTGTTATTGCATCCATAGTGTTTTCATAAATCTTGGGTGTCTCGTCTCCTTCAAAATCAGTTATTTCATTTGAAGGCATTAATATGTTTGCATACAGAATTGCTGCAGGCACCGATAAGATTGATGCAGTTAAAAAGTGCTGTATTAGATTTAAATCATTAAATTGGATTTGTAGCATGCTTACAAGCGCTACCATTATTGATCCCGCAACAGTTGACATACCTGCTGTCATCAAGATCAATAGTTCTTTATTAGATAATTTTGTAAGGTATGGTCTTATCAATAATGGTGCTTCTACTTGTCCAACTATCACATTTGCTGCAGCACCAAGGCCTATAGGACCACCAATATTGAAAAGTTTTTGACAAATTTTAGAGAAAATATTAACTATAAATGGAAGTATTCCCCAGTACCATAAAGCCGCTGTTATTGACGACATCACAATAATAAAAGGCAAAATAGAAAAAGCAAAAATTAAAGCAGATCCCTTTTGAGCCAAATCAAATGGTAGAGCTCCTCCACCAAGGTATCCAAATACGAATTCAGTTCCCTTGCCGGTAGCTAACTGAAGAGCAGCTACTGCATCGGCTAAATATGAAAATAAATTAGTTATAACTGGAACCTTTATTAGAATAAAAGCTAGGAATAACTGAAAAGCAATGGCTGATAATATATGCCTGTAATTAATAATTTTTCTATTAGAAGAAAATGGTATGGCTATTAGTACCAAGCCTATAAAACCTATACAGATTTGAAGAATGTAAGTAATATTCATAATTTAGTATAGCTTAATAGCTTTTAGTCTCTCATCAAGAAAATCATCAGCTAAGATACCTTTATCATCTTCATTAAAAACAGATTTCAATAACACTGATGGAGCTGGATGTAAAAAGAAAGGAATACTGTATCTTGGTTTTGACTTTGCTTCTACGTCTTGAATTACTCTATGAGTAGTACTAACTAAGTTCTTGTCAGTTACAAGCTGCATCATGTCTCCTATATTACAAACAATAGCATTTGAGCTTGGTTCTACTTTTATCCATGAGCCATCTTTATTTAGAACCTCAAGGCCACCCTCCTCAGCTCCAATTAATAATGTAATTAGATTTATATCAGTATGTGCTCTTGCTCTGTGAGGATTAGTATTTCCATCAACTGGCGGATAATGAATAGATCTAAGTAAAGAATTACCCTTTTCAATCCATGACACGAAGAAGTCTCTATCTAAACCAAGAGATAGAGAAATTACTGATAATACTCTAGAGCCTATCTTATGTAACTCACTATAAAGCTCGTCAAAATTGTCATTAAAATCAGGTACTTCATTTATTAAAAGATTTTCTGGAATTTTTTTGTCAAAACTTGCGTCTACAATCGGACCATGATGCCAAAACTCCTTTTGATCTGCTATCTTTTCTCCAACGGCCGTTTCTATGCCTTTAGGTGTATACCCTCTAGCACCTTTAGAACCAACTGAACTATATTTATTTTTAGTATCAAAATCTAAATCAAAAAAATTTTTAGAGCATGAATAGCACCTATCAATAAGATCTTGAGAGAGTCCATGATCAGTAATAGAAAAGAAACCATGAGCAGTTAAAGCTTCTTTTAAAATAGTTATAGAAAATGAATCACCTTTTTCTATATCTTTGAACGATAACTCTGGGACCTCTGTAGACATAGTTTAAATTTTACCAAAAAAAAGGGCAGTTTAACTGCCCTTTTTAAATAAATACTAATACTTAGAATCTATATGCTAAACCAAAGTTAATTTGCCACATAGATTGACCGTTACTTGTTGAGTAGAAATAATTATCATCAGTGTCAACACCGCTTATGAGATATCTACCACTATCATCTGCTCCATCAATGTCGATAGCTCTGCTAACATTATAGTTAACTTCTTGAGCCCAACCTCTTGAATTAGATAATAAATTGTACAAGTTTTGAACATCAAAATATCCAACAAGTTTATGACCTTTGTCACCCAATTTAATTTCTTGAGTTATTCTAAGATCAATTCTGCCTTGCCATGGATTATCACAAGTATTTCTTGGAATTATGGTTCCAGCATACTTAGCAATACAGCCTTTTGAATTAACAAATGCCATAACATCATTTGCTACATCTGCAGATGCAAAGACCACATTTGGGTCGTTAATACCAGTTGGGATATAGGCTAAGTCATAACCATCTCTTCCTCTTCCATTAAATGTATCACCACCAAATGTAATACTGTGAGGCTCACCAGACTTTCTGATGCCTAACAATGCAAAAGTAGTATCATTATCACCAATTATTTGAGTGGTATATGAAAGCGCAAGAACGAATTTATGTTCATTCATAAATGAAGATCTAGCAGCAGGAACGATTTCACCATATGCTCTAGGCTGGTATCCGTATGAAGAACTGTGTTGAGCTGACGTCATAGCTGCAACATCTCTCTGTTCCATATTTGTATACCCGAAATACATTTCAAGTCCATTGTCGAATCCTTTTTGAACAGCGGTTGTAAATGAATAACCACCACCAAATCCTGTGTTAGTGATGTAAGTATTTTCATTACTATCTGTTACAGGTCTTCCATCAGCTAAAGTATCTTCTACTTCATAACTGTAGTCTTTGAAGTCTACGTCTTTTCTAACCTTATCACGGTTAAATTCAACAGAAACGTCATAGCCACTTTGAGTTAACATATCTAATTTAACGTTACCTCTCCAAGTGGATGGTCCCTCAAAATTTGGATCAGTACCATGTGTAAAGCCATACCAATTAGATGAAGCTCCTTTAAGTCCACAGGTTGATGCATCACTTCTATACCAGAAGAATCTTGGATCTGTAACTCCAGTTACAGCACCAGATGATAAATTTGGTATTGGACCTGCACATGCATTTGATGGTCCACCACCTCCAAATCTACTATAGAAAGAGTCAACACTGCTTCTTCCAAAGCCATTACTAAAGAATACTTTTGGAAGTCTTCCATGGAATAACCCGTATCCACCTGTTAGTGAAGCAGCAACAACTCTGTCGCTTCCACTAAACAAGGAATCACTAACGTCCATATCAAATGAGAATCTTGGTTGAGTAATTGTATAGCTCACAGTAGCATTATTTCTAAAGCCAAATTTTGATTCATATGATGTGTTTAATAGCGCTTGTTGAGGTATATCAAAATCATAAACTCTCACACCAAATGTTAGAGTTAAATCATTATTAACCTGCCATTCGTCTTGAACATACATGATAGTTTCATCAATATCAAAACGTGCAGCCGGTAAAGCAGGGTCATCTCTAACTAGTGAGTATGGTCCGCCTGCATCAATAGATACGGCAAATGTTTCAACTCTGTTGTAGTTACCTGCATAGAATGCATCTAGATTGCTAAAGTTTAACTCACCTGTATATCTGTTTATGAATGAGTTGTAGATTGAAGATGAATCAGTTTCATATCCAAAAGTAAGGTAATGATTATCTAAATCAAGATTACCTTTAATCGACATCAACTGCTGATCAACTTCTATTAAATTATGTCCTCTATATCTATCACTTCCTACATAAATTATTTCTCTATTAGGAAGTCCATAAATATGAAATTCTGGCATCAAACCTCCGTATCCACCATCACCTGAATTAGCATCTTGCTCAAAGAAACGATCACTAAATCTGATTCTAGTTGAAAAACGATCAGTCCAATCTGAATAAATATTGACTGTTACCCTTTCAGTTTCTGGAGGTATTTCATAATAGTTATTAGAAAATGTAGGGTTTGCTGAACTATCATAATTAGAATAGAAAGAATCTTCAGTAACCTGATATATTAACTCTGCTGAGTGGTCATCATTTATAGTCCCATTTAACTTAACCAATAATTGTTCTTGAGTAGTTGGGAAGGTGATACTGTTATAAGAACCAGCTGTATAACCATATGTATCTAGCATATGCTTGGCAACTGCGTTCATGGTAGCTGAGGATGTACCCCATTTATTAGTAGCGTTTGAGTCTGATGTTCCCCATAGGCTAGGACGTGTATCTTCACTTTCCTCATAACCAAGAAAAAAGAATAATTTATCTTTAATAATTGGTCCTGATAAAGTTATAGCTAATGCTTCTTCATCAAAGTCCGAGTACTCTTCACCATTTGGTAAATCGCCAACATTACTTTTATCTCTTTGTGTTGTGTATACAGAGCCGTGGAATTCATTTGTACCAGCCTTAGTAACAGCCGTAATTGTTCCACCTGTAGCATTACCTTTTGAAACATCATATGGAGTAATGTCAACCGTAATCTCATCAACAAAATCAATACTGATTGGATTCTTCATTGTAGCAAAACCACTATCATTTAAACCAAATGCATCGTTAAAGCTAACTCCATCAATAGTAAAGTCATTAAGTCTTGAATTTTTACCCAAAACAGAGATCTCAGTACTTCTTGCGTTAGCACCATTTACACTGACTCTTGGATCAAATTTAAGATAATCTGCAATATTCCTAGTTATTGTTGGAATGTTTGCAATCCTTTCACTTGATAAGACAGAACCACTATTTACCTTTGATGTTGATACTCTTGAGGCAATAACTTGCACCTCATCAATATCATCAGCAACAAGGTTTACAGAAAGCTTTAAAGGCTCTGCAACTGTTAAGCTAGATACATCAATTGTTTGAGTAGCATAACCAGTTTTAGAGATTTTAATCTTGTAAGGTCCACCAATTGGAAGAAAGTTAATATTAAAATTACCTGATGCAGAACTTACTCCAGACTTTGTTGTATTTGTTGGTGCGTGTGTAGCTTCAACTGTAGCACCTGGAACATTTACAGTTCCTTTAATACGAGCAGTTGTATCAACGTTTGCAGACAAAGTTGTAGTAAGAAATATTATAGGTAAAAACGCTAGTAGAATTTTTTTCATTGTATCCTCTCGAGTTAATAATTATTCACTTACTAGATTCTAATCCAGTTTTGGAAATATACATAGGGAATTTAAATAGATTATTAAAAAAATAACGTAAATGTCACAAATTTGAAACTGTTTATAATGATATCTAATAATTTATAGTTATCGAATTTAATAATTTGCCTGACAAACCTTTTAAGTTTACCTTAATTTCACTATTAGATATCTCGATTGTTCCGTAATTTTCCTCTGGAAAAGTCTTACCCAACAAATATTTGTCAGACTCAAAATTATCAGAACCTGGTTTATTTAAAGAAGATGCTGTAATTTCATAAAGGTCATTTTTTTTATATATTCCACCTCTATGTCTGTCCCCTGAAACCAATAAGGCTTTTCCTTGAAATTCATTCAGATGATCTAGTATTTTCTTCCTTTCTTTAGGAAAGTTACTCCATTTTTCAAATCTATGATCTTTGGCTAATATTTGTATTGAACTAAAAACGATTAAAAAATCAAAATCATCTTTTAATTCATTGGAGAACCAATCCCATTGCCTCTTGCCAAGAATAGTTGCATTAATATCTTCATTTTTAATATAGG
>Ga0115013_10001148_pt1 | contig 15489 bp, 13 predicted proteins | sample SouAtlMetagenome_2_FD_88686 | JGI IMG/M metagenome (GOLD analysis project Ga0115013, IMG submission 88686) | Marine eukaryotic phytoplankton communities from Atlantic Ocean - South Atlantic ANT15 Metagenome | ecosystem: Environmental > Aquatic > Marine > Oceanic | place: South Atlantic Ocean...
CGTAGAGGGAGTCATTTCCTTCCTGCTCTGTAGCAATGTCCTGAAAATTTTCTTGTGCCGATTCCTGCCGAGATAATGCCAGTATATTTTGACTTCCAACATTGGACGTCATGATCAAAATTGTATTTTTAAAATTCACAGTGCGACCTTTTCCATCAGTTAACATACCATCTTCTAAAATCTGGAGTAAAATATTAAGGACGTCACCATGGGCTTTTTCGAGTTCGTCAAGAAGGACAACTGAATGAGGTGCTCGACGAACGGCCTCAGTTAATTGCCCACCTTCGTCGTAGCCAACATAACCTGGTGGAGGTCCCGTCAGCCTAGATACAGAGTGCTTCTCCATGTATTCAGAACAGTCAATTCGAATCATATCTTTTTCGGAACCATAGTAGGTTTCGGCTAAAGTCTTGCATAATTCAGTCTTGCCTATACAAATATAACACATCACGACGTATGCCTTTTTATGAGTTTTCGAACCATCTACTTCAAAAAACAAAATCCATACACTAGAACGTACCTGTTCCTGTCGGTCCACAAAACATGAATGAAGCAATAGGTCGTTGTGGGTCTCTCAATCCTGAACGAGCTCTTCGAACTGCACGAGACACCGATTGGATGGCTCTTTTTTGACCTTTAACACGCGATGCTATATCATCCTCTAATTGAACCAATCTATTCATTTCGCTGGATTCCAATTTTCCGAGTGGAATAGATGCCCATTCACTGATGATCTCTGTCACTGTTTGTTCATCGACAAGTGGTACATCGTTATCATCGTTATAATCACCCTCGGCGTTTGTCGTCAGAGAAAATTTCGATAGATGAGCAATGGCTCCAGCTTCATCCATCAAATCAATAGCTTTGTCAGGCAAAAAGCGGTCCGTAAGATAGCGTTCGGAAAGTTTTGCTGCGGCAACAAGACTTTCCGGGCTGTATTTTACTTTATGATGTTTTTCATACGATCCAGCAATGGCTCGCAAAATATCTACCGTTTCTGATACTGTAGGTTCTTTGCACATAACAGGTTGCAACCGTCTTTCCAATGCTGCGTCCTTCTCTATATACTTTCGATACCTAAAAAACGACCATTTGTAAGATTACCAAGGAAAAAAATATGTTGAAGCACACCAAATATGCGTCAAAAGCAAAAAGCCGAATAATACTTACTCCTGAATCGTTGTTGCACCAATCAACTGAAGTTGCGATCTCGCTAATGCAGGCTTCAAAAGATTTGCGGCATCCATTCCACCTTCAGCGGCACCGGCTCCAACCAAGTTATGAATCTACATCAAGATGGAGGTTTTTTGGTTCAAAGTAAAAGTTAAACAAACGTACTTCAAGTAGTATTTGGTATCATTTAGAACCTATCATCGCTTTACTTACCTCGTCAATGAACAAGATCGTGGGAGGTGCCTTTGGATCAGTTACCTCTTGGACAACAGCCTGTAGACGCTCTTCGAATTCTCCACGATATTTTGTTCCAGCAACTAGGTTTGCGAGTTCAAGAGATACTAGTCTAGTTCCTTTTAGTCGAGGGGGACAGTTGTCTGACACCAAAATCTGAGCAAGCCCTTCACAGATAGACGTCTTTCCTACACCGGCCTCTCCTACAAGACAAACATTGTTCTTTCGCCTACGCACAAGAGTTCGAATACAAGAATCAATCTCCTTGTCTCTTCCCTGCACAACATCCAACAATCCATCACGAGCTTGCGCTGTAAGATCCACACCAAGCTCATCCAGAGTTTTAGTCTTAGCACTACCGCCAACTCCTGTCACCAGATCGCGCTCATTTTCTAGATTCTCGGCTAAATTTCCGAGCAAAGACACGCACATGTCTAATGATCGAATGTCGGCGTCAATTCTCGTCAACAAATAGGCGGCTCCATTGGTCGAGACATCTTCTACCGCCTTTGGCGGGTCGCCTTCCTTAAATTCAAGCATTGCTAAGAACAAGTGGTGAGTTTGTATGATATTGGATTCCATAGAATCAGCAATCCTACCCGCTTCCTTTAATGTTTTCTGAACGTCCTTTCCAAATGGGAGATCGTCGTCTGGATCACGAGCTTGAAAAAATTTTCCAATACCCTGCGATCTCCCTTGCTCGGGATAGACTTCTTCTAACGCGCCTGTTGCTTTTCTCCAAGTGACGCCATACTGCTTTAATGTACGTTCCATTGCTTGTGTCTCGGGAAGATCGACGATACCGGCTACGAGAAAAGGGAGCTCGACTTGTTGTTGAGAAAATTTTTGTGCTTGTTTTTGCGCCGTCACAATAGCACCGATACAATCTTCTGACATACGTTCGAACACAAATCTTTTCGTATTGGAGCCATTCCCGCTCGGAATATTGCGGCAACTCGCCACTGTAGAAGTGGGTAGCTGTGTTCCTGGCAAAAAAGCAGCTACACCGGCAACCGAAATGAAGAAATATGCCATCGTTGCCACTTCCAACATTGTTGCGAACCGAAACGATTGTTTCAATGCCCCGATCATTGTTGAAATCTAAAATTTCCTAAGTTCTCTCAATATTAGGTTAGATAAAAGGAGATTGATTTGATTCTTGGTGATAGTTATTGCTTCTTTTATGCACTTGCTTCTTCACTTGTTGTAGGTCTTGGGTTGGTGTTCGAACAAAACTTTTATTTTTTCATTACGTACGTTTGTATCCTGAGTCATTTTTTGGGGGAGAAATCCCAAAATTCATTTTTTTGGGAGGCCATCTCGGGAAGAAGTTTTCATTCAGAGCAAAAATAATTCAAGGTATCTTTTTTGGCACACAAGGCGATCGTCAGCGTTCAAAGTATGATCGTATGATATCCATGACCTCCTTAGGATCATTGACCCGAGGACACAGCATTCTTTAAATTACTACCAGCCTATGCAGCACTCCTTGCTGGGATGGCAGATTTTGGCATCGAAAGCGTGAGGTATTTCAAATCTATGCGTCTATTCAGGTCCCTGATTCTGGTCTGTTTGATTTGTCACTCATGTGTGGTCGGTGAAGTCAGAAATGTCGGTAAAAGAGATGACATCAAAGGATGCACGTTATCTCCAGAATCGTCCATATCCAATGCGAGAATCTACAGATCTTCCATCGATCGCTTTGTTGACAAACTTTTTCACGAAACCGACACAAATGAAGATGGAATGGTAAGCTTCGACGAAGCCTACGTGGGTTGTCTCCTATTGTACGTACAACTCAATCGACAAGCGCCGATCCCCCCGCCAAGCCGAGAAAAATTTCGCCGAATATTTTTGCAGGCTGCAGGCAAAAAAAGGTCGAACGAATTGAATCTATTAGACAAGGGAGAATACGGCAATATTCTAAAAAGGATTGTTGCAAGGGCTATAATGAGATTAACTTCTCACAAGATTGTGACACTTGTAGGTGCTCCTCTTTTGGCTGAATTGATTGTACGGAGTTTTTCATCTCGAAAAGAAGGTTTCGAAGGGGCGTTGCGATTCATTTTGCCCAGTAAATTTCATGATGCTATTATTCCAAACGTCACCTCTACAGCATTTCAAAGAAGCTTTTGGATGATAATTTTGATTTTGACACTTGGTAATGTTTGTTTGGCCTCCGTGACGTTTTTACTGGATTTGTCTCTCCCGAAAACTCAATCGGTGCAGTGTTGATGTTTGTTCTTCGAAACTACGCATAATATCTTTCATCGTTTTACGACATCGTTGACTAAGAGAAATAATTGGCAGGAGTGTTTTCGCAATTTCTTGTGAATTCAAAACAATTAGAGAATAGCGTTACTACAATTGAAAACATTTTGGCACGCTTCGATTGTACTCTTGCCTAAATAGCATCACAAGCATTTTACATTATATTGTTCAGAGGATTGTTCTGCATCATTTACGTTCAACTGCTTGGGATTCGGTTCAATTTAACAGCAGCTGATGCAAGGTTCATTTGGTTGTTGAAGGCCTTTGGGATCTTTTGTGTCTTTGTCGAAATTCAACAATTATGTGATGTTACTGTAGTTAATGCCATCCGAGTCGATGCTGTATAGGTAGAAAAAGAGTGTCAGCTCAGAAAGTCGCATGATAAAAACTGATGTCACGTACCAATTACAACTTCATATTTCTCAAACTGGATTTGTTGACACTTACCATCATTTCTGCCTTTACAACTAATGGAAGCGCGACTTGTTGGACCTTCAGGTCTGGATACAATGCGCTTGCAAGCCCTTCCATGATTTCAACCGCCAACGATGCATTGACGAAGGCGCCTTCCAATTTAACACGATGAATGCAAGCAAGCGAACAAATATCCGTAATATAGTCGCCGACATTTTCGATGAAGTTTTGATCGTCATCCACGGCACAGATCTGTTCTATTCCTTTGATAAAAAGTTCTCGCCCCTCTGGTGAGGCTTGGGATTCCGATTTCATATCTACCATAGTCCTTCCGGCTGTCGTCCCATCCTTACGTGTGAATGCTCCCAATACTTTCACAATGTTTTCGTGTTGCTTCGGGCCCATTTCTAAGGCCAAGCCACAATCCAAGACCTGATATTTCAAATTGGGATACGTCCCTGAAACTAAGATATTACCTGGATGGAGATCGCCATGAATAAAATCATGCACTGGGAAGGGAAACGGACCCGCAGAAAAACAACAAACCACCACTGAGCAATCCTTATCGAATATTTTGTGGTCAAGAAATTATAACGCAATACAGTGCAACTTTCATCATTCATACGTACAAAAAATCATTTTCAAAGTCATTTCCAGACCAATACGTGCAAGCAATTCTTTTTCTTCTTTTGGCTTCGCCTCCCTGACGTAGTTGATAATTGGTGTACCCTCGCAGAAAGTTTCCACCAATACCTTTCTAGATGACAACTCGTCTAGCGGTCGGGGAAATGCTACAAAATCATCATTCGCAAAGTTTTGATTGAATCGTTTTAGGTGAGATGCCTCAATACTCAAATCAAGTTGTGGGATCATGACATCTCGAAATTGTTGAACCGTGTCAACCAAACTGAGAAATCGCAGATTCAGTTTAGGCAGACCTTCCAGAAACTTGGCGATCTTATGAAAAATGTAAAAATCGACGCATACTTTATTCCAAATCCCAGGATGCTGAACCTTTATCGCAATCTTCGTGTCCTTTGGATACCGTACCGACGGTTCCTTTAAACGACCTTGGTAGACCTGGGCGATGCATCCGGACCCTATAGGTGTGGACTTGATATCGAGGGCTTCCAAACCCTTTTCTCCAAATTGATCCTTCAAAATCTTTTTTGTTTCTTCCCACGAGTGCCCCTCCGTCTTGTCTTGTAACTTACTAAAGTGGTTACAAAATTTTGGACTGAACAAATCTTGCCGAGTGCTTGCCCATTGCGTCAATTTGATCCAAGTCGGACCTGCCTTTTCAATTCCCCACAAGGCATAGTCCCAAGATGCGTTATGAGCTTTATCAGAAACATATGAAAGCGGAATTAGAATGACGAAGGGGCTTGCTAATACGGCCAAGTCAATCATTCGTTTGGTTGCCATCCAGAAGCGGGAAAATTTTGTGTTTCCAACCGAAGCCAGGGCCGTCTCGTCCCAATCTTTTCGTTCCCAATCCTTCCATTCAATCGGTCTTGAAACTACATCTAATGCCTCTGATTTTGATCTTATAACCTGAGCAGCAGCAGTTGCGGCAGCGAGCTCAAGCATTCGACGAGCGTACAACCGGGAAAAATTCTTTTTCCAACGCTCCAACAGCAGTCTTAGGTGCTGGGCAGTTACGGCATTTTTGCGACTAAAGTTTCCTGGTATAATAAAAGGCCAGTTGTTTATGATGTCGTGGTTTCGTAGAGACCTCGAAGACAGTATTGCAAGTGGATGTTTCCTTATGGTACCAGCCGCTGAGATAGTAGCATAGCCTCCTGTAACTGGTGCCAACGAGAGCAGCTTCGAGGCGAGACTCATTCTCGAACGCAAACGTATGATAAGCCAATAACAGCTTGTTCAATGAAAATGTACAGTGCTAATTTGGGTTTAATATTGGATCAGGGTCAATAAACGGTCCTCTCTATTCAAATCACCGTTCTTCCGGCGATGTCGAAAGATGGTGATTGTTGTTCTTGCCTCCCGCACGTCGGCCGGGGACGAATAAAAATGATGATGCGTGGTTGTGGGTGCAATGATTTTCAAACTGGGACTGGAGTTTATCAATCGTGTCTGATATCGAAATCCAAAATGATCCCATGATTGTTCTGTATGAAAGAATTCTCAAGAGGATGATCACTAGTTCACGCTGAGAAGAAGAAGCTTCGTCCTAACTTTATAAAACAATTGAAACGCGATCTAGTCCAATTTAAATGGTAAAATACTTTTCGCAAAGAAACAAGTCAGTTGGAAAATTAAAGTGAAAATTAATGCTCGGAGAAATATATTCGATTCCTGACATATATCGTCCCTCAAAAAGTACACAAATACGTTTAGCCCAACGTTCGCAAGGCCATCGTTGCACCAACTGCACCCATGGCTATACCTAGCATTGCGGACAGTAGAGATACATTCACCCCAAAATTCTCTCCTTTTCGTCCTTGGTTGGCAACAACAGCCCTGTACATCAACGCAGGGTACACATATGTCAAGGCGTTTCCGAGGGTTGCACCCCCAAATGCCAAGACAAAGCTCACATCCTTCAGGGAGCATGCGCCGAATGTAATCACTCCTAAAAGCAGGATAGTTACTACGTTCATAGCAACGGGCGTTCGTTTCTCAACCGGCACCTTAGCCAGATCTAAGAATCCGTCTCGGCACCCAGTGAAAGCCAAAGGGTAACTGAAAACGAGCGACACAGCGACAGCGATTCGACTAAGTCCCATCAAAATATCAGTGCTAGCATAGTTATTCAACACAAGTCCGTCGCAGGATTTTCCAAATGTCAAAAATCCAACCATCGTGATGAACCCCATGAGGAAAATAGAAATTCCGAAGCCATAACCGACAACTGCGTTGAAACGAGGGATGGTGTTGTTCTTCAACTCGAGATAAAACTTAGGAGCATTGAAGTGTGCCTGATTTTATTATGGGACAAATGAAGAGGTCAGTAACGAAAGTACCAAATGATTATGTCAAAGTAATTTGATTGAGGTTCATTCACGCACCATGTAAGCTGTACTAAGCATGCAAACCAAGATCAAAGCGTTTGGAGAAAGCACGCTCTCCGCTCCCAGGTTTCCAAACTTAGGTCTCAAGCTACTAGCGACCTGCTCTATAAATCTTCCCTGCGTCTCTTCACCAATGGCATAGCTTCCATCCAGCATACGTAGGGTCATCGCAACAGCAGTGTACGCCATTCCCATCACTCCCAACAAAGAGAAAGGGGCAAGGGATTTAAGATTTTTCAACAGACATAGTGGTAATAAGATGATACCTGTAACGACCAATAGAGTAGGGTTACGAGTCGTCTCTAATAAACTGGAAAAGGTATCGGCTAAAACCATGGAAAAGGCTAAGCAAGCTAAAAAGGTCTTGAACGTTACCGACCAGGCAGGAATCCAGGAAGTCCCTTCACCAACAGATTTGCTCCATGCTTCTCGATAACTTTTAGCACCCGTGTAGGCACAAACTTTTCCAATCAAAGCAAAACCATATCCAGATAAGATTCCAATCACAGCGATAAGAATACCGGCAGGGATAAACGCCGATGGGGCACTTCCGAATGCGGCAACACCAGCTGGAAGACTCAACACTCCTACCCCAACAATTCCCTTCACCAAGTTGAAGACTTCGCTAGGGATTGAAGCGCCTTCCGGATTACTGGTAGTTGCTGGTTGTTTAGTCACTGCTATGACAGGTTTGCGAAGAGCTTCTACCAAGGCCATCTCTGGTCTTTGTTCTCCTGCGAGTGCTTTTCCTCCAACAGCTGCAAACGCCGATGCTACTCCTACACTAACAAACGCTTTCCCAATACCACTAGATCCACCGGAAGTCGTTGATTTACGTGAAGACGTGGCAGATGTGGACGAACCATTGCTGTTTGCAACAGCTTTGGATGATCCTTTCTTTTTGTTGAAAGCTTCATATCCAAGGACAGCCCATGATTTCTTGGGGATGATTTCGGCCGAGACGGCGGAAATCAACCAAATAGTTGCTACAGTTAGTAGCCATTGCGATGAACGTTGTTTCATTGTAGAAGGATTCACGTTAGGACAACTGATGATACTTATCAACCCTCTGATATTTTTGAATGAATAATCTGAAGACTCGAGTATCTTTGATCTGTGAGCATGTGAGGCCGACAAAGTTTCTGCGATGAATGTCGGTACTTGAACTCGTAATAACTATCGTACGACGTACGTTCCTCCATCAATGCGGAAATTTCATTTTGCTCGAGTTGGTCAGTTTTCATGGCATTCGAACGATCAAAAGTTATGATCTCTTTGCTAATTGCAGACTCTATTCGTCGAGATCTAGTACACATTGTAAATTAATATTTCTTTTATTTGAATATTGTATCCTAGATAAAGCCAAAGCGAAGTTACTCCAATGCTAATTTGGTACCAAGAGCTCCCATAAGAACTCCCAAAACTGCAATTATCTTCGCCAAAGTCGTTTCCTTGGATTTCTTTCCGTTTTGGGTCTTGAGGAACATGATCGTTGGATAGATAAAGACTAGTGCTGTTCCAAAAGTAGCTCCACCAACACTTGCTACCAACCCTAAGTCTGTCAGTTTTGCTGCCACCAAGGTAGTCACCGCTAAGATCCCTATCGTAACCTTGTTAAAAAGTGAATTTGTCCTTTTCTCCTTCGGTACCTTGAAGAGATCAAGGAAGCCATCTCGTGCTCCATCGAAAAGAAGAGGATAGGATCCTGTCACACTCAATCCTACTGCAAAACGAGAGAAACTCATGAGAAGATCTTGAGTCGAATAATTGTTCAAGATAAGACCATTTGATGAAGCACCAAAGGTCAAAAATCCCAGCGCGGTAATAATTGAATAGAGAGCCACAGAAGAACCAAAACTCCAAGCGATAACCTGTGTGAATCGTCCCATTGTGTTGTTTTTTAATTCGGCGAGGTACTTTGGTGCGTTAAAATGTGCAATGTAGGCATTGGAGAGCATCGAGGTCAAAATTAAGGTTTTGGCGCTCAGAGCTGCTGCAGCTCCAGCGTTTCCAAAAACAGGAGCTTCTAATGCAGTGGCGAGAAATTTTCCACCGGGGGCATAGGCACCACTAAAATAGCGAATGGCCATAGCAAGGGTCGTGTAGAGCATACCAATGATTCCAACAAGGGAAAAGGGTGCTAAAGAGGAGAGATTCTTCATCAAACAAAGTGGCAAAAGGACAATTCCGGTGACTCCCATAAGCGATTGAGTCCGCGTCGTAGCAATCCCAATACTGGCCAAGAGATTTTTAATAGTATCGGCAAGAATCATGCTGTATGACAAATTTCCGAACCAACAATCAATAAAGCACGAAAATGCAATGATCCAGGACGTTGATTTTCCAACTGTAACATCCCAGGCATCGGCATAAGACATGGTGTTCGTAGATTTAGATACTCTTCCAATAAGAGCGAAAGTATAAGCCGAAATAATACCCATGATTGTAATCAAGCCAACGGCAGGAAGCATTGCTGAAGGAGCATTTCCGAAGGCTACAACACCTGCGTCGTCGTTCAGAAATAAACATACAAATGAAATACATATTCAAAGAAATCGATTAGAAAATACTACCGGACCGATACAAAGAGGAAGAAAAGCAGTCCAACATATTTTGATCCAATGATTTATTGCAGATCATATGTGCAGCGCTTCCGTTTGACTGGTTTCAGCAGCCATCATAGAAATTTTTTACTTGCCTGCTGGAAGACTCAAAACCCCTGCTCCGACAATACTCTTGATGAGATTAAAAACTTCGTTAGGAATAGTAGCTGTTCCACCACCCGTTGATTTCTTATTACTACCTCCTCCCCTTGGGAGGTCGACTACATTGGCGGCTTCGTTCCTGAGACGACTGGACGAAGACGTTGATGCCTTGGCAATCAATGCCCCCGAAGGCAACGATTGGCGAGTGGGTGTCAACAACGCATCAGTCGATACGCTAAAGTAGTGGAGGGAAGCAAGCGCAAAAATGGCGTGGAACTTCATTTTACTGTGCAATATTGTTTCGATTGATATCGGTAATTCTACACCCTCAATGACAGCAGCTAGGCTAACAATTTGTACTGAGTGTCAAAAAGGGATTTTCTTCTTCCGATAGGAAATTCTCAAAAAACCTTGGTTGCGCGAAAATGACGAGTAGAAATGGACGGCTCTCAGCGGAATGTTGAATATGGTCGCGCAGTGTTTGGTGACATCATTGCTCAGAAGATAATAATCGGTGGCGGTGTCAGAAAGGTGTCTCTCTAACGTTTTAGGTATCCAAATCGGCATCTGCACTCAATAAATATTTGTAAACAACAAGGTTACGCGGATCTTGGTGTGAACAGCTATTGGAAGCTCAAGACTGATTCTTTCACAATCCTACTGCATTTAAGATGAATTTGAAAACTGCTGCGCATGTGCTCGTACTTTGCCTTCTGCCGTCGGTCTCGGCTTTTACGACACCATCGGTATCTTCATTGGTAAAGAACAATAACCATGCACATCCCGTTCCTCTGTCATTGCCAGCGCCATCTGCAGCAGTAGTTGCATCCAAAAAACGTACATACGACGCTGTATACAATCACGCATTGTACATGGCGGCAGATGCTGCGGCGGCGAGCAGCGAAGTCGAAGACAGCGGTAACGACGGAGATGCTACCGTCACACAACTTATTTTCAATCTCGTGAAAGGTATTGTCGGGGCCGGTGTCCTCAGCCTTCCCGCTGGAATTGCAGCCTTTGCGAATGCACCTGGAGGTGTTGTTCCTGCTGTCTCTCTGATTGCTGGAATCGGTGGATTGTCGGCCTACGGGTTTGCTTTGATTGGACGATGCTGTGCCTACACCAACACAAAATCTTATCGAGACGCATGGAGTGCTACTGTCTCAAAAAAAAGCAGCTGGTTGCCGGCTACTGCCGTGACCTTTAAGACTGTTGCTGCTTGTTTGGCCTATTCGATGATTCTTGGGGATACATTCGTTAGCTTGTTGTCGACCGTTGGCATCGCCGCGACCAAGATCCCCGTCACGCTGGGTTTGACAGGTGCAGTTCTTTTGCCTCTTTGTTTAATGAAAAATCTGTCCTCGCTGGCCCCATTTTCGCTGGTAGGAAGTTTGGGCATGATTTACACCGCCCTGGCTATGGTCGCCCGATACTTTGGCAAGGCATACTCAGCGACCGGTGCCTTCGGAGTGGACAACGTCGCTGCTCTACGACCCAAGTTTGGAACAGTAGGGGCTCAAGGTGCATTGACACCGTCGGTGGCAATTTTTGTTAGCATGTTAAGCACGGCATTTATGGCACACTTCAACGCACCAAAGGTACGCTTCTCAGCATTGAATTGAATTGTTTGGTTGATTTTTCGTCGCATTGTCACTTTACCGGTGAAACAATCAAACAGCCATACACTTTACTCATATTATTTTTATGATTTCAATACTCCATCTTCTTACTTTTTTGTCCAATTCGATGAAAGTTTTACAATGAATTAAAAGACAAGACTCTCCCTAAATACTACAAAGTGGTCTCAACATCGTTTGCAATTGCTATTTCTCTTTTCGCCATGGTTGCATCTATTGGATTCCTAACCTTTGGAGCAAACTCTAGCGGTCTTATCCTAAACAATTACTCGACTCGTGATGGTTTGATGAATCTATCAAGAATTGCTGTTGCCGTTTCTCTCGTCTTCAGTTATCCTCTAGCATTCGTAGGCGCAAGAGATGGTGTCTTAGATTTGCTCAATTTGAAGGGTACCGACAAGACACAAAATGTCTTAACTGTAGCACTTTTGGCCGCCATTACGGGTGCCGCCTTGGTGATCCCCGATGTTAGCTTTGTCATGGCTCTTGCGGGAGCAACTCTAGGAAATGGATTGATCTACATTTTCCCAGCTTTGATGTTTCGAGGAGCAATCAAGAAGAAGACTGATGCCACAAAAGGAGAAAAACGAGAGGTAAAGCTTGCATTAGGATCGGCGGTAGCTGGAATTTGCATGGGTTTGATAGGTACAAAGATGGCCATTGGAAGTTTGTAGGTCCTCACATTTCTGACAAGAGTTTTGGCGGAATGCGAGCGAAATCATCTTGATCTTTTCGACAAGAGTTGAAATTACGTGTGCATAATATATATTATCTAATGTAATCAATTTGTCTTCTAGAGACTCTAGCTAGTAGACGATAGTGTATTTATAAGTATGGCAAACAGGAGCACTCCTGATGACTAATAAGTGAGAAACATACTATTTGATGAAAGAGTAGTTGTAGGGCATAATCCCACTTTCGACTGTTGGGATCTCCGTCCTGCTCCTTTGGTGTCTAGTTTGTGTGGCAACATTGCCAGTAGATGGAGTCTCGTTGGTTTTTCTCCGTTTTGTTAGTAATCTATTCGTACGATAATTGGCAACACCGTCTCACAGAAACACACTTTTCACTTCACTTTACTCATTGCCCCAACGACGACGACATAATTTCCTCGTGGGACGGTTCCCACTTCTTGTAGGCCTCGATAACCCACGCCGCCATCAATCCCCTATCGCAACAAATCCCCTTATCCAAATAGAACAGATAGGCCTTTTGCTCACTGAGCCGGTGGTACTGGCACGCCGCAATCAGTTCTAATCCCCGACCCTTCTTGGGCCCGTGCAGATGGACGATTTTGATCTGATCGAAGGTGCTTGGGTAAAGACTCCAGTAAATCTTCCAGTTGTAATAGATCGACAGCTGAAGCCGTCGGGTCGTGAATTTCGGGCTACTATGGAAGTCTGAGAAATAGTTGTTCAATAGTCCCTGGTCGAAAGCGGGTTGTGGCCCGTTGGCTTGGAGATACCGGAAGAGCCTCGGAATTAGGACTCCCAACCGACGGACATCCATCACCATAACCCCCGTGTTTTGGATGTGGGGGATCGTTTTAGTCTCCCGTCCGTACGAGACGGTGGCACCGAGGGAGGAAAGGTCCCCTAGGAGAAACTCTACGTCCTTTTTCGAGAAGGGATTCACAAACAAGACGTCCGAGTCCGTGTACAGGGCGAATTGTTTGCAAGCCATCGGTATGGTCTCCTGAAAAACTGGGTGGGTCCGAAGAAGGTGGGGGATCTCAAACCTCAACCACGGGCCGATACGGTGGTTCGCATTTTCGGTTGGATAGGCGGCGTCCACAAAGTCCTGAGTGGATAGCTTCGGGATTTGGATCACGATAGCACCCTGTTGTTTGGCCCATTGACCAAAGGGGGAGAGCTCATCTTCGTGGGTGGATCCGAGCAAGAGGACCGGTTGGAGAGAATCGTGGGCGTTTTGTAAAGCGCTCTTTAGGGCCGCTCCGTACATGGACGTGTACCCGCAGCTCCCACTGTCTCCTCCCTTCCGGCATTCCTCGGGTTCATAAAAGCCGGCAAACCACAAGAGCTTGCAATTCTGGCGGAAAAACTCGTTCGTGGCGTTGGTGTGTTGCAAGGTTTGCCGATGATCGACTTCGGGCAAATGATCGAAACATTGGGGCTCCTTGGGTCGCTCGCAGTAGTTCTTTACGAAATGGTATTTGGGATGGTTTGTGTGGCAATAGCTCTCGTTGGAGGGAGTAAGTATTGTCTGGTTATCCGCGGTGATTTTTTCGCGACTCTCGTTGGAGGGAGTAAGTATTGTCTGGTTATCCGCGGTGATTGTTTCGTGACAGTTGTTGTCGGGAAGCTGTTGGGGGAGTTGTAACGGCAAGTAGATCTGTGAGAAAAGTAGGGCTACTCCGACCACCACCAAGAGGGCTGTTGTTGCCCAGCGTCGAAACCGCTTTCCTGCTATTATTGTTGGCATCGGTGTGTTGTTACTGTTGTTGTTGTTGTTGTTGGTTACTGCATAGCCATCTCCCGGAACACACCAGCGATAGTTTATCGCTCAGCTCCTGGGTTCCTTTTTCATATCTTTTCTTTCTTTTCGTCATTTGAAAACACGCGTGTGAAATCAAGTCAAATTAATCGATTGGAAGTAATTAGTTCTAACGCTTGGCGTTAGGTATTCTCGCGAGTCTTGTTGGGATTTTCGTTTTCCACGACTGAGAGATCGGGAGAAAAATGAAACATCGGGTGCTTTCACTTGATACAACAACAATCAAGTGTGACATCGTGTACAGGAAATTGAAATCCTGCATATGCAACGGAATTAGAAAGTTTAGCAATGGATTTAGAATGTTTAACATCAGACCGACGTCAGTTCGGAGGGATGTTGTTGGCGATGGGGATTTGCGTTACCTTTCAACCGTTAGCCGGATTTGCCTCGTTGGTGAATTTCAACGAAGATGCAAGTTTAAATACTTTTGAAAATATTTGGCTGCTTTCTTGCGGAATCTTGCAAATTACTGTCGGTACACTTGCGATGGTTGTAGGTTATCTCGCATTGGTTCATGACTATGGGAGCCGCCGATTGATAGGAAGCTTATTGCTTATGATTCAACTGTTATGGATACCATTTGTCACAGGAATAATAGAAGTCGGAATGGCTGCCAGGCCTTCCTCTGAGGAGCGAATGTCTGATTCCAACAACGTAACATCGTCAGAAGAGTACACTGTAAATCCATTTGTACCAGAAGAGTACCTACCGAACAAGAATGACGTGCTTTTCATAGGGGTGATGGGAATGTTGGGGCTTTTTTCCTACGGGGTAGGATTTTTCGGAAGCTTGGCATTTCCAGGATTTGCCCTGTATGCATTCGATACTGAAAAAGCTACGCAAAGGGATGGAAATTATTATCGAGGACGGTTACTATTCTATAGCTTCATCGTGTTGATTGCAGGAATGAGTCAAATTCTTTTAGGAGCATACGTTTTCTTCGAATTTGGTGGAGGACCGTTGAATCCTCCGATAGGAGTTGCTATGTACCGGGTTACATTTCCAGAAATAACGATGACAGTGGGATCCATTCAAATGGTTGTTGGATATTTTGGTGTCGCAAATTATCTATATTTATTTCCTGTTGGTCCGAAATCAAACCATTTTCAAATTGTTGCGTTCCTTGGCTGGATCTTCCAACTAATACTTCAATACATCGTTCAAATCGGCTACGGCGAAGGAATCCAATACTCTGCTGAATTGATTTCCCTTGCACTCTATAGTGTCGGAATGAATGTCCTTCCACCCTTTCTTGATTACAAAATGAGAACTACCCCGACTCCGATCAACAGAGATTACGACGGGACAACAGGAAACGGAGACGACAAAATAGAGGTTTCAAGTAACGTCGTATTTCCAGACAAACACGCAAGTCATATAGGAAGTGATGAACCATATTCCAGAGTGCAGGATAACTCGGGGTCTGATCACGAAAGTTCAGATAGTAAAGGAAATCAGAGACTGGATAAAGATGACCATGTTTCTGAACCTGAAATTAGCCAAGCA
>Ga0115013_10001150_pt1 | contig 15477 bp, 19 predicted proteins | sample SouAtlMetagenome_2_FD_88686 | JGI IMG/M metagenome (GOLD analysis project Ga0115013, IMG submission 88686) | Marine eukaryotic phytoplankton communities from Atlantic Ocean - South Atlantic ANT15 Metagenome | ecosystem: Environmental > Aquatic > Marine > Oceanic | place: South Atlantic Ocean...
ATAATGGTTCTGTGCAAGTAAACAATTTTCATATTAAAAACTTACATGGCGAATGGGCATGTAGTGGCACTAAATTTTATAGGCGCAAGAGTGCAGTAGGATATGCCCTTTGTCTATTACGTAGCGATACTACAACGGCACGTAAGATAAAAGAGTTCGATCAACACCTATTAAAAATTAAGACAGACATTGACATTTACTATTACCATATGCGAAAATCAAAAAATGGTAGACAAATTACCATGAGTAATAGGATTAGTAGTGATATGCCTAGGCTATATCATGCTGATGAACAACTCACACAGCTTCTTAAAACTATTTCAGTTTAATAAATACAGTATTAAAAGAATTAAAAGGATTGACCCATGAACCTAGATGAACTAGTACCTGCACCAAATGCAGAAAAAGTAAACAAGTTAGCAAGACGTGTATTTGGTTACTCATTGGATTTAGATAATATTACTGAAACAAAAGCAAAAAAACTACATAAAAATTTATCTACACAGATGAGTTTGTATGAAAACCAACTTGGTAGTGAAGCACAAAAACGCACAAAGTATTATGAAATGAAACTTGCGTTAGAGGCATTAACAAAACATATTGCAGAACGCAATATGGACGAAGATGATGTTGAAGAAGATAATGCATTTAACAGTGCGGCAGCAAATGCAAAGAAAGCAGGCAAGTCACACTTTATGTTTAACGGCAAAAAATATAAAGTAAAAATGGACGACAAAACTGCAGATGCACTTACTGATGATGTAGAGGCAGAAATATCCGAAGGTCCAGGCGAAAGTGAATTACATCATGTAGACTTTGATAAGATTGATAGAGCAGATGTAAACACAATGAGTGAAATAGTTGCAGAGTATGTAAATGAAAATATGCAGGACTTACCACAAAGTGCCGCTTACTCATATGATGTTATTATTGATGTAGACATGAACGAAGATGTCAATGAGTCAACACAAGTAAATGAAGGTCAAGTTGAAGCAAGTGAATTAGTTATGGCGGCTAAGAGTATGGTCGACAAGTATGACCAAATGATTAAAGACCTAAGCGAAATGGCTAACGAAGACTTAGCACCTGTAGCAGATAAAGTACGTGATGAAATGGGTAGTGATGTAGCAGATAATTTTACTGCACAGATGACACAAGCATTAGAAAGTACACTAGGAATTATGAAAGCAGATAGAGCAACTGCAGAAAATGCAACAAGAGTATTAGTAGGTGATCAGCCTGCTGATACAATGGGTGATGATCCAATAATGACTGACGAACCAGACATGGAACCAACAGTAGATCAAGATGATGACTTTGCGGCTGCAGATGCGGCAATGGGCGGAGAAGAAGCAGATCTTGGTAGAGAAAAAAGGGACTAATTATGTATACACCATTAGATATGAGAAAACTACAGGATAGATTAGATGCTATCACAAAAGTAGAAGAAACAAAAGTAGAAGAAGTTGCTCCAGAAACAGCTCCTGAAGTTGAACAAGTAGAACTTGCACAACCTGAGGCAGACGGTGAGAGTAAAATACTAGGAATGAAATCCTAATGGATTACAGGCAATTACAGAATAAAATAGATGCTATTGCAAATGAAGATGATATGCAAGGCGGACATGACATTAATTTATTACAGGCAGTAGCAAAACAAATTGCTGATGATGTAGCAGATGGTGACTATACTGCAATAGATGATCTGTTAAAAAATGTCAGTGAAGCAGAACTAAAGGGATTCTTAAGCGAACAGTAATGCGTTTTTTTGAAGTAGATAGTGCAGTAGATGCAATAATGAGTGCGGCAATGCTGGCCCAAACCAAAGCAGGTTCTAGAGACATGCAAGGTCAACTAAGCATGAACGGCTTTCTACAGATGCTGAAGAACGTAGGCATTATGATGGATTACGAAGGTTTCAAAACAGTTTATGATACTAATCCACAGTTAGCAAATGTCATTGCTAAGTTTGATAAAGACAGTATAACATTTATAAGTGCTGATGGTGATAATCAGGAAGTTGATAATACTAAGCCTAGTAACCAAACACCACCAGACGAACGTATAACACAAATGGCGAGAAGTGCAGTGAGAACAAGAGAATTTAAAGAAAGTATTGTTAAAGAAGCAAGTTTTAGCAATGAGATGATTGAAAAACTTAGAGCTGCATATGAGCCTCTAAGAGGAAAGAAGATTCCACCTCTTCCTTTAATGAAAATATTTGATAAGATTGATTCAAATAAAGATGGTTTAGAACAATTATATAAAGCAGATATACCATTTGTTAGTATGATGGCAATGTCCAGACTTATGTTAAAACACAATTATAAAGCAGATGATATTAACAAACTTGGTAGCATTAGAAAAGAAAATTTTCAAGCCAACGAAGATGAAAAAGATGATGCAAAACTTATGACTCAGCAATTAAGAGACATAAGCGAACACCGTCGTATGCTTGAAAATATGATTATTAAATTAGCAGAACTAAACAAAAGTAGCGGTGACTTAACAGATCAATTGCAAACAATGTTTGACTTAAACACTAAGTTTAGTGCAGTAGTGCGTAGATCAATGGCAATCGTTCCTGTGTACGAAGACATGAATGAAGCAATACCAACTAGTGAATATGATTATGATATAAAAAAGTTTTTTACTAAAGTACAAGAACTTGAAGATGAGAATCAACACGGTGAAGTTGCTGAAATGCTTACAAAAATGTATGGCACAAACAGTGAATTAATGATTATACAAGGCATAAACGGTATGCATGCCAAAGAAGGAAGTATTGGTCCAGAAGCACAAAAGTTAAGAGATAAAATTAGTACCAAGTATTACTATCAGGCAGAACAAGACGCCAAGGATATGAAAGAAGGATTCGCAAGTGATGCACAACGCAAGGCAGCATTCGCAAGTGGTTATGATCCTAGTAAAAAGAAAAAACAAAAAGAATCTATACATGAAGGCATGATGGATAAAATAGAAAAAGATATTGATGCTGGCATGAGTGCAGATGCTATTATAGGCAAGTACGCAAACAAACGCACAACCAATACAGATGAAATTCGCAAAATGATTCAAAAAATTAAATTTAAAAAATTTAGGAACAAGTAATGGCAGTATTTCCGACAGGTTCACAAGCCAGAGAAAGAGCACAAGGTAACAATACACTTGTACAACAAATTGCTATTATGGAAGTTGCAGTACTAAACGCAATTACTGCCGGAACATTTACGGCATCAATTACAGATGCAAGTACAGTAACAATACAAGGTGCAACTATAACAGGTTCACCAATGACTGACAATGATACAGACGGTCAAAATTATTACAAAGCATATCAAGGAACAATCACAGACACTGTTAAAACAGAACAGATGAATGAGGTTATAGCACATTTTCAAAACAAAGGTTATACCATTGCTCGCAAAAGTACAAGCGGAACATATTTCTTTTGGGAAATAACCTGGTAAGGTAAACAATGCACACTGGCGAATTTAATCGCAGAATGAAGTTCGCATTTATGAATGACGATCCGTACGGAGTTCTTAGTGCAATTTACAATAATGACATACCACATCCTTATTTTAACCCACAACATATAGGTTTTAGTAAACTAAGAAGTTTTGATCATAACTTATGGTTAGAAAGAGAAGAGTCAACTAGGACTATTGTATTTGAGGATTTAGAATATATTATTCCTGGCGAACAATTTATATGGCAAGCATCAGGTACACCACCATGTATCGAAAAAGATATTTTGATAACAAGTAGTATAACTTACAAAGACTACTTATGGCCTTGTAAATATGCATTCAGCAGTTGGCATTTGGTGCAGACTCACATGCAAAATAAAGACACTTTTGTACAACATTATGAAACTAGACCATACTTTGCAGACATATTACTTGGAAATAATAAAGGTATGAGGAGTCAGTTTTTTGACTTGCTAAGAGAAAATAATCAATTAGAAAATAATCTTATAAATTTATTTGACGTTTACAAAACAGATTATATTGATAAAGGCACAGGTGAGATAGATTTATTCTTTAAAGATTTGAATGTAGAAGGATATACTAACACAACTGTATATTTCAAAGAAAATTTTGCTAGTCAATACATAAGCAAACATATACAAGAAGCAACTTGGATTAGTATTGTAGCAGAAACACTAGATGACAATAGGGTATTTTTTCCTACAGAAAAAACTGGTAAAGCATTAATGAGTAGTAAACCTTTTATTATATTAGGTAGTAAACACTTTCTTAAACATTTACGTAGTATAGGTTTCAAAACATTTCATCCTATAATAGATGAGAGTTATGATGAGATAGATGATCCAGTAAAACGTACTGAATCTGCTTTCAATAGTTTTATTGATTTACAGCAGCATGATCAACAAATTGTTAGATTACATTTAAAGGATATATTAGATCATAATGAAAGATGTATGCGAGATAAGTTATGGCTTACTAGGAATGCTAGGTCTATACTCGATCCTTTAGCAACCACTGTGTAACCTTATCCACTCTACTTTTAATATCTATTGTATAAATTAAATTTTGATTGTGTAACAACCTCTCTTTACATTTTTCATATAATAATGCCATATCTTGGCTTCTAATGTATTTGATAGTGTCAAATATTTTGTCTAATCTCATCTTTTCGTTACGACATGTATCATAACTTTCGTCCCATAAATCTCCAAATGTTTCGAATCCTTGATCACGTAGTAACTGTATACATCCTAGTGGGCCTGCAATGACAAACATATGTAAGTTAGCAATAGCACTGTAAGTTTTTTCTGTAACCATTAGTGGCACTGTTTGATTATTGTAATGTTGAAACGTAGTTTCTCCTATTATACTACAATAGGTATTTGAATATACACTTTGTGGTAATGATCTTATTTGATTACTATTATCAAAAGGACGGTAAGGAACAATACCTCTAGTAGTGTTAATTAAATCTAAGTCTTCCTGTGAGAATCCTAATCCAGGGAACCAATTAGCAATGTTTGGATCATTGTCTATGTAACTCCATATATAATCATGTAGTCCTCTATCAAATATTTTAGCAAGTAAATATCGTCTATGGCCTATATCTTTTCCATTTAGGAATAGAAAGTTTCTACTCTTTAAATTATTCCATTTAGGTTGTGTCCATATCTGACTAGCAGCAAAATCATGTATGTTAAAATGATAAGGCAACAATGCATTTCCTGTTATATATACAAAGTCTCTTTTAATACTAGAAGTGTCTTCAATAAATGCTTCGCCTGCATGCCATAAACATAATGGTAAGTCATCATTGGGTAGGTTAACAAAATCATCACTGGAAAATACCATATGAAATATAAAGTCACATTCTGGATAATAACCTAAGTAAGAAAATATATCTTTAATACGTGCTTGACTGTTAGAATAAATTACGGTGTGCTTGCCAGTAGACATTGAAATACTTTCTTGCTAGTTCGTATTCTATATTTAAGTCTAGAATTAACTCACAAAAAATTAAATGTCTTTCCACTGTTAGCCAATCCTGTAGATCAGTTTGTTTAACAGAATATAAAGGATTACTTGCAGGTTGCCAGTGTTCTACATCTCTTTTATAAAACTTTTCCCAACTTGTACCGCTAGTATCTTTACATTGTTGTAATATACGAACACGTTCTATATCGGGTATTATTTGTATACATGGTTTGTCACCAATGCACTCGTGTGATACACGATATGGCACTGATTGTTCCTGATCGTTGACTTCATATGCTAACCAATTACTTAAATCTTTAGGTATATTAATAACTTTTTTATACCAATCTATATCAGTCATAAATACCATGTTAGCATAAAATTTTCCTTGGCTATATGCCATATAATATAGATTTATTTTTTTCATTGTGCTATACTTATTTAATGATAATACAAAAATATGAATATAAAGCCATAAAGCGAAAAACTTTAGATGGCAAACGACACTATACAACTCCAGATGGATCGGCAGTTCCAAGTGTTACAACTATCCTTGATAAAACTAAATCGGAAGAGAAACGACAAGCATTACGTAATTGGAAGAAGCGTGTTGGAGAAGCAAAAGCACAGCAGATTGTTACTGAAGCTGCTGGTAGAGGTACACGTATGCATAAATGGTTAGAGGACTATGTTGAAACAGGTACAATGGGAGAGCCTGGTAGTAATCCTTACAGTTTGCAAAGTCATAAGATGGCAGGACTAATATTAGAACATGGACTTAAAAATGCAGATGAGTATTGGGGTACAGAAGTGCCATTGTACTACAGTGGACTTTATGCAGGCACAACAGACTTAGTTGGTATGCATAAAGGTGTTCCAAGTATAATGGACTTTAAACAAACAAATAAGCCAAAGAAGACAGAATGGGTTGAAGATTATTTCCTACAACTATGTGCTTATGCTCATGCACATAATAATATGTTTGAAACGACTATAAACAAAGGTGTCATACTTATGTGTAGCAAAGATTATCAGTATCAAGAATGGATACTTGAGGGCAAAGCATTTGATCATTATAGTAACATTTGGTTTGATAGAGTTGCAGAGTATTACGGATAAATACACTATATTAACAGGAGTATAGAACGTGGCTATAGTACAAATTTCACGAATTCAACATAGACGAGGTGTAGCAGAAAACTTACCACAATTAGCAGTGGGAGAGTTAGGATTAGCAGTAGATACAAAAAGACTTTATATTGGAAACGGAGGATCCGATGCTCCTAAAATAGAAAATATAGAATTACTTACTGCAAGTAGTGATTTGTTAGATAGTGCAGATACGTATACATATAAAGGTGCAGCATCTGGTTACAACGCCATAACAGGTGTTTCAGCAAATAGTCCTGTAACTCGTACGATGTTACAAAAGTTTGACGATTTTGCAAGTGTTAAAGATTTTGGTGCTACTGGTGATGGAAGCACAGACGACACTGATGCAATTAACAGAGCATTATTTCAACTCTATAGTCGTGCTACAAACACACAAATACGCAGAGCCTTATATTTCCCTGCAGGAACTTACGTTGTAACAAATGTAATAAAGATTCCAACATATGCAACTTTAATAGGTGAAGGGCACGATAGTAGTATTATAAAAGCAACGAGTGCATCACCAGATTGTATTGCAATGACTGCAGATTCATTACAACAAGTCGATGGTAGCATTGGTACTGGTGGAGCAAGTCTTCCAGGTGAAGTTCATGTTAGTGGAATGGCATTTTATGCAAGTGTTGATACAGTAGATTGCTTTGTAGTAAATCAAGCACATAATGTTACTTTTAGTCATTGTCTATTCAAAGGATATCAAACAGTAGTTCCAGGTGCAGCAGAAAATAGTGCAAATTCATTGAAACTAGAAAGTACAACATCAAGAGAAACAGAACATGTTCATTGTGTAGGTTGCACATTTACAAGGTCAAACTTTTTAGTAAATGCTGATCACGATATGAGTAGCATTACATTTAGTGGATGCGATTTTAAATTTGCTTTTAAAGGTATTAAGATAGGTGAAACTATTACAGGTAGTGCACCTAGTGTAGATGGACCACGTGGTGTAAAAGTTACAAATAGTTTATTTGATGATATTTACAGTAGTGCAATTCACGGTTATAACGGCCCTGGATTGACAAGTGCTTTTAATACATTTAGAGATTGTGCAAATAACAATTTAGGTATAGGAAATCCTATTACACATGTAATTAATTTTGCAAAGTCAGGTATGAATAGTATCAGCGATGATTTTGAAAGAACAGATGCAAATGTTACAAGTACTAAACTAAGAGTTAATCATGTTGGTACCAGTATCAATACAAAAGAACTTGCAATAGGTAATTATGCAAGACAATATGGATCAACAATAACATTAGATGACAATAGTTCTAAATCTAGTGGTATAACTTTTAGTGATAATAATTCGTTAGAAAATGCAGTCGAGATTGAGTATCTGATTACAAGAGGTACTGCAAAGCGACAAGGAGTTTTAACTATAACACATGATGCAAACGGACAAGTAATTAACGACAATTTCCAGGAAAATAATGGTAGTGTTGGTGTTACTTTTTCCTTGACAAATGTATCAAATACTACTACACTTAATTATGTTACTACAAGTACAGGTAGTACTGCTAGTTTCAAACATACAATAAGAATTCTAAAATAATTATATAGTCTTTTAGACACATCAGTAATAATGTGTTATCTACAGGAGCCTGTGATCTGTAAATAACAAAACAAAAGAAATATCAAGAGGTTCAAAATGAACAATACACAAGTAACAAAAAGAGACGGCACCACAGAAGACCTTGATTTAGATAAACTACACAAGGTCGTTTTTTATGCCTGTGAAGGAATCACAGGAGTAAGTCCTAGTGAAGTTGAGATACGTAGCAATGTACAATTTTATGATGGCATACCTAGTGTAGATATTCAAGAAACACTTATTAAAAGTGCGGCTGATTTAATTAGCGAAGAGACACCCGGGTATCAATATGTTGGCGGCAGACTAATAAACTATCATTTACGTAAGATGGTCTATGGAGAGTTCGAGCCATGGCATATTAAGAAACTAGTGCAACGTAATGTTGACATTGGATTTTATGATAAAGAATTATTAACAAGTTATGATGAAGATGAGTGGAGTGCAATAAACGGATTTATTAAACACGATAGAGATGAAGACTTAACCTATGCGGCTATGGAACAATTTAGAGGAAAGTATCTTGTAAAAAATCGTGTAACAAATGAAATGTTTGAAACACCACAAATGGCATATGTATTAATTGCAGCAACATTGTTTGCACATTATCCAAAGAACACACGTATGCAATACGTAAAGGATTATTATGATGCAATATCTACCTTTGATATTAGTTTGCCTACTCCTGTTATGGCTGGCGTACGAACGCCGCAAAGGCAGTTTTCGTCCTGTGTACTCATTGAAACTGCAGATAGTTTGGACAGTATTAATGCTACTACTAGCAGTATCGTTAAGTATGTATCCCAGAAAGCAGGCATTGGGATTGGTGCAGGCTCCATCCGTGCATTGGGATCACCAATTAGAAACGGAGATGCTTACCACACAGGAGTTATCCCTTTTTACAAAATGTTTCAAAGTGCAACTCGTTCCTGCAGTCAAGGTGGAGTGCGTAATGGAGCAGCCACATTGTACTATCCCATATGGCACTATGAAATTGAAGATCTTCTCGTGCTAAAAAATAACAAAGGTACAGAAGATAACCGTGTAAGACACATGGACTATGGCGTACAGTTTAGTAAATTATTTTACGAAAGATTAATTAGTGGTAGCAACATTACACTATTCAGTCCACATGATGTACCTGGTCTATATGAAGCATTTTTTGCAGACCAAGATAAGTTTAAAGAATTATATGAAGCGGCTGAACGTAAGACAAGTATCCGTAAAAAGTCTATTCCTGCTAGTGTATTATTTGCCAGTTTTATGGAAGAACGTAAAAACACAGGAAGAATATATTTGCAAAACGTAGACCATGCGAATGAACACAGTAGTTTTAAAACAGACGTTGCTCCTATAAGACAAAGCAATTTATGTTGTGAGATTGACTTACCTACAAAGCCACTCAATGACTTTAATGATGAGGAAGGCGAGATTGCACTATGTACATTAAGTGCAGTCAATTGGGGGAACATTCGTAGACCAGAAGATTTTAAAAAACCATGTGAACTTGCAGTACGTGGACTAGATGCACTACTAACATATCAAGATTACCCTGTAAAGGCGGCACAAGCAAGTACAATGAAACGTAGGCCTTTAGGTATTGGTATAATTAATCTTGCATTTTTCTTAGCAAAAAATGATACAAACTATAGTAATCCTAATTTAGATTTAATAGATGAATATGCAGAGGCATGGAGTTATTACTTAATAAAAGCAAGTGCAGACCTAGCAATAGAAGAGGGTGCATGTCCTGGCAACAATGAAACAAAGTATGGCGATGGTATTACTCCTAACCAAACATATAAGAAAGATGTTGACGATCTTATTGCACATCAAGAACGTATGGATTGGACAGGCTTACGTAAACAATTAAGTGAAACAGGAATACGCAATAGTACACTAATGGCACTAATGCCTAGTGAAACATCTGCACAAATATCAAATGCAACAAATGGTATTGAACCACCTAGAGCATTTGTAAGTGTAAAACAAAGTAAGGATGGCGTACTTAAACAAGTAGTACCTGGCTTTCATAGATACAAAAACAAATATGAATTATTATGGGATCAAAAAAGTCCTGAGGGTTATATAAAAATAATGGCAGTATTACAAAAATATATTGACCAAGGAATAAGTGTAAACACAAGTTATAATCCGCAACACTTTGAAGAAGAAAAAATACCAATGAGTACTATGTTACAACATTTACTAATGGCATATAAATATGGTACCAAACAATTATATTATTTTAACACATTTGACGGTAGTGGAGACAATATGAGTGAACTTGTTGATACTGTAAACTTACAAATTCCTCAAGAAGAAATTATTGAGGAAGACTGCGAAGCATGTACGATATAGAGAGAAACAATGGCAATATTAAATACAACTAAACACAATCACACAGAGAAGATGTGCTTCTTTGATGGCGAGTTAGGAATGCAAAGATATGATACACTAAAGTATCGTGCCTTTGATAAACTTACAGACAAGCAGTTAGGTTTCTTTTGGAGACCAGAGGAAGTAGATATATTAAAAGATGCAAAAGACTTTAAAGAACTTACTGATAACGAACGTCATGTGTTTACAAGTAATCTTAAAAGACAGATTTTATTAGATAGTGTACAAGGTCGTGCACCAGCAGAAGCATTTAATCCTATTACTAGTTTACCTGAACTAGAGAACTGGATTACAACATGGACATTTAGTGAAACGATTCATAGCCGTAGTTATACACATATCATTCGTAATGTATACAGTGACCCAAGTAAAATCTTTGATGAGATGATGGATGTACAAGAAATTGTAGACTGTGCAGATAGTATTACACTATGTTACGATGAACTAATTGAAAAGTCTGCATACTATAATTTATTAGGTGCAGGCACACATACAGTAAATGGCAAGAAGATTGTAATTGATTTATATGAACTAAAAACATTATTGTATAAAACTCTTATGAGTGTAAACATATTAGAAGGTGTACGTTTCTATGTGTCGTTTGCATGTAGTTGGGCGTTTGCAGAACTTAAGAAGATGGAAGGCAATGCTAAGATTATAAAATTTATTGCTCGTGATGAGAATGTACACTTAGGTTCAACACAACAACTACTTAAGATACTTCCAAAAGATGATAAAGACTTTGCAAAGATTGCAGAAGAGACACGTGAAGAATGTGTACAGATGTTTGTTGATGCAGTAGACCAAGAAAAACAATGGGCAGACTATTTGTTTAAAGATGGAAGTATGATTGGATTAAACAAGCAATTATTAGACCAATATATTGAATGGATTGCGAATAAACGTATGAACGCAGTAGGTTTGAAAAGTCCATATAGTGTACCACAAGCAAATCCTTTACCTTGGACTAGCAAATGGATAGCAGGTGGTGAAGTACAAGTAGCACCACAAGAAACAGAAATATCAAGTTACATTATAGGTGGTACTAAACAAGATGTCGAAAAAGATACCTTTGCAGGATTTGCATTATAATCTAAATGTTTGGATTAGCAAAATTCTAAGTATACCTGATACAACTTTCAATAACTTACCTCCTTGTCCTTATGCAAAAAAAGCATGGATGGAGGATAAGGTTGAAGTTTGTGCGTTTGATAGTTGGGTGGATGCTTATAGTACTTTGCTAACAAGAGAATACGACTTCAGCGAAACAGAAGTAATTATATTTGCATTTCCCTCTGAAGATATCACACCCTTTCAATTAAGTAGTATGCTTGATGCCGCCACTGCTACTTGGGGTAAAGATCATATTGTAGTACTAGAAGATCATCCAGACGATTTAGAAGAAGTAGATGGATTCAAACTTAACTTTGGTAAGTGCTGTTTATTGCTCATACAACTTCGAAGTAAATTAAACGAAGCAAGATCATATCTTCATTCTAAACAATATTATAAAAACTGGACACAAGAATATAAGGATGCGGTGCAGGGTAGATGAGTTATTGTTACATAGATTTGAAAGAAACAGATTACAAAACAAAATTAACAGACTACAAACTATTTGCTGATTATGAAAAGCCACCTGTTGAAAAAATGTTAGAAATATATCAACTGTATGCAGACTATAAAAAGTTGAATAGTTTATGGCCAATATATCCTGAAGAATTTAGTGCAAAACAAAATGATATAATAGGTTACTATGATCAAAATAGACTTATTGGTTGGAGCATGATGTACAAGATTAACTATCATGTAGTTGAAGCATTACAGTTTGCATGGGATTATAAAAATCCTAAACTAAAATTAGGTATACAAAGTATGAAAACAGAATGTGCTATATATAAAGACTTAGGTTATAAAATAATTATATTAGGTGAAGCACATAATTATAAGAGAAGTATCGATGGATTTAAAATTTTTGGACCACGAAATAGAGGATTGGGACCTATGGAACCTTCATCCACAACATAGATGGGTATTCAACAAACTACAACTTGCATTAGATTTAGGTTACCACGCAGGACCATGTCCTACACTACCTAGGCTTGCTGGTTTCTATTGTATTAGACCTATCTATAATTTGTATGGTATGGGTTTACATGCTAGTAAAGTATGGCTAGACACAGACGATAACAGTCAAGTAATGAATAAACAACATCCAGGTAATTTTTATTGTGAGTGGTTCGATGGACCACATTACAGTATAGATTATGAATGGAACGAAGGTTGGAAACCTATACACGCAACACAAGGCTATAATAATAGTGATGACCTTATACATTTTACAAGATGGGATAGGATAGAACCACCTCATATAGAATTACATCCTATGTTAGATAAATTAAAAGATGTAAAAGTCTTGAATATTGAGTTCAAAGATAGTAAAATAATAGAAGTACATTTAAGACTTGGAAACTTAGCAGGTGACTGGTATGGGTTAGGAGATGCACAAACTATTATTCCTGTTTGGAAAAGCACTACAAAAGAATTTATCCATCAACATAAAGACCATGGTTATAAGTTTATAGATAGACCTGAAAACGCAACAGATAAAATAGAAAATTATAGATTAGGATTTTTATACAAATAAATGCAAGTAAATATTTTGACAGATCCAGATGTAGGTGGTAATTTTATAAATTGGAGTTTATATTACCTTACAGGCCATACAGAGTTTTTTAACCTGACTACAAAACAATTTGAACCTTTGGTTGATAATCCACTTAATCAGTACAATAGTCATGCCCATCCAGGTAATTTTCCAAGGCATAGGAGATTTATATTAGAATTACCTAAAAGTCCGGCAGATCGTTTGGATGTAGTTTATATACATCATTTAGGAAGTCAGTATACAAATGAACAAATACAAGAATCTTTTGATCATTTATTAGGCATGACAGATAAAAATATTATTAGCACAAATAATACTGTTAGTTATTGGAATTGGACTGAAATAAGGAGACGTACAGGTCAAAAGAGATTTGCGACTTATCTTAAAGATGTAGACTTTGATACTATATGGGATAAAAGAGAATATATTGCAAAGAATTTTAATAATCCACATGAAGATCAATGTGTTAGTCAATTTATTAAAGATTATGATGAGACTATGTATTATGTAGATGTTGCTGATATTTGGCAATATTTAGATGTTGTATTACAAGATATTATACCATGGATAGGTTATACTATTGATGAATCTCGTTTTGATAAATGGTATGTAATCTATAATAAATGGCGTAAAATGACTATGCAACGTTTCCGATTTCATTGGTATCTAAATGAAATAATAGATGCTATAGTAACGAACAAGTATATTAATCTTATGAGATTTAATTTGGATCTTATGCAAGAATGTGTTATACTACATATATTAATGACAAAACACAATTCTAATCTACTAGCAGAGGGACTAGAATATTTTACAGATACAAAACAATTGCATAATTTACTAACACCTTATAAGGGTAAACAATGATAGTACTTGGATATATATTAGTAGTAGTGAGTATAGACGTAAATGGAGACGTACAAGGAAAAGGCTTAGACTACTACAAAACTTATGAAGAATGTATGCTAGAAGGACTTAATCGTAAAAGTTATTCTCCTCCTGGTGTATCATATACATGTGTAGAGGATTATTTACGGTGATAACAGTATATACAAAAGACTTATGTGGTTACTGCCATATGGCAATGAACTATTTAAAAGAAAACAATTTGGAATTTGAGGAGATTAATATTGATCATAATCCAGAAGCTCGTGCATTTCTTAAAGCAGGTGGCCATAAAACTTGCCCGCAAATCTACTACCGTTCAAACATACTCGTCGAAGGTGGTTGTAACGGATTACTTGCACTATCCAAAGAACAAATAGACTCTAGGATAAAATCATTTGATCTAGAAGATTTTAATTTTGACATATCATTTAAATTATAATAGCATATAATAATGAAGGTAAATACAGTATGTTCCCAATAGTATGTGTAGGCGACACAAATGCCGCGGGTGGTATAGCAATGGCACCCAGACCAACAGTAATAGCAGCAGGTAGACCCTTGGCAGCCTTCGCAAGTCCAGTAAGTCCTCACCCTTGTTGTGGTGCTCCAGGTTGTTCAATTCATTGTGTAGCAATTATAACAGGTGGTGCTATGACTGTATTTGCAGAAGGACTACCAGTACATAAAGTTATGGATATAGATAGTTGTGCTCATCCTAGAGTAACAGGTGCTCCGAATGTATTAGTTGGAGGTGCAAGTGGAGGCGGCGGCCCGGCTGCATCTAGTATGGCTTCAGGCCCAGTGGTGACATAATGGCATATGGTTCAAGTGCAGGCATAAGTTATTTAGGTGCAATGGCATCAGGTGCTCTGGAAGATGGCAATGGACTTGCTCCAGGTACAAAAGAACTAGTAGCATTGACAAAAGCGACTGCAAATGGTCATGTAGGAATCACATCAAATGCTAGAAATGCAACTAACCAACCTAATAGTGGTGCAATAGATACTTTAGGTAATAGAGATATAAGTGGCTTCGGTGCTTTTACTGGAGTTGTACCAAGTACATATACAAGTACAGTAGGCACAGGATTAGGCATGGATAGACTTGCAGCTCATGTGAATTTGATGTTCGGTACTAGTCCAATACAAATGGCACAAACATTTTTCATATCAAACAGTCTAGTATCAAGTAGTAAAAGACTTGCCCCTACTGTGCAAAAACTAAGAAATGGAATAGAATTTGGCAAATTTCCTAATGCAGATACACTTGTTTATCCTGAGGATGGTGTGTTTCCTA
>Ga0115013_10001151_pt1 | contig 15459 bp, 15 predicted proteins | sample SouAtlMetagenome_2_FD_88686 | JGI IMG/M metagenome (GOLD analysis project Ga0115013, IMG submission 88686) | Marine eukaryotic phytoplankton communities from Atlantic Ocean - South Atlantic ANT15 Metagenome | ecosystem: Environmental > Aquatic > Marine > Oceanic | place: South Atlantic Ocean...
AATACTGATTAGCAAGTTTTTACCTTTTTCAGAATGCCAAAAATTTCCATATTGACCACGCCCTCTGCTCTGGTATTTTGACACTACCATTGAGTAATCTTCAAGATCAATATTACAAAATAATTCATTTAAATATTGGTTAGTTGATTCAGTGGCATCAAGTTTGATTATTTGCATAATGATTATTAAAATAAATTATAATTTTATTAAGATAATTAATCGTGATTTAGAGTTAAAAAAACAATAAATTTGCATTGTAATACTAATATATGATAAAAAAAAAATCTAGCCCAGATGAACTTATTGCTTTAATTATTAAAGGAATGGAAGATATTAAAGGCGAGAATATAAGTTTATTAGATCTAAGAAAAATCGAAAATACAGTTTGTGATTATTTTATAATTTGTAATGGCAACTCAAATACCCAAGTTAATGCAATTATCAGCTCAATACAAAAAATTGTTAGTAAAGGAATCAAAGAAAAACCTTATCATATTGAAGGGGTTGAAAATGCTGAATGGATTTTAATGGATTATGTAAATGTTGTTGTTCATGTATTTCAGAAAAAAACAAGAGAGTATTACGATATAGAAAATCTATGGGGTGATGCTAAAATCACTATGATGAATTCAAGTTATTAAAACTTTTTTTATATATGTCTAAAAGTAAAAAACAAAACAACAGATTTAATAATTATTGGCTATTTGCGCTAATCATCGGGGTGTTTTTAGTATTCAATATTTCTTTTACCAATTCTGGTTCAGTCACAACAACTCCCTCAAAATTTTTTAAATTTCTCAAAGATGGAGATGTAAAAAAAGTCGAAATTGTAAACAAAAGAAATGCTCGAGTATATTTAAAGGAAAGTGCAAGTAATAAGGAAATTCATAGAAAATCAAAACAGAAACAAATTTTACCAATAGGCGTTTCTCCAAATTACACATTTGAATTTGGGGATGTTCAATTATTTCAAAAACAACTTGAAGACGTAATAGTTGAAGAAGATCTTGAAACTGAACTTAATTTCACAACAGAAACTAATGCTTTTGGAGATATTTTAATTTCAATAATTCCGTTTGTATTAATAATTGCTGTATGGATTTTTATAATGAGAAGAATGTCTGGAGCTGGTGGAGCTGGTGGAGGTGGTCAAATTTTTAATATAGGTAAATCTAAAGCAAAATTATTTGATGAAAAACTTGAAACCAAAACAACTTTTGAAGATGTTGCTGGCTTAGAGGGTGCAAAAGAAGAAGTTCAAGAAATCGTTGATTTTCTAAAAAATCCTGATAAGTATACATCACTTGGTGGAAAAATACCAAAAGGCGCATTATTAGTTGGCCCTCCAGGTACTGGAAAAACTTTACTTGCCAAGGCTGTTGCCGGAGAGGCAAAAGCTCCATTTTTCTCGCTATCAGGTTCTGATTTCGTAGAAATGTTTGTTGGAGTTGGTGCATCAAGAGTCAGAGATCTATTTAAACAGGCTAAAGAAAAATCACCCTCGATAATTTTTATAGATGAAATTGATGCTATTGGAAGAGCTAGAGGTAAAAGTAATTTTTCAGGTTCTAATGATGAGCGAGAAAACACTCTAAATCAATTACTAACTGAAATGGATGGATTTGGATCAAATACGAATGTTATTGTTTTAGCTGCAACTAACCGTGCAGATGTTTTAGATAAAGCTCTTATGAGAGCAGGCCGATTTGACAGACAAATCTATGTAGACTTACCTGATTTAAGAGAGAGAAAAGAAATTTTTGAAGTTCATTTAAAACCATTAAAAAAGTCTAATGCACTTGATACAGACTTTTTATCTAAACAAACACCAGGGTTTTCAGGCGCAGATATTGCAAATGTTTGTAATGAAGCAGCACTAATCGCTGCTAGAAAAAATAAAAAATTAGTTGAAAAACAAGATTTTCTTGATGCAGTTGATAGAATAATTGGTGGTCTAGAGAAAAAAAATAAGATTATTACACCTGAAGAAAAAAAAGCAGTTGCTTTCCATGAAGCTGGACATGCGACGGTTAGCTGGATGCTTGAACATGCAGCTCCACTTGTAAAAGTTACAATTGTTCCAAGAGGTAGATCATTAGGAGCTGCTTGGTACCTCCCTGAGGAAAGACTGATAGTAAGGCCAGAGCAAATGTTAGACGAAATGTGCGCTGCTCTGGGTGGGAGAGCTGCTGAAAAAGTTATTTTCAACAAGATATCCACAGGAGCACTAAGTGACTTAGAAAAAGTAACCAAACAAGCAAGAGCAATGGTGACTGTCTATGGGCTTAGTAATAAAATCGGAAATTTAACATATTACGACTCATCAGCTCAAAATGAATTTGGATTTACTAAGCCCTACAGTGAGCAAACTGCTGAGTTAATTGACAAAGAAATTTCTGATATTGTAGAAAAACAGTACAAACGCGCAATTGATTTATTAGAAAAACATAAAGACAAATTAATAGAGTTGGCAAATGTTTTATTAAAAGATGAAGTAATATTTAAAGATAATTTAAAAACAATTTTTGGAAAAAGACCTTTTGAAAAAACCAAAAAAAAATCACCAAAAGAAGAAGAAGAGTAGAGCAATTTTAATTAAAATATAAACATTAGATATTTTTAATTCTTTATCTTTGAAAATAGATGAATTTTTAATGCTTTGCCTTCAAAATGAATTTATTTCGAAAAATATTTAGTTCAACTTCTAATGAACAAAAAGAACCCCCTAAAAATCAAGAGGATGGTATGTTTTCCCCAAAAAAAGAACTTCATGCAGATGAACTCTTTACAATAAATTTTAATGAAAACGGTGGTAAATTCTTGTATTCTGAATCAATTGATGAAGCACATAGTTTCCTAAAACAAATATTAAATGAAAATAACTGGAATGATAAGTCTGTTCTAATTCTAAACTCTAAGCTCAAAAAGCAATTTAAAAACTTTAAATGGGAAGTAACTAAAAGTTTAAAAGAAGGGCATTTATTATTCACTACCTGTGAATATTTAATTTCAAATGATGGTTCAATTTTAATATCATCTAATCAAATTGCTGAAAAAAAATTAAAAGATTTACCAAAGAATTTTATTGTTTTTGCAAGTACAAGTCAAATTGTCCAATCTATTGGTGAAGGACTTCAGGGGATTAAAGCTAAAAATAAAAAAAATATCCCTTCAAACATTACAACAATTAAGCATTTTAAGGTTGATGAGGAGAATAATTTCTTAAGTTATGGAAGTAGTTCTAAAAATTTATACTTGATATTATTGGAAGATTTATAATTTGGTTTTGAAGGAGTTTATAAAAAGATCAATTTCTGGAGTTTTATTTGCTAGTGTATTAATTTTAGCAGCACAAAATAGGCTGTCTTTTCTAGCATTAGTCCTTATTTTTGGATTGATTTCTCTAAAAGAGTTCAATACACTGATTGAACAAAAAAATCCCTTATCATACTTAATTTTTATATTCTTGTTTTCAACTTTTGGCTTTTTAGATCTAGTATTAGAATCTCCAGCTTTAATAGATGAAGCATCTCAAATAATACATGTTGTTTGTATTTTTGTCTTGCTTTTCCTAACTAGAGATTTATTTTCTTCAAAAAGCTTACCTAAACTACTAACAAATCGATACATAAATACAACGTTCTATATAAGCTGCGGTTTTATTTTTTTAATATTAATTTCTTTGAGTTCAGGCGCATATAGTTCTAGTACAATAATTGGAATGTTCATATTAATTTGGACAAATGATAGTTTTGCATATATAATTGGAAGTAATTTTGGTCGCCAAAAGTTGTTTGAAAGTGTTTCACCAAAAAAAACCGTAGAGGGTTTCCTTGGTGGTCTGTTCTTCTCAACAGTTGCAAGTTATCTTCTTTTTAAATATGCTAATAACTTAGAGTTTTCAAACTGGTTAATGATAAGTGTAATAGTAAGTGTTTTTGGAACTATTGGGGATCTAATAGAATCTAAATACAAGAGACAAGCAAATGTAAAAGATAGCGGAAATTTGATTCCAGGTCACGGAGGTTTATTAGATCGAATGGACAGTGCTATATTTATTGCTCCGTTTATTTATTTATTTATAAAAATTTTAAATTATGTTTCATAAGGAAGGTCATAAAATTATTTTAATAACTTTTTTATCCTTAGGTTCTGTTTTTTTATTAATTGATCTAATTGATATTGGATATGTCGAAAAATCTTTAAAAATTTTAATAATTCTATTATTTCTGTTAATAATTCAATTTTTTAGAAACCCTAAACGCTATACTAAACAAAATGACTTTCATGTAATTTCCCCAGTAGATGGTAAAATTGTAGTAATTGAAGAGGTAGAAGAAAAAGAATATTTTAAAACTAAACGAATACAGGTTAGTATATTTATGTCACCAATTAATGTTCATGTGACCCGATATCCAATCAGTGGGAAAATCCTTTTTAGTAAATACCATCCAGGAAAATACCTTTTTGCATGGCACCCTAAATCAAGTGAAAAAAATGAGCATACTACAGTGGTCATCAAAAATAAAAAATTTGGAATCTTGCTATATAGACAAATAGCAGGTGCTTTAGCAAGACGTATTGTCAATTACGCAAAAAAAGATGATATTGTTAGTCAAGGTAGTGATGCGGGTTTTATTAAATTTGGATCAAGAGTTGATTTATTTTTACCATTAGATTGTAAAATTAATGTAAAGCTTAATCAAAAAGTTAGAGGTGGTGAAGAAGTAATTGCTGAAATTTAATTATGAATCAAAAAAAAATAGATAAAAAATTTAAAATTGCCGTTGATAATATCAACAACCATAAGGAACCTTTTCCAGCGGATACATTACTAAAATTATATGCTTATTACAAAAAAGCTACAAATAACTACAGTCGTCCAAGCAGTAGTAAGCCAATAATAAATGCGTTCAAAACAAATGCTCTATTTCAGGTGGAAGATATTTCACAAGACGAGGCTAAAAAAAGATACATTGAATTGGCTGAAAAATATTTAAATTATACGCCTTAAAAATCATTCTAAGCTTTTCAGGCTTATTTCAAGTGTATCAATTTTTGCTAGTGCGTCAGCTTCTTTTTTCTTTTCACTAGCAATAATATGCTCAGGAGCGTTTAATACAAATCCTTTATTTGACAGCTTCTTTTGAACAGATTTTAAAAACCCTTTTGTATAGCTCAATTCTTCATTAATTTTTGAAACCTCACGCTCAATATCAATTTTAATATCTGAAACTAAAAAATACTCATTTGATTTAACTCTAAACGAAAACGCATTTTCAACACTTTGTTTGGTGTAAAGAATTGATGAAATATTGCATAGTTTTGAAATTATTCCATCAAATTCACTTGATGTTGAAATATTATTAATAACATGGAGTACTAAGGATTTTTTAAACTTTATTTGTTTTGTTTTTCTAATATTCCTAATGTTTGAAATAACTTCAGATGCAAATTTAAAATCTTCCAAAATTAATTTATCAAAAGGTTCTACTTTTGGCCATTTTGATACAATCAAAGCTTGCTTTTTTGTTCTTTTCTTTAAATAATGCCATATTTCTTCAGAAACAAATGGCGTAAACGGGTGTAATAAACTTAGGTTCTTTTCCAATAAATCTACTAAAAAATCATAGGTTTTTTTATCAATTGGTTTCCCAAAAGGAGGTTTAACCATTTCGAGAAGCCATGAGCAATAATCATCCCAAATTAATTTATATATTGACATTAATGCGTCACTTAATCTGTATTTAGAAAAATGATCTTCAATTTCTATTAGAGTCTTTTGAAGTTTTGCATTATACCAATTCAAAGCAATTATAGAAATTTTTGGCTGAGGAATATCTTTAATTTCCCAACCTTTTATTAAACGAAATGAGTTCCAAATTTTATTAACAAAAGATTTACCCTGATTACACAATGCTTCATCAAATAATAAATCATTACCAGCAGTAGAACTTAGTAAAAGGCCAACACGTACAGCGTCTGCACCATAATTATTAATTAGCTTAATTGCGTCAGGTGAATTCCCTAGGGATTTACTCATCTTTTGACGCTTTTTATCGCGTACCAAACCTGTCAAATATACGTTCTTAAAAGGTCTCTCTTTTTTGAATTCATAACCCGAAACTATCATTCTTGCTACCCAAAAAAATAAAATATCAGGCCCAGTAACTAAATCATTTGTTGGGTAATAATACTTAATTTCCAAATTGTCAGGGTTTCTTATACCATCAAATACTGAAATTGGCCAAATCCATGAAGAAAACCAGGTGTCCAAAACATCAGATTCTTGTTTTAAATCATCAATTATGTAATTATGATCATTTGTTTTTAAATGAACTAGTTTTAGTGCCTCATCAATTGATTTAGCAACAACAAAATCGTCTTTACCATTACCATAATAATATACCGGAATTCTCTGACCCCAATAAAGCTGTCGCGAGATATTCCAATCACGTATATTTTCCATCCAGTGACGATATGTATTTTTAAATTTATCCGGGAATAATTTTATTTTTTTATTTTGTAAGACAGCTTGCATGGCAGGTTTAGCCAAATCTTTCATTTTTAAAAACCATTGTTCTGATATACGTGGCTCAATTATTTCTTTAGTTCTCTCTGAAGTCCCAACTTTGTGAAGATACTGTTCAGTTTTAATTAAGCACCCTGAGGTTTTTAATTCTTTAACTATTTTCTTTCTAACAATAAATCTATCTTCTCCCTCATAGTGAAGACCATTTTGGTTAAGGGTAGCATCAGGATTAAAAATATCTATGACCTCAAGGTTATGCCTTTCACCCAAAGTTTTATCATTTTCGTCATGTGCTGGAGTTACCTTTAAACATCCTGTACCAAATTCCATATCAACGTATTCATCCTCAATAATTGGAATAACTTTACCAACTAAAGGAACTATAGCCTTCTTGTTGCTCAAGTGCTTATATCTATCATCTTTTGGATTTATACAAATAGCAGTGTCACCAAAAATTGTTTCTGGTCTGGTAGTTGCAACAACTAATTTATCATCGCTATTTAGAACTTGGTATTGTAAATAATATAAATTCCCTTGACGCTCCTCATATATAACTTCTTCATCAGAAAGTGTAGTTTTTGCCTTTGGATCCCAATTGACCATTCTAAAACCTTTATAAATAAGCCCTTTTTTATATAGATCAATGAAGGATAAAATAACAGATTCACTCATTTGCTTATCAAGTGTAAATTTTGTTCTATCCCAATCACATGAACAACCTAATTTTTGTAGCTGTTTTAAAATAACCCCTCCATACTCATCTGTCCAATTCCATGCATGTTGCAAAAATTCTTCGCGACTTAAATTATTTTTATTTATGCCGTTTTCTTTGAGCTTGGCTACAACTTTTGCTTCAGTAGCAATAGAAGCATGATCAGTACCAGGAACCCAACATGCATTTTTACCTTGCAGACGAGCACGCCGGATAAGAACATCTTGAATAGTATTATTTAGCATATGCCCCATATGTAAAACACCAGTAACATTAGGAGGTGGAATAACTATAGTGTAAGGTTCTCTGTTATCAGGTTTAGATTTAAAATATTTATTTTTCAGCCAATAGTCATACCACTTTAGTTCAATTTTGTTGGCATCATAACTTGATAGAATAGTCATTTAATTTAAAACATTTAATATAGTAGGTAAAAGTACTTATTATATTAGATTCATATAAATATTTTTGTTTATAAAAATAAACCTATTATTTTTGATAAAGTTAAATTTTAAATTTTAATAAAATTTATTTGTCATGAAAAAAATATTTATAGTGTTAGTTCTTAGCCTCTGTTGTATTTCTTTATCAGCACAAAATAATAAGTCTGCAAAGATCGAGTTTGAAACTACAATTATTGATTACGGAACGATTGAAAAGGGATCTAATGGTCTTCGTGTATTCAAATTTAAAAATACAGGTAATGCTCCTTTAGTTGTAAGCTCTGTTAAATCAAGTTGTGGATGTACAGTTCCTAAAAAACCTGAAGCTCCAGTGATGCCCGGTGAATCTGGAGAAATTGAAGTTAAATACGATACAAACAGAGTAAATCCAATAAGAAAAACTATTACGGTTACCTCAAATGCTGATACACCAACAGTAGCTTTGAAGATAAAAGGAAATGTAATCGATTCAAGTAAAAAAAATGCTATGGAAAAAACAAAAAGTATTGTTGAAAAATAGCATAAAAACCATTTTATAAAAATCACCTTTAAAACTGTTTTTTAGATCATTCAATCTTAATACTATTAAACTTTAAATTAAATTTAAGTTTAAAATAAATTTGTATTTTGAAATTTAACTTTTTTAAAAATGCCTAGTATTTCCAACAGAGGGATTCAAATGCCATCATCACCAATTAGAAAATTGGTACCTTATGCAGAACAAGCAAAATCAGAAGGAATTCATGTCTATCACTTAAACATTGGTCAACCTGATATTAAAACTCCAAAAATTGCTCTAAATGCTGTAAAAAATAATAATATTGATGTTTTGGGATACAGTCGATCTGAAGGCTCAGATCAATACAGGGAAAAGCTTGCAAAATATTACAAAAGTAAATCTATAGACGTAGAATCTAATAATATAATAATAACCACTGGAGGAAGCGAAGCTCTTGCATTTACTTTAGGAAGTATAATGGATCCGAATGATGAAATAATAATTCCTGAACCTTTCTATGCTAATTACAACGGATTTACAGCAGCGCAGGGAATTAATGTAGTTCCTGTAGTATCTAAAATAGAAAACAACTTCGCTCTGCCTCCAATTAATGAATTTGAGAGATTAATAACTCAAAAAACAAAGGCTATACTAATATGTAATCCAGGTAATCCTACAGGTTATTTATATTCTGAGACAGAAATTAATCATCTCGAAAAGTTAGTGTTAAAACATGATTTATTCTTAATATCAGACGAAGTTTACAGGGAATTCACTTACGACGGTCAAACTCATAATTCCGTCATGTGTAAAAAAAGCTTGAAAGAACACGCAATCATGATTGACTCCGTTTCTAAAAGATATAGCATGTGTGGAGCAAGAATAGGCTGTTTAGTTACCAAAAATAAAAATGTTTATGATACATCTTTAAAATTTGCTCAAGCTAGATTATCTCCTCCAACCTATGCTCAAATAGCTAGTGAAGCTGCTTTACAAACACCAGATTCGTATTTTGATGAAGTTATCCAAGAGTACATTAGTAGAAGGAATATTTTAGTTCATGAGCTACAAAAAATTGATGGAGTAAAAGTTGCTATTCCAAAAGGAGCTTTCTATTGTATTGTCGAGCTCCCTGTTGATAATTCAGATGTTTTTGCGCAATGGCTTCTTGAAAAATTTAGACTGAACAATGAAACTATTATGATAGCACCTGCAGCAGGATTTTACGCAACAGAAGGCCTAGGGAAAAATCAAGTTAGAATAGCCTATGTATTGAAAAAAGAAGAGCTAATTTCATCTGTAAACATTTTAAAGGAGGGCCTTAAAATTTATAATTCTTAAGAGATTGAAAAAACAATTTTCTTTAAAATCGTACAATACGTTTGGTATTGATATCACTGCAGAATACTTCTATTCAATAAACAGTACTGAAGAATTATTAAAACTTTTAAAAAGTAAACCTTCAAAAATTTTTGTTTTAGGCGGTGGAAGCAACATTCTATTTACTAAGGATGTCAAAGGAACCGTTTTACACATTAATTTGAAGGGGGTAGAAATTTGCAATAAAACAGATTCACTTACCAGAGTTAAAGCCTATGCCGGAGAAAATTGGCATGAATTTGTATTATGGACAATTGACCAAAACTTAGGAGGCTTAGAAAATCTATCGCTAATTCCTGGAAATGTTGGGACTGCACCAATTCAAAATATTGGTGCTTACGGCGTTGAATTGAAAGATACTTTCGTAAGTTGTGAAGCAATTAATTTGGAAACATTAAAGGTTGAAACCTTCAACAAAATTGATTGTAAATTTGGGTATAGAAGCTCGATTTTTAAAGCTGAGAAAAGAAATAAATATATCATTATAAATGTAACTTTTGAACTAAAAAATACAAACCATATATTAAAGACATCCTATGGAGATATAAAAAAGCAGTTGGATAAAAATCATATTAACTTGCCCACCATTAAAGATGTTTCAGACTCTGTTATTTATATCAGAAAATCGAAATTACCAGACCCCAAAAAACTTGGAAACGCTGGTAGTTTTTTTAAAAACCCTGTTATCAATAATAAAGAATTTGGTAATATTTTAGAGCAATTTCCAAATATACCCCATTATGTTGTTTCAGATGACAAAATAAAAATACCTGCTGGCTGGTTGATTGAAAAAGCTGGATTTAAGGGAAAAAAATTTAAAACACATGGAGTTCACGATAAACAGGCTCTTGTATTAGTTAATTATGGAATGGCAACTGGTGGTGAAATTTTAGAATTATCAAAGCTAATACAAGATTCTGTAAATATAATTTTTGGAATAAATCTTGAGAGAGAAGTAAATATTATTTAAAAAACTAACTGTTATTTAATTGTATCTTTGTTAAAAATTCAAACTACTTGTGAAGCTACTAATAATCACTCTTGTCCTGCTTGGTATTGGAATTGCTGGTATTTCCATTAAAATATGGGCAAAAAAAAATGGGAAATTTGCTGGTACATGTGCCAGTCAAAATCCAATGATCAATTCTAATGATGAACCATGCGGTTTCTGTGGGAAAACTCCTGAGCAATTTGATAACTGCGAGAAATCCTAAAAATCAATAATTTACAGAACTTTATTTATTATATTTATATAAAATCAAAACTTATATTTTGAACCTTAACCAAGCGATAGATGAAGCAAAAAAAAACAATCAAATTGCTTTCAACTTTTTGTTAGAAAGTTTTTGGAATGAAGTTTACGGATTCATGTTAAAAAGAACAAGAAATGAAATTGATGCAGAAGATATTACAATAGAAACTTTTTTTAAAGCGTTTGATAAAATTGGTTCTTTTGATAAAACATTTAAGTTTAAAACTTGGTTAATTACCATAGCTAAAAACACTCATTTAGACATTATAAGAAAACAAAAGAAAAGTATTGTAAATCAAACTTCAAGAGATGATGAAAATCGAGCATATTGGATAGTTGACAACACACCAACGCCAGAGGATAGATTAATAAACGAACAAAATTTAGCAGAACTACTAAAAAATATCAAAAAGCTAAAAAAACATCATCAAGATATGATACATCTCAGATTTTTTCAAGAAAAATCTTACATCGAAATTGCTGAAGCAATAGGAACACCAGTAAATAACGTAAAAATAAAATTACTTCGCGCCAAAAAAAATTTGGCTGAAATAATCAAAAATAAAAATGATTAAATTTTTACGTAAACTAGGTCCTGGTTTACTATTTGCAGGAAGTGCTATAGGTGTCTCACATTTAGTTCAATCAACTAAAGCAGGAGCAAATTTTGGTTTTGGTTTACTTTGGGCTTTAGTAGCCATTAATATAATTAAATTCCCATTCTTCCAATTTGGTCCTAGATATGCAGCAGCGACTGGTGAAAATTTGCTTGAAGGTTACAAAAAGCTAGGTAAAATATTTTTGAAAATTTACATAACTCTTAGTTTTGCAACAATGTTTACAATTCAGACTGCTGTGACTGTAGTTACAGCAGCTATTGCCTCGTCACTTTTTGGAAATGGTATTAATATAGAAAATTGGACTTTGATTATTTTATTTTTTTGTTTTTTAATTCTGCTAGTAGGGAAATTTACCCTTTTAGATAAATTGATAAAAATCATCATTCTGATTTTAAGTACTACAACATTAATTGTTGTAATTAATGCTTTTATGAACTTAAAGTATAACATAAATTGGGTACAAGTTTTTCCATCAAATAGTTATGATATTATATTCTTAATTGCATTTATGGGATGGATGCCTGCTCCTTTAGACGTCTCTATTTGGCAATCTATTTGGGTTTTAGAAAAACAAAAAATAACACCAGATTTTGAAAAAAAATCAATTCTCAAAGATTTTAATATTGGTTACATAGTAACTACTATATTGGCAATTGGTTTTTTATCATTGGGAAGCCTAGTAATGTATAGATCAAATACTACTTTAAGTGATAATGGCAGCACTTTTTCAATTCAATTAATTGAAATGTATACATCAAGTCTTGGAAATTGGAGCTATTTTATAATTGGTATTGCTGCACTTACAACTATGCTTAGTACTACTTTAACAACCCTTGATGCCTCCCCGCGTACAATGAATAAATCAATTGAGCTAATATGCGGCAAGCCTATTGAGAGTGGTTACAACTATTGGATTACAATTTTAATTTTGGGTACTTTGATTATCTTCCTTTTTTTTTCATCTGAAATGGATGAATTGGTAAAAATAGCAACGATTTTATCCTTCGTAACAGCACCTATTTATGCACTAATGAATTATTTACTTATTTGCAGTAAACACACTCCAGTTAATTATAGACCTACAATATTTATGCATTTTATGAGTATTTTTGGTATTATTTTTTTAATAGTATTTAACATTTGGTATATAAGTATTTTGTAGATTTTTATATTTTACTTTGTATCTTTGTCCCTTAATTATAAATATGTCTATAGACTCCGTTTATATAACTAAAAAACCAAAGGCAAAACCAAAATGGCTCCGTGTTAAACTACCAACTGGTAAAAAATACACTCAGCTGAGAGGATTAGTTGACAAATATAACCTCAATACTATTTGTACCTCAGGAAGTTGCCCTAATATGGGTGAATGTTGGGGTGATGGGACAGCTACTTTCATGATTCTAGGAAATATTTGTACTAGATCTTGTGGTTTTTGCGGTGTAAAAACAGGTAGACCAGAATCCGTTGACTGGGACGAGCCAGAAAAAGTTGCACGTTCAATAAAAATTATGGGAATTAAGCATGCCGTTTTAACTAGCGTTGATCGGGATGATTTGAAAGATATGGGAAGTATCCTATGGTCAGAAACTGTCAGTGCTGTTAGGCGAATGAACCCAGATATAACACTTGAAACTTTAATTCCAGATTTTCAAGGTATCGAAAAACACCTAGAAAGAATTTTAACTGCTGCACCAGAAGTTATCTCTCACAATATGGAAACAGTTAGGCGACTTACCAGAGAAGTTCGCATACAAGCTAAATATGATAGAAGTTTGGGAGTACTTAAGTACCTCAAGGATAATGGTCAAAGGCGAACTAAAACTGGCTTAATGCTAGGTCTGGGTGAAAGTCGTGATGAAGTTATTGAAACACTTCAAGATTTGAAAAAAGTAAATGTTGATGTTGTAACAATTGGACAATATCTTCAACCAAGTAAAATGCACTTACCTGTCAAAGAGTTTATATCCCCTGAGCAATTCAAAGAATACGAAAATATTGGAATTGATCTAGGGTTTAGACATGTTGAAAGTAGTGCTCTTGTTCGTTCATCTTATAAAGCTCAGAAACACATTAATTAGCTTGATATCTACCAATAAACTTTTTAATTGAATTATCAAATTCGTTAGAATTTTCAATTTTTACTTTTATGGGCAGATAATATATTGAATTATGATCAACTAAATTTAACTTGGAATGATCTTTTTCTGTTGTAAGGACGAGGGATTTTGAGGAAATTAATTTTAAGTCACTATTTTTATATTTGTGATGATCAGAGAACTTAAGATGATCATATTTTAATCCCAAAGAATTTAAGTAATTAACAAGAGGCGTTGAATTAGCAATGCCAGTAACCAGAGTAAATTTTTGTTTTGTTAAATATTTAATTGACTTAGTTTTTTTAGCTGAATATATTGACTTATCATAAACAATAGAACTATAAAATAATCTTTGTTGATTATTAATTTTTAGCTTTTGATGGATTTTCTTTTTTTCAATATCCGTTAAAATTGAAGGGCACTTTGTTACTATTATGATTTGAGCTCTGCTAGACCCAATAGTTGATTCACGTAAATTACCTGCTGGCAGTAAAAAATCATCACAAAAAAGACTATCAAAAGGGGTCAATAGAATTGATAAACCAGGATTGACTTTTCTATGCTGAAAAGAATCATCAAGAATAACAACATCTGGATTAGTATCTAATTTAATTAAACGTGAAATTCCATTTTGTCTATTATTATCAACAGCAACTTCAACATTTGGAAATTTATTTTTAATTTGGAAAGGCTCGTCGCCAATAATTTTTACATCAGTATCAATCTGGGATAACACAAATCCCTTTGACTTACGCCCGTAACCTCTACTTAAAACTGCGATTTTGTAATCTAATCTTAATGTTTTAATTAAATATTCTACTAATGGAGTTTTACCTGTTCCTCCAACAGATAAGTTACCAACTCCAATTACAGGGAAGTCAAAAGATACTGATTTGAATAAATTCCAATCATATAATTTGTTTCGAACATATGTAACAATGAAATAAACTAAATTTAATGGTAATAATATTTTCCTTAAAAGCTTCATCAATACGAAAGTAATTATTTTATCTTTGAAGTTAAATAAAATACTATGATAGTTCAAGATATCGTCGAAAAACTCGATGAATTCGCTCCATTAGCTTACGCTGAAGATTATGACAACGTAGGTTTGTTAATTGGGGATAAAAAGGAAAAGGTAAAAGGAATATTAATCACATTAGATGTGCTTCCTGAAGTTATTGATGAGGCAATTGAAAATAATTGTAATCTCATAGTTAGTTTTCATCCAATTATTTTTAATAGTTTAAAAAAAATTACTGGAAAAACCTATGTGGAAAGAGTCATAATGAAAGCTATCAAACATGATATTTCAGTTTTTGCAATACACACTGCACTTGATAATGCCTTTGAAGGGGTTAACTCTGCAGTATATAATATTTTAAATTTAAAAAACAAATCAATATTAATCCCCCAATCTAAAACGATTAAAAAACTTACAACATATGTTCCGTCAAAAGATGCTAAAAAGGTAAGAGAAGCTCTTTTTAAAGCTGGTGGAGGTTCAATTGGTAATTATGAAAATTGCAGTTTTAATAGTAAAGGTATAGGAACTTACAAAGGAAATAATAATTCAAATCCTTATTTTGGAAAACCTAATAAAGATGAAAATTTAGAAGAAATAAAAATTGAAATTATTTATGCCAAACATTTAGAGTCTTCAGTTCTAAGTTCTCTGTTCAAATCACACCCTTACGAATCTGTTGCTTACGAAACATATACTCTAGAAAACGGAAATCAATTCATTGGAATGGGAATGATTGGAGATCTTGAAGAAGAAATTAATGAAAATGATTTCGTCAACTTTGTAAAAAAAACAATGAAAAGTGATTTAATAAGGCACTCTAAATTTATAAATAAACCGATTAAAAAAGTAGCTATTTTAGCTGGTTCAGGTAGCTTTGCAATTGAATCAGCAAAAC
>Ga0115013_10001154_pt1 | contig 15432 bp, 18 predicted proteins | sample SouAtlMetagenome_2_FD_88686 | JGI IMG/M metagenome (GOLD analysis project Ga0115013, IMG submission 88686) | Marine eukaryotic phytoplankton communities from Atlantic Ocean - South Atlantic ANT15 Metagenome | ecosystem: Environmental > Aquatic > Marine > Oceanic | place: South Atlantic Ocean...
ATGGCACAATCATATTAAGCAAGCATTTATGTTTAATTGTAAAGATATGATTAGTGAGTTAGTAAGATATAAGGTTAAGGAGACTGCCTTTTAATTTGTCTCCATTTATTATTATTTATAGATTATGGTAAAAATCCAATCAATTAGTGATCCCGTGAAGGACAGTAACGGGAAGAACTACAAAGTAATCACACTTGAAGCTCCGGCTTTTAAGGAAGTGGTAGACTTGAGTACAGGCGAGTCAATTTTAGCATTAGCTTCACCTAAGACAGTGAAGAAATGTGTTTGGGAAGAGTCTTATTTAGACGGTAGCAAACATTTTATGTACGATGCTAAAGCAGGACAAGCTGTGTATGGTACTATCTATACTGCATCAACTGATGAGTATGAGATAGATGAGAGAACTGTTGACACTTATACAGGTTTTGTTGAAGCATTAGAATCTGATGCAAATTTTAATTCAGCAGTAAACACTATGTTAAGTGACGCAGGTAGAGAACTAGCTTCGAACGCTTCAGATAAAGATTTCAATGTAGCGAAAGAACATAACGGTGGCGAACAACTATCCATTGAGGATGAGGTTACTGTTGAAGCAGAAGAATCTATTGAAGATCAATTCTAAGATAGTTTAGTTTGAAAGATAGGATTGAGCGTGAGTTTATTACGATTCTTGCGCTCCTTCTTATTAACTACTATGTTAAAATCAATCAATGATATATCTCAAATGCTCAAGGAGCAAGATATAGCACTCTCAATTATAAGAAAGAGTGATGATAAAGACTTTCTTATTTATATAGCAACAGAAGCATTAAACAATATAAAATAACAATAGTATGCAGAAATTGACATTTAATCACAGACAAATGAAAGAAATAAAAGTATTAGACACCGGTTTAATATGCGTACACTATACACATGAGCAACATGGTGTAGATATACATGTATTTGATAACTGGAAGCAGTTCTACGATGCTCATCCTAATCTATTATATCTTCATAACGTCGCTTGGAGTAAGATCAAAGCGTTCTTACATTCAATTAATATATTTACAAGACCCTAGTGGAACTTAATGTAAAAAAATGGTATCAAGCTCGGTGGATAACTGAGCATGGTAACCATAAGACTCCTTTACTTCCTAATCGTAGAGTTGCTGAGAAGTATATAAAAAAGATGAAACAAAATTTTCAAGGCGATTACATCGCCAATGTACAAATAATAGAAGTTAAACAAGTTCTAACACGCCTGGATTTTGATGATTCAGGTACACCTATTCCTACATTTGAATATGCGGAAATAAAATAGTGCGTGTCCATTATGTTTTCATATACGTGTTAGAGATGATTAAGCCCGGCACGGGGCTTTTTCTTAAATTATAAAATTATGGATAAAATACATTTACGAGGTTTGAGTATTGCTGTAATAGCATGCATGTTATGTGCTGTACACGCTTACTCACAACAAATAGGAGACTGGCAAGGTACATCTCCTGCAACTATATCTAATTACTTTGAAGCACCAGAAGGTTACGAAAGAGTAGAGATAGATGATTATACGGAATATTTCCGTAATTTTCCTATACATATAGGCGAAGGTAGATACTACGACGGTAAAACATTACCAGGATTTGGTATCACTTACGCAGCTAATTTAGATTATTATATAGGGAGAAGAAACTTACATCAATGTGCTGACGCTGCTATATTTATGAGAACTGCTTACTTAGTAAGAACAAGAGAATATAAAGATATTAAGTGGCATTACACTGATGGATCACATTTAACTTATGGAAGCTTTTTATCAATGCGCAGAGCAAAACATGGTAAAGAAAGCTTTTTAGCTTATATGGAAAATATATGGACATATGCTGGTACGTGGTCGATACAAGAATATGAAACGGATTCAGTAAATATTAAGGATGCGAGACCAGGAGACATCTTCGTTGAAGGTGGTTTTCCAGGTCATGCTGTGACTATTGTTGATATGGTAGAGAATGATGAGGGTAAGAGATTATATATGCTTGCCCAATCATTCATGCCTGCTCAGTCACATCACATATTACTTGATATCAACGACACAGTGTGGTTTGATTTTGATAGAAATGAAAATGTAGTAGCTACCGCTGGTTGGGTATTTAGTAAGCGAAGCGTTAAACGATTCAATAACTAAACCAATTATTATGACTATGTATCAATTTAATAAGAAGAATATTCTAGACACTCTTTCGGCGAACAAAGAAGACCCGGAGGAGTGCCTTAGAATAATAGCACAGTTCAAAGAACAGTGTGCGCATCTAACAGAAATGTTAGTAAGACAAGAGAAATTTTTTAAGAATTATAAAAAGAATCAATAAATTATAGATAGAATAGTATTTAAGGCAAGTTTTCCCACTGTCAAAATGGGATTGATCTATTTCAAAGTAAATAGAGATGTAATATAATAGAGAAAAGCACTGTGGCTATTATTCTTGTATCCTAATTTATAAACGTAACTAGCTAGATACTGTTAAGTAACAGGCGGTAAATTGGTATAGTACTATTCTATCTTTTTAAATTAAATAAATTATGGGAGTAGATTGTTATGGGTTATCTCCTCGTAACCCTAAAAACTTGGAAAAACCAACAATAGATTGGGATACAAAACCAAGCGAGGAAGAAAGACAAAAGTTCTGGGAAGCTCAAGAAGAATATGAGAAACATGTTCCAGGACATTATTTTAGAAATAACTGGTGGTATTGGCGACCTATGTGGGGTTATGCCTGTGGTTTAGGTAAACAACATGGTATAATAACACAAAAGATAGAAGAATGGGGTAATGAAAACTCAGGTAAAAAAGTCAATGGTAAAACTGCCAAGAAATGGGGCGAACTTATACTATGGGATATATCAGAAGGTAATCCACGTGATTATGAAGAAGAATATATGCAACAGTATAAGCTTGCACAAGAGCACAATAATAATATTGACAAAGCTTTAGAAATACTTAGAGAGCTTGTTCAAGCAGAAACAGGTAATCCTGATATTGTGCCTAATGATTACCCAGAAGAACATGCAAAATCATGGCAAGAGTTATGGAATAAAAGAAATCATCAAGGGAGCTATCCTTTTAGTGAAGAGAATCTAAAAGAGTTTGCACAATTCATGATAAACTCGGGAGGGTTCTCGATATGTTAGCATTAATAACCGGAGGATTGTATATTTTAATACTATACCTCTACTTAAAATCAGAGTAATATGAAAAACTTAAGAGTATATTTAGCATTATTAGTAACAAGTTTATTTTTATTTAGTAGTTGTAGTTCTTACAGCGGATATTGTAAATCTAAGAAAAAGATGTACAAAAACCAGAAATGTTGGAATGCAAAGAAACAGAAAATGACAAGGTGCTAATGAATTATTTAATAACAAACAATAAAGATCAGCCTGTGTATGAAGGTATACAGGTTGTTCCTATTGATACTGCAATCTCACAACTACGTAAGTGTAAGATTGTTGGTGTTGATACGGAGACTACCGGTTTTAACTGGAGTACTAATACGTTATTGTTGTTACAAATATCTACAGAGACAGACAATTATGTATTTGATTGTACTACTGTAGATATATCTCTGCTTAAAAATATGTTCTTAAGTAACAATGTTACAAAGATCTTTCACAATGTTAAGTTTGATTACAAGTTTCTACTTGCTAATGGTATTAAAACTGAAAATGTTTATGATACTATGCTTGCGGAACAGGTTATACACTGTGGTAAGAAGAGTATAAAGTACAGTCTTGATGCGTTACTCGATAGATACTTTGAAGTATTTATGGATAAGAGCACAAGATCGTCTTTTGTTTCACATAAACCAGGAACTCCATACAATAAAGCACAGCTGCGCTATGCATTTACTGATACAGAGTTTTTGATTAAAATTGTAGAGAAACAACAAGAACTTATTAATGAACATGATCTGATAGAGGTTATAAAGCTTGAAAATCAAGCTGCATTAGCCTTTGCAGACATAGAATACAATGGTATTTACCTAAATAAGACTAAATGGGAAGAAAATTATAACAAAATCAAGATAGAATTAGAAGAATCTGTCGAAGAACTAGATAATTTTATAGAATATGACCCAATGTTTAGTGATTTTAAGCTAAAACAGATACAAACAGACATGTTTTTACCTATGGAAGAGCTTAGAAAGACTGATATACTATGGAGTTCACCTTCACAAGTGTTAAAACTTATGCAGTGTGTTAGTCCAGAGCTTGAGAGTGTTAACGGTAAAATACTATTGATGCACAAAGGTGTACATCCTATTGTGTCTAAATATATAAGATATAAAGAACAATCTAAATTGTGTAATGCATATGGATTAGATTTTTATAAATATCTGCATAAAGATGATAAAGTTCATACATCATTTCAGCAGATATTAAATACAGGTAGGGTTTCATCAAGAAATCCTAACATGCAGCAGATCCCTAGCGATAATTCATATAGAAATGCATTTGTACCTAGAAATAGTGACGATGTGTTTGTATCTTCTGACTTTTCCTCACAGGAGTTGTGTATTATAGCCTTCGGATCTGGTGATCCTGTGTGGTTAAATGCACTAGAAGAGGGAAAGGATTTACATTCTATATGTGCTGAGCTTATATTTGGAGACAAGTGGAGAGACGCAGAAGGAGATGATAAAGAGCGTAAGAGATTACGTACAGCTGTAAAAGCTATCAACTTCGGTCTTGCCTATGGTATGTCAGAGTTTAAACTATCTGATACTTTAGGAATATCAGTCAAAGAAGCTAAAAAGATGATTAAGAAATACTTTACAGTGTTTCCTGCTATCAAGAAGTTTCTAGACAATTTAGGAGCATTTGGTAAAGAAAATGGATTTATCAGAACATTTGCTCCTTATAGACGCATACGATGGTTTGAAGATTGGTCACAAGAAATGGAAGACTTTGCTGCATTAGGCAGTATAGAACGTGCTTCCAAGAATACGCCAATACAAGGCACCGGTGCAGACATGACTAAGTTAGCCTTAGTTATGGTGAGAAAGTCTATTAAACAGCAGGATTTACCTGTTAAATTGATTATGACAGTGCATGATCAGATTGATACCATATGTAAAAAAGACTTCGCAGAAGAGTGGAGTATAATGTTAAAAGGTATCATGGAAGAAGCCGCACTTAAAATCATTACGAATGGACTACTAAAGTCAGATACTAACATTACTAAACAATGGCAAAAATGAGAATAGATTATAAAATTTTAAAAAAGTTAAAAAAAGAGTTCGGTGATTTTGAAGTTGGAGCTGAGTATAATGGTAAATTATATTTTAGATTCGGTTATTGGAATCATATAGATAAAGATTTATTTAAGTCTATGTTACCTGCTTATCTTTCTATAGAACAGTTTTTAGTCGATGATGACGATGATTGTGGACCTTTATACATATACTATGTATGGGATGATCGGTTTAGAGCTATGGATAAACAAGAATTTAAGAGAGAACAGAAGTATAAAATGGTAGGCTGGTCCTTAACAGGTCTAGCTATATGTATTATTTATATACTACTAGACAAGTACATATTTTAATTTGATATGTACCTAATTAATCGTAACTTATATAGGTATGAAAATAGATGAAAATAAATTAAAGAGACAGCGTAGGGCAATAGATGTTTGGAAATCAAGTGGCTATAAGGGTACTATTGAGGCAGTAACAGGCTTCGGTAAAACCTTTGTGGCTGTCTTGATTATACAAGATATGAATAAAGCTCGTCCTGATGATACTACCCTTGTAATTGTACCAACAAGATACTTATTAGATCAGTGGAAAGATGAAATCAAGAAACATGATCTTAAGAATGTAAGTGTTATGGTTATAAATACAGGCGTAAAAGCAATGCGACAGACAGACCTGTTGATATTGGATGAAATACACAACTATGCGTCTGATGTGTTTAAGGGTATATTTAGCCTTACACACTATCATTACATACTTGGCTTAACAGCTACACTAGAAAGAAGCGACAAGAAACATTACATAATAGAGAATGAGTGCCCTGTAGTAGATACTATATCTATGAAAGAATCTCTTGCTATGGGTTATGTTTCTAACTTCAAGGTATTTAATTTAGGATTAGAACTACATCCAAAAGAGCGTATAAGATATGAACTTATGCATGATAGTTTTAATAAATATTTTAAATGGTTTGATTTTAATTTTCAGATCGCTATGAAGTGTCTACAAAGTCAAGAATATAGAGAACACTATGCGTCGAGAACAGGATACGATCCTAAAGGTATAATGAGTGCTGCAGTCAATTGGAGTAAAAATATGAGAAACCGTAAAACGTACTTATATAATCATCCCATGAAGATAGAGGCAGCAAAAGAATTAATAGATACTTTTGATGTTCCTACAATTACTTTCTCAGAAAGTGTTAAATTTGCTGATGAGCTTACAAAAGCCTGCTTTCCGTGGGCTGTGTCTTATCACTCTAAAATAGGTAAGTACAGAAAGATAAAAGCTATAGAAGAATTCAATGATAAGAAATCTGATATTAAAGTTATCTCAACTGCACGTGCTTTAGATGAGGGTTTTGACATACAAGATGTGACTCTAGCTATCGTATGCAGCGGTACCTCTACAAGTAGACAAGATCTACAACGTACAGGTAGAGCTATACGATTTGCTCCAGGTAAAACTGGTCTGATTGTGAATCTATATATAAAAGAGACACAGGATGAGAAATGGTTACGTAACCGTCAGAAAAAAACGATCAACGCTACTCACGTTGAATCGATAAAACAAATTAAAGAAGCCTTGAGTCAAGCTTCGCTTAATTATTTAAACGTAGAACAATGATCTTAGAATCTCCAGGACAATGGGTAGACTTTTTGTGCAAACATAAAATGTCGCCTACACAATTCTTATTCTTGTATATAATATATGAAAATGATTATCCAGCTTTATATAAATATGTACAAGAAAATGGAGGCTTTGACATGTCAGAACTAAACGATCTTGAGGAAAGAGGGTACATGGTAAATGATAACCCTAATTTAGCTAGCTCTTTAGCAGATTGCTATACAGTTACAGATAAGTTTATCAAGGAACTTTACAATACGGATGTAAACACAGCGTATGAAGAGTTCTTTGAGGCTTACCCTGTACAGATATATGTAGACGGTCGGAGACTACCGGGCAGAAATGCTACATTAAAAACACGAACCTACTATAAAAAGAAGATTGCTACTAAGCGAGCTCTTCATAAAAAAGTAATGGAATGTTTAGATTACGCTAAGCGTAATAATCTTGTCACTATGGGCATGGAAAGATGGATAGAGACAGAACAATATAGAAGTATTTTAGAACTAATGAAAACAAACATAGATGAATTCGAATCCCCAAACGACAAACTTTATTAGTCTGCAGATTAAGACAGCTGATCAAGCTATCAAAGAAGCAGATAAATTTCTAGAGCAAGGTGCAAAAGGTGAACGTCCTTTTCTTGCTACTAGATGGCAAAAAGTTAATACAATGTTATTGGGTGGTTTTCATTTTGGTCAAACATACTTTATTGCAGGTGCATCAGGACATGGAAAATCTTTTTTCGTAAACATGTTACACACAGACTTTACATCATATTATTTAGGTAACGAAGACGTAAAGATTTTACACTTCAGTTTTGAAATGCATGCAAAAGACGAGATGATCAGAAAGATATCACAACTTAGTGATATAGATTATAGAAAACTTGTATCATCAGACAAGCCTCTTACAATGGAAGAGCTTGAGATTATAAGAAAGCAGTATACTAGGATGAAAAACAAAAATGTATTTTATGTTGAGACTCCTTCTACTAGAGATAGAATATACGCTACTATTAATGAATTCTGTAATGAATTCAAAGATAGTAAGGTAGTTATATCTCTTGATCATACTCTTCTTGTAACTCCTAACCCCGGTGAGAATGAAATACAATCTCTAGCAGAGTTAGGTAAGATGTTTATACAAGTAAGAAAAGAGTTTAATACCTGTAATATATTGGTAGGACAAATGAATGACAAGATGGAATCGAAGGAACGTAGAGATCCGACGAATGCAGCTTTACATTATCCTACAAAAACAGATATACATGGTAGCAAACAGATATATCATGCAGCTGATGTTGTTATGGTATTACACCAACCGATACTTCTTAACTTAGAGTATTATGGTAAGAAGCGTTTCCCGACTACAGATCTTGTAGCCCTGCACTGTTTAAAGAACAGAACTGGTGTTGCAGGTTTAACTAGATTAAAGAACAATCTACAGAACGGTCGCTTTGATACCTATGAGAGTAAATTATTTTAATAACTTAATAAATTAATAGTAAATATGGAATTACCAACGAAAGTAATTAAATCAACAACAGTAAACCCTTCACTGTTAACTGTCTTCGGACAATCAAAAGTGGGTAAAACAACGATGTTATCTAAATTAAACAACTGTTTGATTATAGATACAGAGAAAGGTACTAAATATGTAGATGCATTGAAAGTACAAGTAAACAATAGTGCAGAATTAAAAGATACAGTAAGAGCCTTGAAAGAATCTGGTAGTCAGTATAACTATCTAGCTCTAGATACTATAGATAATGTAGTATCTTGGTTTGAGAAAGACGTTGCTAGAGATAACAATGTAGATAGCTTTGCTAAGATACCTTTTGGTGATGGATACAATCAAGTACGTACAAGAGTAATGAATATGATTAGTGCTCTTATGGACTGCTGTGATCATATAATTATTATAGGTCATAGAAAGAAAACAATTATCGGTAATGAATCAGTAGAAGTTAATGTTAGCTCTCTGGATTTATCGGGTAAGTTAAAGAACTATGTAATGGCAAAATCAGATGCAATTGGTTTTGTATACAGAGATGAAGAAGGTCATTTAAAAATATCATTTGAAGCATCTGATGAGATAGAGGCTGGTACTAGATTACCGCATCTTGCAGGTAAGATTTTAGATTTTAAATGGTCAGAGATATACAAAACTGCAATAGGTAAATAGTAATATATTTTGTATATTGCAGTATATAGTAAAACAATTTTAAAGTAAATTTTATGTACAAATTAGTAGAAACACAAAGTAACGCACCAAGCTACACATTGATGAAAGCTGGTGTTAATGAGAATGTTAGTCTAGTAGACGTAACGTTCGACACCCTTAGAAAGGACGGCACAGGAGGTAATTGTATTAGATTTTATTTCCAAGATGAAGGCGGTGCCAAATTCACACAAACATACATGGAGGTAACATCTCTTGAGAGATTAAAAGAGTCTGCAAAGAATGCAGCTCAGTCAGGTAGACCTTGGTCGTCAACACCTGAACAACTACACTCTGATTTATTGAGGAATGTAGGCGAATCTCTATATCATATACTATCTGCGTTTGTACCAAAAGATAAAGTAAGTATCGGTGGTGCAAATTGGAATGAACTTGGTAAAAATGTATTAGAACTTGTAGGTAATTCTTATGAAGGACTCAAGTTTAAGATAAAGTGTGTATATGACAAACAAGGAAAGTACTTACAATTTCCTAACCGTCCACTACAACCATTTATGGTACCACAAGATAGTGTTGCTCAGCTGACTGTATCTTCAAGAGATAATGTCACTGCTGCAGAACCTACACCTGAAGCGACTATTAGTACAAGTACTGATAGTAAGAGTGACGGGGACCTATGGTAGCATAAATTTTTAAGTTTCATTCATAAATAAGGGGTTAAAGGGTATAAGTATCCTTGCCCCTTTTTTAGTATAAATTAATATATATGTATAATCTAAACCCAGTAGTAACAAAAGAGTTTATTTTGGATAATTTAGATCAAGTGCAAATATTAGAATACTATCTAGGTGTAAAAGTGCAGAAGAAAAAGGTAAGGTCTCCCTTACGTATGGATAATAATCCATCTTGTTCTTTCTCTGCAAACGGTAACGGTGTAATATATTTCAAGGATTGGGCACAAGGATTTACAGGTGATTGGATAAAGGTAATACAATATAAATATGGTCTTACCTATCAGCAAGCCTTAGATAGATGTGCAGAAGACTTTCAATTGGTACGTATAGGGATGAGACCCGCTGTACCGGTTACACGTGACTACACAAAGATACATATAGAACCTACAGAGTCAGTAATACAAATAAAAATTAGACTTTGGGATGTGGCTGATAGAGAATATTGGTCTACCTACGGTATAAACAGAAGGACTCTAGAGTTATATAATGTATTTCCTTGTGAGATAGTATTTTATAATAATAAAATAGTGTATAGTAGAACCAAAAGTGATTTGGCATATGCTTATAGATTTGGTCCAGGTAAGTATAAGATATACATACCTCAACGTAGTTCTTTTAGATGGTTATCTAATTTTACTAGTTGGCAGGGACTAGAGCAGTTACCTAGTACAGGTGATTGTGTGGTAATAACAAAATCTATGAAAGATGTTATGTGCCTAAAACAATTTGGTGTACATGCATGTTCTCCAGCTAGTGAAGTTGTAGAGCCTGAAGAAAAGATCTTAGCGGATCTATCAAGCAGGTTTACTGATGTTATCACACTGATGGACTTCGACTATACGGGAATCAAGATGGCTAACAAGCTATATAAACAGTATAATTTTCAACCGTTGTTTTTAACTAACGGTAGATTTGGTACTTATAATTATAAAGCAAAAGACATATCTGATTTCTATGAGATGTATGGACATGAACATACACAAGCACTGATTAATGAATCTATAATAACTTTAAATAAAAAAAATGGCAAATAATGACCTAGTGATATCTATACCCTTGTTTATAAAGAAGGTGATGATATCTAAAGCTCGTAGAATTAAATACTATAAAAAAGGTGGTAAAATACCTAAGAAGTATGCATCCTACGGGTTTGATAGCAAAGGTAGGCTAATAGATAGTGAAGGGGAATGCGTAGCAGCTAACCCTAGAACTATAGGTAAGCCTAAGTATATTACTATAAACGGACAAGCATTGTATAATGCACGTATGAGTCCACATATAAGATCTAAGATAGTTAACGCTGTTAAGGATTCTTTTGTGCCCCATATAAAAGATATAAAGCCGATTAGTAATTTACCAGTAAGAATATCATTACAGTTTCATGATACTATAAGACAAGCAAATTGGGACCTTGATAACCAGTGGTTATATAACAAGTGTTTCCAGGATCTGATTGTTAAACAAGGTATCTTACCTGATGATGATATTAGATATATAACAAAAGCAGGAGCACCAGAGTTTTTTCCGGTTGATAGTGAACAAGAGCGCAAGCTTGTATTTACTATATCTCCTGAAAATAGAAAAGAAGTAATAGAACACAAGTATTATGATGAATTTTATAGCAACGATTCGTGATGGTAGATTAATACCAGACGAACCACTAGTAGTAAATGATGAACTTAAAACTTTCCACGAGAAAATAGTTAAGATAAGCATAGAGAAAACAAATCAGAGATCAATACCACAAAATAGATATTATTGGGGTGTAGTTGTACACACAATAAAAGAAAGATTTACAGAATTAGGGTATACGAGAACTGATGTGTCAGATCATGGCGTGTCTTCACCATTGACTAGAGATGATGTACATCAATATCTTAGATCTAATTTTCTAAGAGACGATCTCATCTCCGGAGATGGAGAAGTTTTAGGTACTTTATCTAAATCAACTAAACAATTGTCAACTGACGAGTTTGTAAAGTATTTAGATAACGTTAGGAACTGGGCTGTAGTGTCATTAGACATAGAGATTCCAGATCCTGAAACTAAAATTGAGTATAACATAGAAATTAAAGAAAAGTAATGGGTAAAATGAAACAATTGTTTATTGAAATGCAAGAAAAAGCTGCTCAAGAAGCTAGAGATCAAGTTGGTATGCATGTACCAGAAGAGCCTATAATGACTAGCAATAAGACACCAGCAATACCGTGTCCTAATTGTAATAAAGGTTATTTATCGTTCAACTGGAAAACAAGTGAAGCAAATTGTTCTGAATGCGGGCAAGATTTTGTTCATGTAAAAAATAATACAATAAGATTTAAGTAAAGCAATAAATTATGAAAATAGTAAGTAATTCAGATGTACAACATGTTGGTACTATAAATAAAAGTATCGACTTTGGCATCGACAAAGAGAATATAGGTGTATTATTTAGAGGTTTCTCTGATACATTATATTCTAACAAGATAGGATCTATTGTACGTGAGCTTACGTCTAACTGCTTTGACTCTCATAGAGAGGCTAAAGTAAAAGACGACGTAATAATCATGTTACAAAATGCAGATCCTTTGACAGGTAAGAATGGTAAGATATGTTTTAAGGATGTAGGCGTTGGTCTAAGCCCTAAACGTATTGAAGACATTTATTCCAAATATTTTTCCTCTACCAAAAGAGAAACTAATAATGAGATTGGTGGATTTGGTATTGGAGCAAAGTCTCCGTTAGCTTATACAGATGTATTTGAGGTTAATACTATATACAATGGTATTGCCTATAATTATATCGTGCATAGAGGTGAGCAAGTGCCTATGATTAAATTAGTTCATAAGCAAGCGACGGATGAACATAACGGTACTTCTGTTATATTACCTGTAAGACCAGGTGATGAAGGGAAGTTTATATCAGAGTGTAAACACCAGCTTAGATTCTTTGATAATATTACATACAAGGGTATGAATATTAACAATAATTATAAAGTTTATAAAGGTAAACATTGGATTGCATCTCTTCACGGAGAAAAAGATCATGTTGAGTATAGACTATCTATATGTCTTGGCGGTGTAAGTTATCCTTTAGATACTAATCAAGTTCGTTTTGATCAATATTTTTCAGAGTATAATAATACATCAATAGCACTTAATTTTAATATAGGAGAGATAGATGTTACTATGTCTCGTGAAAACATAGAGTATAATGATAGAACTATAAAAGCTATAAGAGAAAAGTATGCATTAGTTCAAGTAGAATTATGTGATATGTTTGATAAATCTTGGGCAAAAGTCACTGACTTTAGAGAATATTTTATAAACACTAATAGTAATAGACATAGAGATGTAAAATTACCTGTAGCTGATAGTTTTGTAGACATAACATTTTGTAAACAGAACTCTGGTGAAGTAAAGTTTGCTCCCTGGGATATATACATAGATGCTAAGATGGTAGATGCTATCTTAAAAACCTATGTAGTAGCTGACGGCAAGAGAGATATGAAGAAGTATGATAACTATGCTAGTAGATTACTAAAACATTATTCTCCTGAAGAGTGTTGGTTTAGAAAGCGTGGTAAATTAAACACGTTAAAGAGTCAATACATACAAGATGAGTGGATTTCTGAGAATACAGAGCTTGCTCACACTAATTTATTTGTTTGTGTAGAACTACAAACAGAACCAGATTGGGATAGTTATGTGTGGACAGAGAAAGATAAGGAGAGGTATACTATAATAAAACCTCTGCTTCTTAAATATATCATAGATAAATGCGCAGGCAAGTATGATGATATAGAAGTTCCTGATTCTTATAAACCAGTAACACAGGCTACAGCTAAAGCTAAGGTACCTAGAACACAGGTTTGTGCTAGGTTTCCTAGATGGCGTGGAGAGTATGATAGACACGATTGGAGTGATATAGTTTATTCTAAAGAAAATTACATGTATGAAGGTATAGCAAACTTGATTAGTCAAGGTCATACCATTGTATATGGTAATATGGAAGAAGAAAAAACTTTAAGACAGATAGCATTTGTTATGAGTGCTATTCCAGAGTGGCGTAAGAATAAAACTTATGATACTATACTTCAAGATCGTATGCATGTACATAAAATTGCTAACAGTCATATGAAACATTATAAAGCCCTAGGAGCTTTGACTCCTAAAGAGTTTATAGTTAAACACTATAATCAACTTATGGGTATTTCAATGTGTGATTTGTTAGGTGATATGTACAATGCTCACACAAAGCTTTTTGATCCTATCTATGGTGTATTTCCTGAAGATATGCAATCTATGATGATGCATATGAAACTATATGATGATAGATATAGAACCCACAGGGATAAATGGAAAAATTGGTCAAAAGAAAGATACAGTGATACAGGAGCTGTAGAAGGTGATGGTAGGCATGTAAAAACTTTAAAACAGTTATGTGAAGAGTTTGACATACCTTACAACACAGAAAATCATGTACTACATTTTGGAAAGTATGCACTACATACAGAGAGTTTCTATAAAATTCTTAGAGATGCTATAGAAGAGCTTGGATGGATTGATCAATATTTTTCCATTATACAAGAAGATAAAAGAAGTGTAGTCTTTGATGACAAAGCGCTAAGTATTATAAAAGAAATACCTAGCAGAAATTATCGTAAATTAATATATAAAATCAATAATTATTTAAACAATGAGTAAAAATCAAGTATTTGCAATTCGCAGTGACAAAGCAGTTACTGCGCTAGTTAATGGTGTCAGCTACTATAGAGATGAAGCTGACAAAACAAGTGCGCAATCTCTATATGAGAAAATTAAAACTGTAGCACTAAATCCTACTAATGACCTTGTAAAGCAATTAGTAGAAGACTTTGACCCGACTCAAAAAGTGTTTGATGCACAGAGTCTAGTTAAAGATGAGATAGGTAATTGGTATTTAAAGGGGTTCACTGAGCCCCTACCAACTAAACTGCTTACAAAAATGAAAGAGTTTATAGACAAAGGATTGCCTTTGACTCCTCTTGTAAACTTTTGGAAGCTGTTAATGTTAAACCCTGCAGATCATGTAAAGAGAGATCTATATAGTTTTATGGATCAGTATGAGTTTCCTATTACAGACTCTGGTTATTTTATAGCCTACAAGTCTGTAAAGAAGACTGAGAAAACATACAAAGCAGTGAATATGTGGGTACCAAAGGAGTATGTACAATTAAAAGCATCTGGTCAGGATCCAAAAGATTACACAGTTGTAGATAAGAATGGTGATTTCTCTATTGTAGAGACTAGTCTTATTACAGACAGCAGTGGTAATTTTATTGCGCCTGAGCATGTTGCAGGAAATCTACAAGAGATGTTTGATTCTATAAATAATCTTACAGATGAAACTGTAGAAGCTCCAGAGTTTACTGATTGGCATGGTGGTAGTACACAGATTAGACTAGGTTCTCCTGTTACAATGGATAGATCCCAATGTGATAGTGATCCTAGAAATACCTGTTCTACCGGTTTGCATGTTGGTGCACCAGGCTATGTAAAAGGATTTGGTGGAGGTGGAGGTAACGTTTACCTCGCTACACTAGTAAATCCTATGAATGTAGTTGCAGTACCATCTGATTATTCTTATATGAAGATGAGATGCTGTGAGTACTATGCATATGGTATTGTAGA
>Ga0115013_10001155_pt1 | contig 15421 bp, 5 predicted proteins | sample SouAtlMetagenome_2_FD_88686 | JGI IMG/M metagenome (GOLD analysis project Ga0115013, IMG submission 88686) | Marine eukaryotic phytoplankton communities from Atlantic Ocean - South Atlantic ANT15 Metagenome | ecosystem: Environmental > Aquatic > Marine > Oceanic | place: South Atlantic Ocean...
AATGGTTCTCACATTTAATGAATATATATCCCCAACAATGCGTGTTGACACTTCCTTGGCTTCCAGGAGATTGGTGGTACGAGTACCTATCATTATTCAACAAGACAGCCAACCCACCAAGACGCCGCAACAACCGCAGTCATAAATCAGTAGCAGCAACATGGTTCGTGGTAATCGCGGAAAAGAAGTTGCGTTTCTGGTGGCGGTTTCTTCGGCAATTGAACTTGTGCGGATAGCGCAGAGCGGACATCCTGGCGCCTCCTACCAAGTTTGCGGGGCGATCCATGGGTATAGCAGCAATAGTGTTGCGTTTCTGGTGGCGGCGGTTTCATCAGCACTTCCCCTGGTGGCATTTTTGTATGGAATCCTCGTTTGGGGGATGTATTCGTTTTATCGAGAGATTTCGTGGACGCGACGATCTGCCCTGGTGGGACTCCTGCTACGATCGATTGTTGTGGCGTTGTCGTGGGGATTGGTATCAGCCATAGCATTCCGTTTTTGCGATAATGGCGACAAACAAACCGGCGTCGAGTTGTTGTACATGATTGCAGGCTTTGCGTATTTGGGTGTTCATTTGCTGCGAAAGACCCGTCAAGACGAGGTTGTTGGCATTGACAACGTGCCCTTTTACGGTTCTAGAGCCCTCGATGGGAAAGTAATGGCCATCACCGGAGCCAACAACGGGATTGGATTCGAAAGCACCCGCCAGCTGGCAGCCCAGGGTGCGACTATACTGATGCTCTGCCGGAATCCAAAGAGGGCCTATCAAGCGATCAAAGACATTCGAGAGTTGCAGATCCGCAAGCACGCCGAAGATCCCCAAAAGTACCCCACCAAAGCAATTGCCAAGGAGCAACTGATCTTTGTTCCTTTTGATCTGAGCGACGTTTCGTCCATTCGATCCGCAGCAACCATGATAGAGCAACTTATGGAGTCCCGTGCTGCCGAAAATGAATTGCCTCGAGATTCCTGTGTGCTTGATGCACTGATTTGCAATGCCGGTACGTCCATGGATGATGGCATTCTCTATTCGCAATCGCAAATCACAAATTTTGGTCTCACTCTCAATCAAATATCTCTTGTTTTGAATCATCGAAAAATTGTTTATAGGGCTCATGCTGGGCACCCAGTCCACTACCAAAGATGGGCTAGAAACTATGATGCAGTCAAACCACCTGGGGCATTTTTTGCTGATCAAACTCATGCTCGAAAAGGGTATGCTTCGGACGAAATTTTTCGAAGAACCGAGCCGGGTGTGCCTCTTGACTTCTTCCACCTATTTGTTTGCGGCTTCCCAAAAGGGTTTTGACTTTTCTGATCCGTATTGCTCCAAGGGATTGCGAAAGTACAGCCTATTTGGGCAGTATTCTATGACCAAGCTCGCCAATCTTCTCACCGCGAAAGAATTGGCCCGGAGGTACAACCCCCAAGAGTCGAGCAATCTCGAGAAATCGCTGGCCGTCTTTGCGGTCCATCCCGGGATTGTGCGGACCAACGTCACGACCAATATGACCTGGATTTATCAGCTGTTTTTAAAATATACTGCCCGGATAGTTCACTCCATCCAAAAGACGGCGGAAGAGGGTGCCTATACGACCGTATTTACGGTGGCAGCACCCCTGGACAGTATTTCCTCTTGGAACCAAGGGTGCTACTTTGTCAACTGTCAAAAGCGGGAAACCAACGACTACGTCGAGGGCCCCCGGGGGAGTGAAGACGCAAAAAGACTATGGGAATGGAGCGAGGAGCAACTCTTGCAGTTGGATGGTAAGAGGGGCGCCGCTACCAATGCAAATAATGGTGGCAACAGCAGCTATGGGGCAGTCGAACAAAAGAAAAGTCAGTGACGAAAGGCGGAAACAGTATAATACTAAAAATCATAATAATAATACATTCTGCCGGTTTGTGGATTTTCTTCAATACGATTTATTAACGAGATTACTATTTTACGTATTTACACATGCATCATCTCGTAAGAAAAACTTCATACGAGTATTTTGTCGGGTCATTTCGGTGCCGCCTTGCCGAACTAATAATCAAGCACTCTCCTCATCGCTATCAACGAGATCGATGGGAACCAACACCGTTTGTGGCTTAATAGAGGTTGTCAAACGCGGCTCTCCCGAGGGTTTGAATCCGGCCTCGAGATCAACAACATCTTCTTCTGTCCCATAGCTAAAGCCGATATCCTCCGTGACGAATTCACAGTCGCTAGCGCCCATCTTCCAGCGAGGATGAAGAGCTTCTCCAAGAAACAGACAGAACCGGCTAAAGCTGATCGAATCCCCAACTCCGTCTTCGGGACCATGTATTAGGTACTTCTTGAGACGAGCCTTGAGGGTTTCCGATTCCTCTGCGGAGAGACCGATTCGTGAAAAGTCAGCGGTCAAAAGTACTCCGGTGGGCACTGTGTAAACATCTCGTAAGGTCTCGAACCTGTTCGCTTTATCCTTCTTTTGCTTTCTGTTGCCCTCCACCCGGCACTGGTCAAAGACCAAAAGGGCTTTTTCGGCAATATCTTTGGCAGATAAGATCTTTTCTCGGCGATCTGGATCCATATTTTCGTCGTATACAACTTCTTCAGAGGCTCCATTCGACCGATACTCGGCCGATTGAGCCCTGTAAAAAGCGTATACCCAATGTTGCTTGCAGCACCCATTCATGACGGCAACGATAGCTCGGTCTGTAAAAATAAAGCAAGCCCTCAAAATGTACAAAATAGTCGCAAAAGGGAAGAGTAAAACCCCCGCAAGGCATCCACAGGCCCCGTTGGAGCGGGCCATCATGTCCGGTCGGAGGTAGAATTGAAAGAGACCCGTCAGGAACAAACGCAGCCATTCGCTAATGGCAGCAGCCATGCCAAATATGAACGACTCGCTGCCAACACCCAGCTTGTATTTGGTGACCTGATACCCGACAAATTCGTTCGTTTGACTGGGATTGAATGGACGATACAGAAAATTCTTAACGTCCTCCATCATATTGCGGCAAAAATTTCGACAACACCCGCCCTTCAAACCGAGTTCCAGTTCGGGAACCACTAGTGCGGTGGCCATTTCGTGAGAAATGTGAATCCTCTTCCATTCATTGCGATATTTATACGTCTGCAGCGAGTGTTTGGCGAGTGCGGATTCCCCCAGAATGAGGCTGAGGTGGCAGACCATGTTGTCGATAGGTAGGCCCTCGCAAAAGTGCTTGAGCCCCCCGTTCACGCCGTTTTCTTCGTTCATGGACACCGACAGTGCCTTAGCCCGGGTGATGATCGTATCTGAAGTGAGTTCCTGGAGCTTGGAGGTAAGAATATCCACGGTGAGATCGTCGACGGGGCACGGAGCCGGCCCCACACCCGCGCGGTGGACCATGGCACCCCACATGTGCTGATCGGCAAAGAAGGGGCAGACAAAGGTGGCTAGACCGTATCGTAATCCCGCTGCCGTCGTTCCGGCACCCCCGTGGTGGACCACCGCACAGCAGAGCGGGAGGAGCCAATCGTGGGCGACGGGTCCGACGTTGTGGCACAGTGGCTCGCTCGAAACGTCCAGCTTGCTCCAGCTCGATTGGACGACAATCCTAGTTTTCAGGGTCCTCGCCGCGGACATGATCATGGTTTGGAGACGTTCCGTGTCCTGAATGACCATGCTTCCAAAGCCAATAAAGACGGGTTTCTCACCCTTTTCTAGCCACTTGATGAGGTCCGCAAACTTGGTTTCGTCTACCATCGAAGAGCCTTTCTTTTTGGGTTGTGTAAAGGTCCCCACCACGCGACACTGGCTGGGCCAATCGTCCGGTTTGGGCACAAAACTTGGTGACCACATGGCACTGAAGGGAATATTACAGTCCGCGACGAAATTGGGTTCGGTAATGTTGGGAATTTTGGGAAGCCCCAGGTCCTTGCTCCGCCACTCGTTAATGTCCATTCCGGTCCCGGTCCAAAGGAGGCATTCAAAACCGAAATAACTGTGCTTGTTCAGTTCAGCAGCATTGTTTTTCATGGCTGCCGTGAGTGCAGACTTGGCGGAGGTTTTTTTCTTGTCTTTGGACGTCATTTTCATCGATACTACGGATTGTTCCTGATCCTCGGGCTTTTCGTAGGACAGACCCGCCATAGGGTGTGGAAACTCTTTCGTTTCGTAATACCACGGCTGTGGAAACATAATGTGCAGAGGAATTCCCAGCGACTCGCAGACGTGGATGTGGCCCATGCAGGGAGGATTGGCAATGACGGCGTCCGCCACAAACTTGGTTCGGTGCGGATCGTAGGGATCTGGTTGTGAAACGGCAGGCCAGCAGGATTTCAGAATCTCCTTGATCATCTTGTCTTTTTCGGGCAGCAAATGTGGATTCATGGCTTCTCCCATGACGGTTCCACCGGTTTCGACCATCCACTTGCTCAGTTTCTTGGGATTACCCTTGAGGGGAAAGAACTCGATTTCTCGAGAGACCACCGTCTTGCGGTGGACCTCGTGGCTGGCCAGACGAACCCTGTGACCCATGGCCTTGAGTTCCTTGGCCAATAGACAAAAGGGCAGGACGTCTCCGTGGGTTCCCACAACTAAAATACAGATACTCATGGCCGGTAGATCGAATTCCAAAAAGTCGTCGTCGACGCCGTCCTGGAAGATATCATATCGTGACTTTTTTCCGAGTTTGGAAAAGGCGGCCATGGAAACGCGTTTCAGCCAGATTTCCTGTGAGGATTTAGCAGAAGTATCATTGGCAGTAGAAGGACTACTGCTTTCGGTGGATGTTGTAGTTGTTGCCATGGTGGTGGTTGCAATGGCGGTTGCCTGATGATGGGGAAAGGAATTTTTTTTAATTCGTGCTTTTTATTCGTAGTACGTGAAGACGCTTTGAGACTTGATGCAGATGGTGATTGAAGGCGATTTACAGTTTGTAGATTCGGAAGGCATTTTTGGGCACAAAATCTATTTTCTCAGTTCACGTGCGTGGCAGCACAAAAAATACTTTTCTTTCTTCACCGATAATTTATGGATCTTCATGAAATTACTGAAGTACCCAAATATCCCCCAAGATTCGACAGAAGACTTTCGATGATAGATACGATGGCAGGTTACCTGAACACATAGCAACGAATATCCAACAAGTTGCAAAAGCAGCAAACAAAACAAATTCCCGCAACAGCAAACACAACAAATTTCCGACGAAAATTGTGACGAGAGAAATAATGTCGTCTTCGTTCGCCTGGATGCTAGCAGGCGCTGTGCTTCCACAAAGATAACAATTCCGAATCCAGCAACAACCTCTGCTATTGTGCATCAAAATAGACTCTAAGAAAACTCATGGTTAATTTCCCCGGTTACTACAATTAATTTTTATTCTAGCATGTCGTAGTAGACCGAAACATACAATACTTTGGTAAGCACTGAGGGCCTTTAGGAATAAAGCATCGAATTCTCGTCAAAAGGAAATTTCGAAAGGACATTCTTCTTCATTTGGTCCTGGGTATAAGGGCCCATATGTGGCATCACGGATAGTTCCAGCAATCGTCGGGCCTCTAGGAGCAAATTCTCGGACGCCAATTGCTCGACAAGCAGCGCGGAAGAGAATTCCGCGTTTCCGTCGCTCCATTGAATGCTGCCGTCGCCCAAGCCCTGTCGAAACAGTAGCGAAGCCTTGTGGGTTCGGGCCTTTCGCGCCAGATCATCGTCCTTTCCCTGTTCGAAACAAAAGATAGCCTTCTCGAGCATGGAAATCGATTCTTCGAGGTTTGTGGCCGCGTGAGATTCCCCCACCTCGGCGTTCTCCAATCCGCTCGCAATCCATTCATCTTGGGTTAGCGCCATTGTCTCGACGTTGTCAATGTTCTGTCTGGTGGCCAAGACTTCTGGACGAACGCTTGAGGTTGTGGCCCATCGAACAAAGGCATCCCCAGCAATCGAGCGTGATGTTTCGGCAAAGAACAATCGCTCGATGCAACGGGTCACTGCAGTGTATAGCAATTTGAGTTTTGCCTCGAGTTCTTGCTTGCAAGTTTCCCGACCCAGGAGCAAATCCCTCCACGGCTTCTGAAGATCTTTTGTCGTCTCCGCAAAGAAGCCGACAATAATTACTCGTTTGAACTCCAATCCTTTCGCTCCGCGGATGCCGTGCACGAGCGGATAATTGCCTAAGGCCCTCTTCCAATACGAAACGTTTTCGTCATGCGTCAGGACGACAATTCCATTAAGCTTTTCGGAAACTAGGCATTTCAATTTTTCGACATGGATGTTGTGAAAGACTCCCGGCCGAGGACCTGTGAAAACTCCTCGATCTTCGGCGAGTTCTTTGGCAGAGTCTGGAAAATTATCGAATAGTCTCCTCAAGACCGCTGCGGCCGTATTGAGTACACCACTGTGTGAACGGAAATTTACCGTCACTTTCTTGGGTTTGTCTGGGATCAAGTCACGGCGTTCAGGACCGGCCACAAAGTAACCAACGGATCGGATTTCTTCGAAGCGAAACTCAACTCCCTCGACAACACTCTGAGCGGGATCTCCAGCCAAAAAGAGATTACCTGGGCCGCACAATCGAAAGAATAACAAAATCTCGTTCTGTGTGTAGTCTTGGATTTCATCCACGTATATTTTGCTTCGCCGGATGCGTTGGAAGGATTCGTGATCGGAATTTTGCAGCAACATCAGGCGTTGAAGAAGAGAAGAAATCCGATCGTTGTCGTCCCATAGGCCTTGCTCGGTCAAAACTTTTTGATAGTGAAGAAAGACTTCATATACCTTTTGTCGATCTGTTTGATTAAGCCGACAGCGTTTTTTACCAAGTTGAAGAAATGCTTCCCTATCGAGAATTTGGTCGGCACTAGACAAGGCCTCAATGGAACCTTTGATAAAGGAACGGATGTTCGTCCACGCAATCATTGGATCGATGTATTGATTGCCTTTCTGCCCCGTGTTTTCCCTACAAACATCTCTTTTAAATCTCGAGAAGTCCATTTTCTGACTTGGGAGAAAAATGGAAGGTGTACAATCCACGTCTGGCAGCTCTGCCTCCAATTGGTGCAGAAGCTCTCCAAAAGTTGTAAAGGTGCTTCTTTCGTGACTACCGACAGTTTCAGAGACGTAGCGGGCGAGTCTTTGTGACCGAGCTACAAATAACTGAGAGAAAGAGTTGCTGTATTGATGTCGCTGTCTATCGATATCCATTCGATTGCAAATGCAAACGGTTTTCCCGGTCCCCGATCTACCCAGGAGCAAAATTGTACCACTTGCTTCAACAATGCTTCGCTCTTCTTCTGAAAGATAGAGCTGTGGCGACCAAGATTCGTTAAGAACATCAGTAATTGAGTCTGGCTGTACTTGATAAATTTTCAGCGGTACATTTCCTCGAGGGTTCAACATAACCCGACTATTAGCTTGGGCACTAGCTTGGGTATCCTCGATCCCCGTATCAAGCTCTGGTATGGAGGAAGCATCTACGCGCTGTCGCGTGCTACGATTGTCCGAGTCGTCAATCAGCCGCATGAGCCTTGACACATGCTTATGTTTCGCGACATACCAGATAAGAATACTTTGGTTGGACTCTTCTTGCCACAATATTCTATGACCTGATTTCTGTTCAAGATAGGTTTCAAATATTGTAGACTGGCTGCCACGAAGTCTCTTGGCCAAAATCCGGCTTCTGTCACCATTTTGTAGCTGTTCGACCCTACGAACAAAGAACTCTCGATACTTCATATCTGCCTGGCGTAACCATTTGACAACGTCGCTCGAAAGACGAATCGCCGTTTTATCAGAGATTCCGCATTCCTTATCGGGGACACATTGCGCCTTGGCATCACTCATAGCAGAAATTTCTGACGTAACTTCATCGTCGAATTCATCCGAGTGATCCGTGTCCTCCTCCAACGCACGCTCCATTGCCGCTCCAAGTCTCTCTTCGGTTTCAAGTAATCCTTCTATATCCCCATTGTCTACAACTATACTCTGTCGTAGATCTCGAAACGAGGACCAGCAAAATGACTTCATGTCTGAGTGTACCATTGAGGTTTCTGCCTCTTTCCAAACAGTACGAAATCTTTGAGATTCCTCGACAACTAACATGAGTGTGCCTCGGTGTCTCTTCCTCGCCAGAATTCCGCGATATCGTGCTTGAAATCTTTTCACACCAGCGAGAAGTCTTGCTTTCCGACGTTGGGCAAGGCATTTAAGAAAATACTTTCGCAGGAAGTTAGCGATGACGTTCTTTGCTCGTCTTTCTTCAAGCCACAACGTGGTATCATTTGCTTTGCTTGCTCGAGCAATGTCCAGAACATTTCGAGAAAGAAAGTCCTTTTGTTCAATATCAACATTTTTCGTTTCTACGAGCCACTGAAGAACATCGACTCTATTGTATGCTGCGGCCAAGTGAACAGCACGCAGACCACCCTTGTCTGCTGCGCGTAAGCTCAAAGAGTCACTTTCAACAGCTTCTTGGATTTCTTGAAGTGGGAGCCCTTGTTTGATAATGTCTAGTTTTGCCCATTGATCACGTTGCTGTTTTTTGAGGTTCTGGAGCTCGTGCTTTATGGCTGTGGCCGTTTCATTTCCCTTCTTACGCGCAGATACTCTTTCCAAGCTATGATTTCGTAAGCTTTCGAGGTTTATTCCCCAGCTAGCAATCATCTGTAGCCATCGACAAGCAACAAGTGACATGCGTTCTTGGTTGTCTTTTCCTTCTTTTCCTTCATAAAGTGCGTGTTCGACTATTTGCCCCGTGAATTTGTCAACAATCTTTCTTGTCGTAGCTTCAAAGGGATTTAAACCGTATGATGAGTAGAGTAGATTCGTGAACCTCATAGAACTTTCCCATACCGAAGGTTCCATCAATAAAAATGCTTCAGCGAGTTTTGATATCGCGTAGAGAAAAGTGGAGGCTTCATACCCGAAATTCTCGATAAGTTTCTTTAGTATAGCTTCGTAATTTTCCAAGCTGGAGAATTTCTTCGCCGTGCCCTCGATTCCAGAATTTATATAGCCATAAGCAATAGTTGCTGGCAGTGAAGCAACAACTTCTACCTGGTTTTGTGCCCTCTCTTCGTCCAACCTCTTTTCGTCATAATCTTTTTGCTGTTCGCTATCTTCCGCATGGAGAAATTCATTCACCAGAGAATCGTTGACACGTTCTGACTTTGCCATCAACTGTATCCAGTAATCTGTCCTCCCAGTTTCTGCTGCTCCAAGCATAGCGGCACGATACCTTTGTTCAAGAGGTGCCAAAAATATATCACTATTTCCGTTCAAAAAATAATCAACGACTTCGCCATGTGAGAAGAACGCGCTGATTCGGATAACCTCGAGCTCCATAGGTGCTGTCCAGAATGCACCTCTTTCATGACTCAATAGAATGAGGTGATAGTGATTTTCAATAGCCAAAACACGATGGATACTACTTATCCCGTGTAACGATTCGTTTGCCATCGGAAGATGGCTAAAAGCAGCATGAGTCTGAGCGTACTTAACCGAATAGAGTTTGGAATCCATGTTGATAAATTTATCCTCGTCATACGTAAAAACTGAATAGTATGAAATAAGCTCTTTCAGATCTGCTTTGTGTACCTCAGCTAGACGTTCTGCAATATTTCGAAAGGACCGATATAGTTCCACGACAGTGTCCGATGATACCCCCTGAGCGATCTGCCGTCTAGAATATCTTCCCAACGCTTGTAAAAGACCATAGTATACTTTGATCACAAGGGCTTCGATCCTGAATTTCTTGGAACGGTCTTCATTTAGAATATTACCACAGAGAATCGGATTTGTATCGACAGGATCGTACACTTCTACTTCTGACGCCCAGGACTTCGAAAGCCATTGAACCAGCTCCTCTAAATTATGGCTGGTGAATATATCCTTCAGATCGCTAGGGCAAAGATACTTTTGCTGGAGATTCGGCTTCTGCCAGAAAATGTTTCGAGAGTGCTGGCGAGCCTTATCTCTTGTTGTAAGTTCGTGACATAGCCACAAATCGAAATTCTCGTCTGCATTTTCGACACTTTTTAGGATGGTCATACGATATGTTATCCCACTCGGTAGAGGGTCGTCTATGTACAGTCCCGCAGACTCCCATTCTTTAATATCTAAACATTTTGATATCGTAATGTGTGTCTTAGCAGATTCATAGTCTTGTATTTCCAGAAGTTTCAACAATCTTTCGACCTTTTCCTGCAATCTAAATGGGAATGCTTTTTCTCTTCTCCATTCGCGCACGTGTTCGTATGACGAAGCAGTAGCTATGGCATTTATAGACTTTTTATTCCCATCAACCGCTGAACACCCTAATTTCAGCAGTAGATCCGCTACTATTGTATGCCCCTGTTGCACAGCAACATGGGCGGCAGTATTTTGTTCGAACCCTCGCCGAGACGCTAAATCGTGTAACATCTCGCCCCATTCTGGTCTTGTGTGCAACCAAACAATGATTTCTACTCTGCCAAAGTAAGCGCACAAATGCAGAAGATTAAACCCGAGGACGAAATCAGTGATTGTGACGTTCTTTTCCTCTACAAGATAGACAAGGATCCGAAGCGAATCCATTTCGACGCAGGCAAATGCCAAAAAGCATCCTACAGAGCATGCCTTTGGCACGCGGCGTCCATCTAAAAACTTGAGTCGTCTAGCCAATGGTGAAGTAAGATCCCGGTGCAAAAGTGCAGATTCATCTAGTTTCGTTGATGAGAGGCGAATGAGAAACTCGAATATACCGCCTTGACGCATTCGAATAGGATCAAGAATACTAGGTGGTGACCAACCTTCTCCGTTGATAAGAGATTCAAGAATGAGTAGACGGCCAGGTACTGTGTTGTCATCTTGTAGAAGTTCCAACTGATACTTATACCGTCGCTCCTCTTCATAAACTCCATAAGTATTCTTCTCGCAATCTTTGCGTTCCTGTTCAAAATACGCTATCAAAGAATCAAAATCTGTTATCGGAGTATTCTTAATAACCCAATACCAATCTCGCTCCGGAGATACTTTGGACATATCGGGCCGCAGTCGCTCATCTCCGTTTACAACAACTGTCATAATGTTTAATACCCTTTCGCTGTCAAACCTATCGCTCTTCTCCCTCAGCTCAGGCTGGACAAATTCGTTATGCGTGACGCCAGGATAAAAATATACTTCTTCAGATCCCATATCTACAACGCTATTGTCGACCTTGAAGAAGAGCGAGAACAGGTTTGCGAATCCGTGTCCCCCGATGTTTTTCATAATCGAAGCAATCGATGTATAACTCTCAAATTTATCCTCCCACTGACGTATGAAACGAATAAATTTCCAAACGCCGAAACCTTTTTTGAATAAGGGTTTCATAAAAGGCCTCTCATGTAGATCTTGCTCTTGCTCCGTTCCGCAAATATATTCGAGAAAACCCTTTTGTCGGTTCAACGTATAGTGTATCAAGTACTCCTCGAGGATAAGCGATGCTACATTATTTTTACCACAGTCGTATTTCTGTTCTGAGTTTTTGTATCTGAGTCCGATGCCATACTTCCAAAATAATTTACCATCCAAGGATAGCACCACTTCCATGGCTCGCAAATTTCCAGAGAGCATTAATCGTTGTAACCAATTCTGACTTTTCCCATTTATTTTTACAACAACAGCTTCAGACAAGTCAAAGAGTTCTTCCGACCCACTGTAAGCAGCCAAGCCAGAGAAAAAACGCTCAGCATGTGGCGAAGCGGCCATCCGATGAAGGATGGTGCTTCCATCCGTGAACCGATGCGACTTTAAGCTCAACTCCATTCGTTCCTCAAGCCAGTGCAGCGCTTCGAAGCTCCCGTACTGCAGAGCCCGTTCCAGAACCAGATCAAAAATCGGCGATAAATCAATGCCAAAACTTTGAACGAGAAAATCAAGATGGCTGAAGCTACAGCCCTGTTCGATGGAATCTAAGAACCGATCTCGAACCTTATTTTTGTCTGCCGTTCCGATGTGTTCGTCATCGTCTTTCCAAATAAGGTACATTCCGTTGGATTTCGTTGCGCATTCGTAACTGAAATAATCGTTAACGTCTTTCAGTACATCCACTTCTACAACTTCACCCGAAATCCATCCTTTCACTGGTGGACGAAACGAAGCAGCTTTGTCAGGATCGAAAACTACTTTGTCTCCCACCTTGAAACGAAATTTAACGGGACGCTTTTGGATATAATCGTCATCGTCATGATACACTACCACAGGAAATGAACTTGCATTCAAGCCAGCCTTGGATGGATGGCACATGAGTTCGTAACACGGCATGTGATGTTGCGTTTTTTTAATTTTCCAAATTGGCCAAAGATGCGTGATTGTTGCCGGCAACCAACCCATATCTGAGTTACTGTCACAGACAACTTCGTCCCCAACTTTATATTGCGTGGTCAATAGATCATGATCTCTGAGGATGTTGCTTTCAGGTATTGACAGAGTCGACGGATCGCCGTTCAAATAATTTGAAAGAGGTTGTACTTGGCAAATACAAAAATCATAAACACTATCTCTTTCACCCTTCGACCGCAATATACCTCGGTAGGTATTTGGATCTTTTTCGTCCCTTACGCTGAGAGCTTCGTTAACTTTGTCATAAAACCATACCCGATCTCCAGGTAAGGATGTGACCCTGGCTGAAAGATTTTGTACCCCTGACTTATATTCCTGCGTTTCCGACCATTCGAGCGCCCGTTCCCGTCGTTCCTGTATCTCCGCCTTGCGGGCCGCCTTGACCTTTTTCGATGAGGTTTTCTTTTTCTTTCTCTGTTTCCCCATCTTAGATCCACTGTTCTTCGCAAGAGGTGCGATAGTGAATCACTCCATACGAACGAGATTATAGAGTTCAACTCTACATAGAGCCAACACCAAAACGGGAATGAAGGATATGATGTTGACGAACGTTTTTACAGTTTCCTAAAGTAGTTTTGGCTTCAGATGTTGAGGCTCCAACAATGGCATGTCAGAGGTCTAAGAGCATTAAGGTTATGGTTGATGTTTTGCCCAAGAATTGCGATCTTATTTACAAAAATTAGATTTGAAACAAAAATTTTGCCATCATGTTGCCAAGCTGCATTCCGAGCTCAGCATGGTTCCTTCCTGCTAGCAATAAATCCCTTTCTACTGCTTTGAGATCTACCAACAAGAATAGCCGGGGCGGTACAAGCTTGGTGCGGCGCCGAACAATCACCACAACACCTGTTCCAAGAGCGTCCACAATCCTCGATGTTGGGCGGCGGCGTTGGTTGGCAACAAAACATCGACGACGACATTTTCAGCAGCAGAGACAAGCCTTTCTCCATAATACCAATGCTATAAGAGGTAAAGAAGAACAACAGTTTGGAAGATTCAAAACAATGAACGATGAACAGAGGGAAAAGAAGAAAGACAACGAGGATGAAGATTCTTCCCACAACGCCATGAGAGATAGTTACCAGGAAACCTCTGGGAATCAGTATTCGGCACACTTGGGGTGCCAAGACCTACTGATTGGTTGTGCGAAACGTCTTGGATCCAACAGCAACAACAATGATGCATCATCTGTGTGGAAGATTGCCGATCTGGGTTCCGCAGACGGCTCCAACTCGATCCGTACCCTCGACGTCTTTCTCGATGCAGCGGCGGCAGCTGCAGCTGTTGTGCAAAACAATAGGAAGGAGCATGTTGCAAAGAAATTCAAAGACAACAGCAATAGTGTCGTATGTGACGACAACCAAAGGAGTAGTAATACTATTTCTAGTGTTCACGTTGTGTTTGAGGAGCATCCCTCGAGCGATCGTGCCAAGCTTATCGAGACCGTAGCCTCTTGGGCGGAGTCACGAAACAACAACACTATGGATTTCACCAAATTCAACAATTCAACGACGAAGAAAGCCGTTGTGACCCACGAGATTCTCATGAAATCCTTCTACGAGCCTCTCTTCGAGGCCAACTCCATCGACTTTTGTATGTCGTATATTTGTTTGCATTGGCTCGATTCGTCGTGCATGAGCAATGATGCGAATTCCTGGAAAGGTCTACACCTGGAGAATACTACTGCCAATGAGGAATCAACTTCACCAAAACATCATCACGGTTTGGACGAATTCCTTCAGGTCAACGAACAAACGGCTCCTCCGAAACTCAAGTCCATCTGGAAAGAACAACTCGCCGATCCCCATTTGGCACGGTTCTTGGAACTCCGGTCCATCGAGCTCAAACCCGGAGCCGAATTGCTCATCGTTATGGTCGCAAATCCACACGAATACTGGACCCCACTATCTCAAGAACAATCCTCTTCTCCGCTTTTGCGAGCCATGCAAGAGTGCGTTTCGGAGAACAGCCTCCGTAAGGAGGTTTTGGAAAAGACGGTGGTTCCCTATTATCTACGGGAACCCCAGGATGTTAGGGATGCCCTAGCCCTAGCCAAGGACCGAAACCTTGCATCAAACCATCCCATTCATGCACTGGAACTGGCAGAGCTCCGAAAATACGAGACCCTCACGGGAGGTGGGGATAGCAATGGTAGCAGTAGTAGTAGCATGCTGGACGGCGCGCGAGAACTCTTTTGGGCCATTCACGGGGGGACCATCCAACACATTGGTGGTGCCAACGATGACGAGATGCAAACGATCCAAAACCGTCTGATCCACACCTTTGACGAAACGTACAATTCCCAAACGGGGCTCGTCAAGGGAAATTTCATAGCGGCCGTGTTTCGAAAAGGAGACGCAGGGCAGCTGCAATAACAAAAGCTATATGTTCATAGGCTCCGTTATTGCGATTCTATAGTGGTTCTCCGCCAGCTGGAGTCGGCACTTTCCTTGCAGAATTCTTAGGAGAGCGAATCGACTGTTTGCGACGCTAGAGAGCGAAGCTTCGAAAGAAGGATGAAGTGCCACTGGCGGTCATACAGAATGGAATTACTAAAGCACGAAAAGCAAGGAAGGATTTATCTGGAATGATATCCACGAATGATTGGGTTTTAAAAACCAGTACATGGCGTCGCCTTGGCAATAGAACAAGGGCTTTGCTCGTGGTCAATATATTTCACAAGTAGTCCTTCGGCTTTTACTTTTCCTCTTTTGGGATAGAACGCTGAAAATAGAAAGGCAACTACAACGGCAAAACGCACACACACATGCAGGTAAATTGATGAACGTTGTTCTTGCGTGTAGTCCTTGCATTCCATGCAGTTTTGTTGCGACAGCTACCAGTGGGGGGCCCTAACAGTTCGGATAGACAACAGCTGGTTAGAACTTCGGGGCTCGTATCTGGCATATTACTTTCATCGCTTGGGGACGTGTTGATTCTTGAACAGCACGCGAATGGTTGATAATGAGTTCTGTCCCACATCGAACATCCATCGCTTGGGACGTGGGGCACACGTGACGTGAGGCACACATGAATGGTTGACACCAAATTCTTCATCAATACCGAATTCTAAGAGAGAAAATGAGAACCGAACGTATTATTGCGTC
>Ga0115013_10001156_pt1 | contig 15419 bp, 14 predicted proteins | sample SouAtlMetagenome_2_FD_88686 | JGI IMG/M metagenome (GOLD analysis project Ga0115013, IMG submission 88686) | Marine eukaryotic phytoplankton communities from Atlantic Ocean - South Atlantic ANT15 Metagenome | ecosystem: Environmental > Aquatic > Marine > Oceanic | place: South Atlantic Ocean...
TCAGTCCCTTTTTGGTCAACGGCAAGACTTGCCCCTCTTTGCAAGACTTGCCCTCTTTTAGCATTTTAGAAATAATCATTATTTAGTCTCACAATCTCAGAATTTTATCTAAGCTACGACAGTACCTCTTCGCGAAAAATTACCGCAAGTGTAACAACACCACACATAATGAATAACTGAACCTGAAGCAGAAACGAAACACACAATAGCAGTCTTTATTCATCCATTTGCTCTATCGGCAGCTTTCAATAGCATACTTTCATACCATTATAGTAGTGCGCATACAGCTTTTGCAGCATTCCCACAATCACAAGCATATACACCGACAAGAATGGCGAACGCAGCAGGGCCTAGTAATTCCGACAACGCCCCCGTCAGCCAACTGTTGCCGATTCGGGTCGACGTTATTTCGGAGGATAGGACTCTACGCATCGTGGATACCTTGCTCCTCGATCCAACTTGTTGGCCGGTGACGTTGTATGATCCATTGTTTGAAGCAATAGAAGAAAATGTGACCCTCATGGCACACACAATTTTATCGGATGCCGAAGTCATGGTAAGAAGAGGATGGAGTGTGCGATGGCCTTCACTTATTATTGGCTACTGTCATGACGGATCTCGAAGTATTCTGGTTTTCTCTAAATTTTCTGTTTTGCCACTTCTTTCTGTTTTTGCAATCCAAAAATCACAGGGCATGGGACGAACCATTCGGCATTTTACGGGCCGTGTGGACCTCTGGACTTCCAAGCTTCAGGCCGCTGTGGAGGACCAACTGCGACCCCAGCTCTGGATTGCCGCTACCAGGAAGGAACAATACGGCACAACAACAACAGCCAAGAACATTCCCATTTCGATACGGCTGGTAGTCGATAAAGTAGTCTTGCACGAAGACATTCTCTGGGACCCCAACGGCAAGCTGTCTCCGTTAGACTTCGCCAAGGACATGGCACGTGAACTCAATCTTCCCGAAGAGGCAACGGTGGCTATTGCAACGACCATTGTTGAGCAGATCCATGGGCTACAAATTGATTCGTCTCCGGATCCGACATTGGCTAGTCCCAACACTAACAGCAACGATCCTGCCAGTACTATGAATGGCATCAGCAATTCTAACAATACTGATGGTAATGCTGCAACCGCACCTAGGAAACCACCGAGGGGTGCCTGGACAATCGATGTAAAAGAACAGATGTCTATGGCATCACAAATCGTTGCGCAGCATCGAAGCATATGACGGGGGATTGTTGGGGGAATGGAATGGAATGGAACGACACGACACGACACAAAACGAAACGCAATTCATGGGATAGTTTCTTCAATAGGATGGACACTGTAACTACGAAGAATATGGGAGAGAAAATGATAATGCGACTATTCTATAGTCTTGAACCGGTACTTTTGTAAAAAAAATCAGAAAAACTTGCCTAATGACATCGTAGTATATTTATGTTAGTGGTTTCCTCGTGTATTCCTTTGATGATATGGCTGGATATCGCTGGGGGTACACTGGTTCATTCTGTTTCTCACATTTCGGCTCCATGAGGCCGGATGTGGCCATTCTTGCAGTGTGCGATTCACTAGATCCCTGCACTCAACCGAATAATCGTCCACGAGGGTCCGCACAAAAATGTTGCTCACCAGTCCGTCCTCGCAGCACTCCTCAAAGATTGTTTCCACGAATTCTTTTCTCGTTTCACAACGGTCGGGCCCTAAGTGGGCCCGCAGACCTACCTGCAATAGGGTCGCATACGAATTGTGGTTCAGTGTATGGCGTGACTGCCGAAAGTCATCAAAAATTTGTTGCGCCAGAGCCAGTACGTGAGGTCTCCGATTCGCACATTCCTTACAGGCTGATAGTAGGCCGGTAAACAACTGAGGAGCAGTGGACAGGTTACTCTCATTCTCAATGGTCCGCAAGCTTGCCAACCACTCGTATGCCCGACGGATTGACACAATTCGATCGTTAGCATTTTGGGCTTCCTTGGCCGAATCAAGCCAGGCCTCGATGACAATGGCAAAGGATTCGCTATTGGGACACAGCTCGGGGTGATTGGTCCCGTCACGATATTTTTCGCCCAGATTTAAGAGGACGTTTTCGGCTGCCAGAGCACCATCGGTGCGCGACAATGCTTTCATGACAATATTGTAGGTATTCACTGTTGGTTTCAAAGTGCTTGTATGGGATTCATTCGACGTAGAATCGTGATAAAGCTCGTAGTCTTTCCAAAGTTGCTTTAGCCACCACATTGCTCTCTTTCCCGCATTAGGATGACCAGAATTGGCCCAAGCCAGAATCACTTTTTCGTAAGACACAGCATCTGGAGATGCATCCTCAAAACCATTGTCTCTGTGAGTCATCATGGTTCGCAGTATTCCTTCCGCCTCGAATTCTTCGCCTTTGTTGCCGTGTGTGGTAGAAGCCTGGCGGTAGTACCGATGTTTATTATAGTGCGCAAGTGCCGCCCATCCAGTGATGAGAATATTGTACGGTACACGATGTGGAACCACTCCCTCAACACCCGCATCATGAAGATTGTGCATGTACTCGAGAATGGCCGCGGCTTCGTTCATTTCATTCACTCCGTTGAATGATGGGTCTTCTGCTATTGAGTGTTTTTGTATCGTATACCTTTCCTGTCTTCTTAAGTTACTTTGGTAGTTTTGGTGACGACCAGCCTTTAGTTTTGCTTCTGTAATGAGCGCGTCCATGGTCATAGTATAACTTTTCGTGTTTGGTCGAGGTGCATCACGATCTGTTATAAAAGCAGCTGGGTTACTTCGTTGGTAGCCTTCCATGAGTCGAAGGATTCTCAGAACCTGTTTGTGGACGTTGCGCTCGTGTTTACATCGAGTCCATCCACGAATCACGTAGTTGAAAGTCTCTGTATCGGGACGCACTACAACGAAATTCTTGTCATGACAATCCATTCCATCTTCTTGTTGTTTCCTGCGATGGATACTGATAGAATGAAGACTTCGTAGCATAGATTCGGCCAATTTTGCGCTGTTTAATAATATCTGGCGATCCCTTCTGTTTTTTCCTTGTCGTCCCCGTGTCAATCCATCGAGAAATGCATTGAAACATCCAATGGTTGGTTGGATTATTGGAGAATTCGCGGTTCCTGGAACTGGCCTCTGTTCCTGTGCCATGATCGTCTGAAGTAATTTGTCTCCGCTCTTTTTCAGCAAATCGTTTAACCATCGTTCCGATCGGTTTCTAATCACCATGACCTGCTCCTTGCTGGAATTTGCCCATGCCTGGATGACATACTGATAACATTCCGCTGTTGGTTGTAAATGGTTTGAATTCAATAAAAGATTCATCCACACGTCTGCTCTACGGGGAGCCCCAGCATCTGAAACAGCCTCGTTCGATCCTAAGGCTTTCAGGACGACCAAAAAGGCTTGTACATCGATGACGGTTGCATTTGGCGTTTGTCGTGAGGTCGTGTCCCCTACACTGTCATTTGCCAATTCCAGCAGTTGCTCAAGCCAAGCCTCCTTTTCGGCTATAGTGCTAGTGGACATGAAGGTTGGGCAATGCCATTCCTTGTTGGCAGCGTTTCTTTCTGTCGTTAGAGGTTCCCCTATACTATTTTTGTCTGTCATGAAATGTGTAAATACAGATGCACTTCTCTTTTGCTTGGAAGGGACGGCACTGTGCTGGTTTCGTTTTGCAAAGGAGTACCTTTGGCACGATGAATGGAGTGATGAAGAGAAATCAGAATTCTGGTAGCCATAGTATTTCGATGTTGCTCTTGGCCTTCGCAGCGGTTTCGACCCTGAAAGTAAGTGTGTGACTTTGCATACGATTGGACGCGTCATTGTATCTCTTGCGCTCCGAGAGTAGTGATCCAGATCGAGTGGTGTTCTAAAAGAAAGTGTCTCTTGAGGGAAATATTCCAGGAATAATCAATTCGGCAGTCGTTGAGTGTATCCAATCTTCGCTACTGGCGTCAAATAACAAAAACCGTGTTGGATTGTGTCTGTTCTACTCTGTAAATTATTGTTGCCCGCTGGACGCAAAAACTCATGCTGGATTCCGTTGCCATCAATCGGAAGAGTTCAACTTTTTTAAATGCTTGGAGTCGTTTTCTGGTAACTCCCTCGCAAAATCTGGTTACTTTTTGTCTTTCTTAGTACAATATGAATCGTTAAGTGGGAAAATGATGTAAGACTATGAGTATTGCCAAGGCTTCTATCTACATTGGGCGCGATGAGGGGAAAAGTGATGGCTATTACTGATGTCAGGTGGTTTCGTTGAAGTTTTGTTGTCTTTCACGAGAGCGCGCTAGCCGCTCATAGCTCGCATTTCTTTTTTCAATTTCAGGAGGGCGTGTGGATGCCAAACCATCATGCCACCAAATTGAGGGGCTCTTGCGGGCCCACCAGCCCCCAGCGCCACCCAGTGGGGGCAATACACTCACCCCTTGTGCCCTCGCATGTGGCTGCGCTGTAGCAAGCTGTGGGCTCCCAGGCCACCGTGCCCCCAACTATGGCACCACCACTGCGCCCCACACAAGAACACCACCAGCAGCCAAGCGCTTGCCCCCACCCCCGACTGGGGTGGCCAGGCACCACCACCATTGCTCTTGAATTTTGGCAGGGCTCCCTCACTGCCTCCCATCCCAGCTCTGTGTGGGTGCCATGCGCTTTGGTGGGCCCAGCAGATCTTTTGCCTGTTGCCACATATGATGCTTGACAAAAATATTTGCAGAATGGGCAACTCGCAACAAAACTGCAAAGAATCGTTGTAAACTATGGCAGTCAAACTTGGATTGCCATTGGATTCAATAGCGGTTTGCGGAATACATTCAATTGGCCTTCCCACCTTTCGCAACCTTCGCTGCACAAATAAAATGAAGAAAAATATATAAACGATGATTTTATTTTACTGGGAGAACATAATTAGGACAACACTCGACCAACATTAAATTTACTCTGCATATGCACCATCATCGTCAAAATCACCAGAAAGATCTTCCTCTTCAGCAGTCGCATCTTGATACTGCTGGTATTCGGAGACGAGGTCATTCAAGTTCGATTCAGCCTCAGTGAATTCCATCTCGTCCATTCCCTCGCCAGTGTACCAATGAAGGAAAGCTTTGCGGCGGAACATAACAGTGAATTGATCAGCTACACGTTTCCATGCCTCTTGAATGGCGGTAGAGTTGCCAATAAAGACACTAGACATTTCGAGACCCTTAGGTGGAATATCACAAATAGAAGCCTTGAGATTGTTGGGGATCCATTCAACGAAGTATGAGGAATGTTTGTTGACCATTTGGAACATCTGGTCATCTACAACTTCACTGGAAATTTTACCTCTGAACATCATCGCACACGTTAGATAACGTCCATGACGAGGATCTGCCGCACACATCATATTCTTGGCATCAAACGCCTGCTGAGTTAGTTCAGGCACCGTCAAAACACGGAAACCCTGAGAGCTGTAGGCGGTGAGAGGAGCAAACCCGACCAAGAAGAAGTGAAGACGAGGGAAAGGAACCATGTTGACAGCGAGTTTTCTGAGATCACAGTTCAGCTGACCAGGGAAGCGGAGTGAACAAGTTGTTCCAGTGATGGCATTTGCGATCAAATGATTCAGGTCACTGTACGTCGGGTTAGGAAGCTTGAGAGTACGGAAGCAGATATCATAAAGAGCCTCATTATCAAGAGCATAACATTGGTCAGCGTTCTCAACAAGTTGATGAATCGAGAGCGTAGCATTGTAGGGCTCTACAACAGTATCGGAAACCTTCGGTGAAGGGATGACACTGTATGTGCTAATAATACGATCAGGGTATTCCTCCTTAATCTTAGACACAAGAAGAGTTCCCATACCAGATCCAGTACCTCCTCCCATGGAGTGAGTACATTGAAAGCCCTGGAGTACATCACATCCTTCAGCCTCTTTTCGGACCGCCTCCATGATACCATCGACAAGCTCTGCACCCTCTGTGTAGTGACCCTTAGCCCAATTGTTTCCTGCTCCGCTCTGTCCGAAGACAAAGTTATCAGGACGGAAAAGAGATCCATAGGTTCCAGAGCGGATCGTGTCCATTGTACCGGGTTCCAGATCGGTGAGAACAGCTCTTGGGACGTATCTGTCAATTCAAAAAATAATATGTGAATGAATGAGCCATCTTAAAATCAATGCGGGAAAAAATCAAATCGCGACTAACGCTCTTCATAACTTACCGTCCTTCTTGGCCTTCGTTGAAGTAAACATCAATGCGTTGCAACTGAAGATCGTTATCGCCGACATAAGCTCCAGTTGGATCGATGCCATGTTCGGCAGCCATGACCTACATATCATGGCAATAATATTCCAGTTCGTTGCATTATTGTCGAGGAAAATGAAACATTAAAATGGATGTGAGAAGTATCTATGATGACATTGGCTTTTTTTGACTTGAAGGACAGAAACTTTTTTAAAAATTTCAAATCAAACGAATTTTATGACAACATGTGTTAACTGGATCGAGATCGGATCTGATCGAACGAATTATGACTTCGTCCAGACGAAACACAACCTACCTCCCAAAACTTGGCTCCGATTTGGTTACCACATTGGCCAGCTTGTAAGTGAACGATTTCTCTCATCTTGGATAGAGTACTTCTCGTATATGATAGTCTTGGTTAGCCGTACCAGTGTTCGAGATTGTTTGCTCGTTAAGATCGTGTAAATAAAAATTGAACGAACCAACAATGCCAACTCTAGAGAAGTTAGCTGCGCGCTGGCCGACGGGCAATCTGTTTTGCAGTCATGTCAAAAATGACACTTCAAAAGATTGATCTTCGACTCGATTCGTGAGTAAAATCTCCTCGAGTCAAATCGTTTGAAAAATGAAACGTGGCGGACGGATAGGGGACAGACCTTCAAAATCGTTTCGCATCACTCGTTGTTTTTTCTATTATGACCCAAGGTACGCACGTTTCCGTTACAGTAATTTTTCTCCCTCACGAAAAAAATCTGAAGAATTACTAACATCATTACTATCACACCGACCTTTCTTTCAACACCTACCTACAAGCAAAATGAAGTTTCTTTCTTTCTTACTAGCATGCTTAGCGGCTGTTGCTCTCGCTGCTGATGATACCAAAGAATGCGAAGGTGAGACAACATTTTTCTACCAAGACAATGATAATTGCTATTCGATCCCCGAAAAAGTCATTGGCGTATTTCGGCCTTGTCTCGTTCTCACTCTGTGCTGCTTTTCAAATGATTTTTTCCTGTGAAATTAAATGAATCAAATAAAATAACATAGTTTGTGTCAAGGTTATGGATGACATCCGAGCCACCTTGTCCAAGGCAGATAGCAAAGACAAACCAAAGATAGAGGCTGCCATGCAACAATATTGCGCAAACAAGGACAAAAAGCTTTCGGCACGGGAAAAAAAACTTTGCTACTACATTGACCCTATCCGACGCGATGTTGCCCAGCCATTTTCTCTGGGAATGCCGTCACTGAAAGTCTGCAAGCGAATCACAAAGTCCAACCCCGAAATTTGTTCCGTCAAATTCCCAGTCAAGACCGAGAATTTGGAGAAGAAGGATTTATCGAAAATGCGAGTCAAACAACTCAAGAAAATTTTGGACGAGCGTGGAGTCGATTACAAGGGTCTCCTTGAAAAGGAGGAATTCATCAAAAAGGTCCAGGATACTGAACATCTGGCCGGAGATGAATTCTAAGATGCAAATATGGAAATGGATTAGAAGTTTCAGTTTCAGAGTTGCGACTAAATTTTAGAGAGTCGTTCGAAGCTCTAGTGTTCAAAAAAATCTGATGTTTATCGTCTTCGTTTGTTGTTATTTTTGCCGCTCTTTCTCTTTGTCCCAAGACCGCCCTTTCTTCTTTTGAATTTTACGGGATCGAGGGATTTTGCGTCGTCAGACCCCATAAAAGAGTTTGCTTGCATTTGCATTCCTTTATCGGAATCTCGTTGCAAATCTTCGATTTTCGCTTTTTCGAGGGCAGTTTCCTTGACTCGATCTTCTCGAAGACTCTCCATGAGCCGGTCTTCCAGTTCATTCATTGGAGCCGAAATTCCGTGCAGGTACTGCCCTCCCCATGCAGCGGAGGCTTGTTGCATCGATATTTGTGGTACCTTTGACACGCCTTTCGTAGTAGACACATCGTTTTCGGTTTTCAGATCTGGTGGCGGTATATCGCTGCCACTAATCGTGCTAGGTCGATTTGTTCCCGGAAAGGACGTCTCGAAACCAACCGCCAGGACGTTGCGGCCGAGCACCGGTCCATCGCCCCGAATGTCCTTTGCTTTCTGTTCTAGTTTTTTGAACTCCATGAATTCTTTGGCATACTTAGGTTCGGTTGGTGGATTGCCCATGAGTGGTAGGCCTAATATTCCACGCATTGAATCGTTCCGGAGTGCGGCGCTCTGAAAAAGCGTCCACGTAAAGCTAGACACCAGATAAATTTGTAGCCCCGCGGGCGACTGGGATGTAAAACAGGGCATAAAGACGGCCAAAGTCTGAAACAAATCCTTGAGCATACCCGCAAAATCTGATTGGCTTGCAACTGGTCCACCCAGGCTCCTCTTTCCGATGGCCACCTCCACGTTAAAATAGAGCATCGCTCCGGCGGCAATGGGCAGTCCGAACCAGGGGTCGGGGTCGGTCAGATCGGTGAGCCACAGAAACTTGCTCTCGGTCAGCTCCTGGGCCAGTGCCGGATCGGACCCATTGACAATCTTTCTCAAGTCCGTTGCCACATAATAAAAGAACGGAATCTGCAGAAATGGACTCAGAAAGACGGTGAGCGGATTGATATTGTGGAGCTTATAGATGCCCCGAACGGTCTGAATATTTTGCAGAAACAGGTAGCGTTGCTCGTACAAACTCTTTCCCTCGGCCCTCATTTTCTTCAAATCGTTTTGAAAGAGAGTCACTATGAACTGGACCTCGGGAGCGACCTTTGCGTACCGAGCGGCGGTCTGGGCACCATACACAACGAGGGGTATCAGCGAGGCTCGGAGCATAAAGTTCATGGTCGAAAAACAAGCCCAGTACGGAAGTCCCACTGTGGAATGGAGGGAATGGATTGCGACACCTGTTCCTCCCCAAATCGAAAAGTCTTGCATGAACTCCGGGATCAGCCACGAGGACATGGGTCGGGTTGTTGTCTGGAAGATGCCACCCCTAACATTATTCGAGAGTTGTGCGAATTGAAAACAATTTCTTCGAGACAACGCCATTCTATTTTCTGTCAGAGCTGTGCGCGTATAACTTTTTGTGGATGGAAAGACGAGACTCAAAGATGTTATCGAATGACCCTTCCCACACCGGCGAATACGACGATCGCCACGCCGTTCTTCAAGCACAAAGGAAACGGCATGTTGCACAGATGTCCTGGACAAGTTTTCGGCTCTTGACCTATATCGTAAGCAGTTGAACGCCGAAGGGTTTGTGCTTAAATATCGTTTCATCCCGCAATAAGCTCACACTTTGAAGTACGATTCCATTTGCTTTTAATAGTCTTTCTAAAGAGACTGTTTGGCAGGTGGTGCGAGATTAAACAGCACTTTTGTAATGAGAAAGCAGATGATGATGATGATGATTCACTCGTTCAAAAATACCTGTCCACTTTTTTGAAGGCTGCCTAGCGGCGTCGCGCAAGCACGGCAATTCAAAAAGCACGGAATTTCCTCGCTGAGAATCAAAACATAATCCTTTCATTTTCCATTCTTTATTCAAGCTTCTCTTCCTCGCTAGTACGTTCATATTTGTCAGCATTTAGAATACTGTGACATCCATATTCCAACATGCCGTCCACCAAAAGCCTCCCGACTCATCCCCCAACAACCATTGAGGTTGGCAATGGCGCAACAACCGACGCCAGTCATCATCGCAGCAGAAGCAGCAACAATATTCCCACCCAAGTTCAAACCAACCTAGCGGACAATGCTGTGTTCTTGCACCGCCAAGACAACCGCAACAATAACATCGCGAACGATCCAACAACAACTTCTTTGGCATCGCCCGATATCGATCAAGTGATTCGGGGCTTTCAACACGAGCTGGACACACTGAGCAAGAGTTTTGATATCTTGAGCCAGAGCCAGGCAAAACGAACCACACAAATGGCGGCGGCAGCAGCAGCAGCATCCACCACTGAAAGATCTCGAAGCACCTACGCTACTCCACATCAAAGATCATCGTACGAATCGTACACAGGAACTGATTCCCAGGCCCGCCCAATAACTGAACCCCGCAGATCAGTAATGGATCCGATTGGAAAAACCAGCAAGAGCGAAAATTGTTTCCAGAGTCATATCAAAACCAGGGAGTTTCTGGGAAATAACGATAATTCTCTTGCTGCCGACAGCACTTTTACGACACACCATACTGCAGCAACCGCAACAACAACTGGCTTCCAGGAACCACGGCCAGTCGATACGCCGATAGTATCTGCAGCGAATACTGCAACGACATCTGGTCGATACGATCTCGACACGAGCAGTAGTCGATATCTCCACAAGGGTGAACGCCCCCAAGACACAATTCAGCGGTTGAAGGAAGCAGTGGAGGAACGTGATCACACCATTTCGAGATTGCAACGAGAAACCAGCGAATTGAGGAAACAGCTCTTGTTTGCCCAAGGCGCCAACACTCCTCATGATGCAAAATATCACAGCAAACAACGTAACTACTACCAACCATCGCGCCGTGAACCAATGTTGGATGGTAGCAATCGTCCGCGCTACCACGAGCATTACCCAGAGCAATATCGAACCACTACAAACCGACCACAACCCGATCGGTACTATGACGAAATGAGGCACATGAACTCGTCCTTATCGACGCACCGTTCGACACAGTTGTCCACTCCACCACGAGACGAAGACGAAAACACGCTGGGTACAGCAACTGCAACCCGAGTTGGCGTTCAGACTGGATTTACACCCGGTACCAAGTTTGTTGCAGTAAGTTCTGTGAAGAAAAATCAGCATTAATCGATTGTCCCTCCGTGTTCGGTGATTTGATGTTTCCAAAGAATACTGTCATTCGCAACCTCTAGCGTAGGATTTGTTCTCACAATGATTCTTCACATTTTGTATGCTACGTGTTTCCAACAGGAATTGACGAAGTTTATGAAAATCGAATACGGTCACAATGTTCCTCTCTCTGTTATTATTGACAAACACTGGGACAAGCTCAAGGTTCACATGAGGGAAGAGGCAAACGGCTATTAAAAATGATCTCAGGAAAATACCGAAAAGGAACAATATGGGGGAGTTTCAACGAACTAGAACGCCAACTTTTGGTATTTCTTCCTCAGCTGAATTTAGGCGGTGCTTTGCCACGCGACAGTGTTCGATTGTAGAAGAAAATCATTTGAAAGGGTAAAATAGTGCTTGGGAAATATTTTACCATTAATAGAATAAATTGTTGCTGTGAGATCAGTTGATGCAGCTGTTTGCCGCAAGAAACAGTGGTCATTGAGAATCGTTTGCAAAAAGAATGGGGACTCTGGTTTTTCAGGTGGAATATTCGAAATTAGAGAATGTAATTGCGCATCAATCAACATTCATCTTCCATTGGGACTAAGTTTGAATCTCTACGCATAGAAGTAAAACGAACATGAAAATCCATAATCAGCATTTGGCTATTGCAACTTTTCTTTTGCGTTTATATGTACTTTGATGAGTCTTCCACTCTTATTCAGTATCTACTCTTTCATAAAATTTTGTTCATTTCATTCTTATTCGCAGTTTCCAGAATGTAAGCTAGACTTTCTCTCCATCAAATCCGGTTCCATCGAAACACTCCAAGTGAAGGATTAGTTTTGGCAATGTGAGACGTCCAGAAAATCATTAATACTTGGATACCTTGGTTAACAGAGGATTTCGATCGCGAAAGTAGTACAGCTTAGCTCGTTTGACTTTTTTCTTCTGCTTGAAGATAAAATTCCTCTCCAGTACAGTTGCCTCCTTGATCATGGGCGAATACATGGGAATACGCCGCTCGACGGGCAATCCGTACACCACGTCCCGAAGGATCAAGGAGGATCCCAGACCCCGATTGACAATCCCTAAAACGACACCTCGAATCTTTTCCAATTCCTGTTTGTCACTGGCGGCAAGACCTCCCTGGGATACCATTCGAAGCTCGATCGAATCCCCGACATTTATCGGCTCCTTCCAGATGCTGGGATGTGCCTCTTTGCCCTTGGCGCAGGCCTCGTTGTTCAGTTCAGCAAAAAGTTTGGAAGCTTTTTTGCGTGGAGACTTGAATTTCTTATAGTCCCGGTGCCTTGGTCGAATGCCGTGGTGAAGAAATGGCATATCGGCTTCACGGTCTGTAGCCAGTCCCCGTTGTAATGCCGACAGCGTGTTGCCATTCGGTGTATTCCTGGTGCGTCGGCCCACCAAGCTCGCAAACCTCTGCATCATCGTATTCTACCTTCGAGTGGTGCTTTCTTTGGTTATGTCTGCTTTTCAATGAGTCTCTATGGCACTGCAACGATCTGGAAACAACTCGATTATTTCTGCTTTTTGATGTTACACGAAGTTGTGGAGACATAGCGTTGCCCGTTGAAGGACAAACGTTGGCATGGCCATTCTACAAGCCTCTGAAAAAGGCTGCTGCTGCCGAGGGCTATAAGGTACACCTTTGGGTGAACGACATAGGAGCCACAGGTTTGAGCACAACAAATGGTAAACACCTAAATACCTGGAAGGTACCTGGGATGAACCAAGGCTAGGATGGGATCTCCACAAAAAAAATGGGGATGTCAGGTCCAAGCACACCCCCCCCCCACCCCCACATTGCACCGGTGCAGTTGGCGCTCAGGGTCAACCATTTGAGCAAGTCCACAAAAAAAAGAGCACTTGTGTTGTACAATCTGGCGTGGCAGGTGCAATTTTTTTAAGACACCTCATGCATCTTTTTGTGGGCGCTGCTCTGGCCATGGGAGGCCAATGCGACCAACCCCACTTGGGGCTACTGCCCCAGTCCCTGGTGCACCCTTGCAACGCATGCTCTTGCTCACTGCTTGCTCCCCTGTGGTAGGGGCTCAAGTGCCGTGCAAGAGTGGAGCAACCATGCGATCCAGCCGCACAACCCATTTGTTTGGCCACACCAGGGCAGGGAGAATCCACAGAAAGAGCAAAAGCACCAATTGTTGGTTGCTGGCGATGGATCAAATGGAAGTAGAGTGGTAATGCCGAGCATTTAACTGAAAGGAACTCACATATGATTCCAATTGTGATTGAGAATGAAAAGATGGTGCTTGTAGTTTATGGTGTGGGGAAGGTAGGAAACTGACATAAAGTTTTAGTAGGTCACGAACGATCCATTTCATGATATTGCATGGTGTTCAGAAAAGTACACAGCACACCGGAGGGTCAGCGCTATGGCTTGTTCACAAAAGAAACAAATCAATGACAACTGAAAGCAGTCATCATCGCATGTCAATCAAACTTTTCATTATCGAGATTTTGTAATGTAAGACAATCAATTAATAGCAGTGTACAAGTCTCTATAAATTTCTCGCCCCTGAAGCAACGAGTCCTAGCTAGTAACAGCAATATCATCTATTCGCTCCCAAAAAAGCGATCCAAAAAGCCGGGTCCTTTTGGTGCCTCAAGAGCATCGTCGATTTCTTCCTGTGTCGGCTGTTTGATAAACTTTTTCCCTTGTATGAATCCTGCCTTTTTCAACCGCATGGCCTGCGGATTCGCGAGAAGGGTGAAGCCTTTCCCGTCCTCGTTCAGAATAAGAACCTGCCCGTCAAAAGGACCAAAGCTTGCCCCCTAGTACACATTGACAACACACACGACAAGAAATGGGATGAGTACCTAAGAAAAGTAGCAGTATATAATTTCGAAAGAAGACACTTACGGCATCGTTCATGAGTGTTCGTTGATACACAAGCTGTTCATTCTTTTCGGCATTTTCTTCCGACCGTTGTTTCAGCCTAGCAATCAGATCATTTCCTTCGTTTTCGTCGGGTTCCTCTTTTTGCTTGATGACCACGGTCGGTTTTTGAAAGTACTTTTCCGACTTATCGTTTTCGTTTTCGGCGGTTCGCTTTTCCGTCTTTTCGCACTTGCCTAGAGGGCCGCGTTTAATGCAGATCTCGACCGTCTCTCCGGTTGTCAAAAAATCCATCTCGGTTTCGCGGCCGTATTCGTCCGCAACCGCCGGAGCCGGAGTTCCGAGGGCAAGGCCACCCATGGCGGCAATCGATGCGAGACCTCTCTTGACAAATACGTCTCTGGCAATCTCGCTGCTACCGGCAGTTTGTGATTCTGTTGACGCGTTTAATTGTGTTTCTATTGATTTCGTCATTCGTGGCGACTCGGAAAACCATTGAAAAACGCTCCTGGCGGCTTCGTTTTTCTTCGAGAAGGCGTTCGATGAAAAGCAGGAAGAAAATGATGCATTCCCGAGAAGAACGAACGCCAAGATGGCTCCGCTAGTGAAGAAATTCGACTCTATACATTTCATGTTGTTCGATTGGTGTCTATATTGGTAGTGTAGGATGGAAGTTTCTTTCTCATGAACTGTTCATGAAAATCGGATGCATCATCTGAATCTATGATGGGTGAAAATTGATGAGTTGAAGACAAACGCTGACGATGAAATAGTTCTTCGGCTACACGCGTAGTGGTTAGTTGACTTTTCCTCCTTGTGAGTCACATTTTGATCGAGTCATGAGTGCTTTCGTTTCTCAAAAAGTTGGCAGCCTGCTGGAGGGGCCCTGCCCAAGGTGTTGGGACTACAAGAGGACACAGTCACTAGTCCTATTGGTTAGTCTAAAGCAAAGTATGAGAGGATCATCATGGTGAGCCTCTCATTCATGGTATAGTAAGTAGTAAGTGTGGGCAGGCCAAGCCACATAAGAGCAACCTGGGTGGCCAAGAGGGGCAGATGCCAGCAGCCACATGCCGAGTGGCAGGGCTGGGGTATGGGGAGCCAACCGCCTACCGAACGATATCGCAGAGAGTCGGGATGGGGTGGGACACGGCCTCCGATCAACTCCTTAACAAACTCAATATCATATCGTTATCTCCAACGCGACAGCAATAATGACCATACGATGGGGAGTATTATGTATTTACCAATATTTGGGTCGAATGAGTCAAACTTACGTCAACTGCAGGGAGCAGGGAGATACGTCGATTGCAGAACATGCATATTGCATATTACACAATACATGAGTATTCTGACACGATGTCAAGAAGGTGTCAGCTCTCATGCTCACACTTTAGGGACATTAACATTAGTAACAACAGTTTACCAATTAAGGTGTCACGTCTTCGCTTTTACCCTAGCCGTATTCCGATTATATCTTATTACAGGGCGGCCCGCTACAAGCTACCCAAAGCAATGGGGCCCCAGCATGGAGGAGCAAACCAACTGGAGGGACTATAACTGATAAGACATGAAA
>Ga0115013_10001158_pt1 | contig 15410 bp, 11 predicted proteins | sample SouAtlMetagenome_2_FD_88686 | JGI IMG/M metagenome (GOLD analysis project Ga0115013, IMG submission 88686) | Marine eukaryotic phytoplankton communities from Atlantic Ocean - South Atlantic ANT15 Metagenome | ecosystem: Environmental > Aquatic > Marine > Oceanic | place: South Atlantic Ocean...
GCATAAATCTTGGTAAGAGTCAAGAACTTCACCAAGGTGGGGTATCTGGTTAAAATTATAGGCTGCGATAGCGATCAGGATCCTCTTGCCAACAAAAGGATTTGTTGTCGAATAAGTTGCAGTTGACTCCACTGGATCCCTAGCAATAGCTGCTGGTTCAACATTGATGCCTTCAGAAACGAAACTCGGATCGTGCTGCTCAGATTCTGTTGTCATCATATCTCTTCGTAAGCTGGGATGAAATAGCTCCAAAGGCGAAGGCGAGTTTTGAACAGCCACAAAATTTAGGACTGTCATCGTCGCCACGAGGCATCCAAAAAGAAACGCGGAAATTGCGATCGCAATTTTGGTTGGAAGCGATCCACCATTGCGATGTTTCATCGTTGGCATGTTTTTTTTTGCAATATTGTAACAACGATGGAGAGAGAGAGACAGCAAGTGACCGTTGGGCATAATTTATTTAACTCTAACTCTAAAGCAATTAACCAACGACTAGTTCGATTGAAAGGGATGTTTATCTTCAAATGTGACTCACTCAAGTTGATGTTTCGAAACAAACTTTCCCGCACCCAAGACATACACCAATCCTGAGTGAATTCGAATTACACAGGACAACAATCACAACAGATTTCACCGCGTTAAAACCTTATCATAATTTTGACGATGGCAAAGCGTAAACGTGAACCTTCGGGAGAAGGAAGGACAAACAAATTAAAATTCAATCATCTAATGGAGGGAAAGCGGACGATTGAGGATAGTTCTATTTTTCTGAAAGAAGTCTTAGCAATCACAAAGACGGGCAACGCTCAGGACTTGGCAGCGTTGCCAGAGAAGATACATCTCTTACAAAAGGGAATAGAGAAAGTGAACAACCACCTTGAACAGATTCTACGACTGGATGGGAATTTACGGTTAGCAAAAGATCTGGTCTCGTCGTCAAGAGCAAACGAGAACAGCGACATAACGGTCCGAAATCGTTTACTGGAGAACTCAAAATTAACGATAGAAGAGAATTTGAAATCACTTCCCCAACAGCGGCTCGAAAATGCGACAAAAGATGTCGTGTTCTCCCCATCATCTGCAAAGAAAACGAAAAGAACCCAATCGGAGGAGGAATTGCAAGAACTAATTGGAGAATTAGAGAAGTACCAAGCTCCAAATGTTGACGGATCAAGATATTGTATCCGCCAATTAATCACACTTCTGAAAATCGATCAAAATAGCCCTATCTATCAGAAAAGTGTATTGAATATGGTAACGGCACTTCAAGTAGCTGGAAAATGTGTCGTCAATTACCACACACTCCGTCGAAGAATATACATATACAATGCAAGGCAAATTCTCCCAATTGAAGGGGACGAAGGATGTCAAATCGGAAGACCTTCACTGCTACCAACGCCCGAGGCTATAATCGAACCGACATAACGGCAAAGAATTTTTACTATTTCATCTTTTGTTGGGAATGTTTGTTCATGAAGCATTGGATAATTTATGCAAGATTTTTTCAATTAATTAATATGTCTGCTAGCTAGCAAATGACCAATAAAGTTATCCCTTGAATACGCTTTTTTTTCTAAAATCTAGAAGTCATCTGCTATGTTGTCACGTGTCCGTCCTTTCGCGCGAACTTCAATTCCTTTTTAGGCTGCATGCTGCCGTTTCCTGATGTTCATGTGCAATCCATTCCTCGTGTGAATTGTAGCACCTGTTCGCATACCGACCGGATGGTTTAAGCCATATGGTGCGTCGTGGATATCATCCTTACCAACCAGTTTATCCTCGTCAAAATCAAATTCGAATCGTCGCAAAGTCATTGCTAATGTTACAACCGCCTCCATGACAGCGAATTCGTCACCAACACACTTTCTTGGACCAGCACCAAAGGGCATAAAGGCAAAGTCAGATGCAATTTCATTTGGATAGAGCAACTTTGACCATTTCTCAGGATCAAAACCGCCCCATTCTGGAATATCAGGATTTTTGTATGGTCGTGTGAAACGTTCAGGATCGAATGTATCTGGATTGGGCCAGAATCTTTCATCTCGATGAATATTATACAGAGGCAAGAAGATGTCCATTCCTCGAATGATTGTTGCTACTCGTCCTCCACCGGAAGGCACTTGATTTTCGGTTCTACATCGTCGAATCAACAAAGGCGGTTGCGGATACATGCGCAAGGTTTCAGTGATGATAAGCCTGATAAGTTTCATTTCCTTTATATCCTCGTAGGTTGGCTCACGGTCACCTATTACTCTATCAATTTCCTCTACAGCCCTAGCTTTCAATTCAGGATTTTTTGTTAGTTCAAAAAGAGCCCAGGTCAAAACAGCTGCAGTTGTTTCGTGACCGGCCACAAGCATGGTCATCAAATCATCTCGTAGCTGCTTGTTGTCGATATCTGCTCCTCTCATGTCAACCAAAAATCGAAGCATCGAAGGGTCCTTCGCCTCTGCAAAGTTGCGGGATTCCAGCTGCTCGATATCTGTCTCAGTTCTAGTCTTTTTGGCTCCGCTAATCAGCTTGTCGAGAACATCATTTAGAAGATCAAGATCGGAATTGAATTTTCTCAACCGCGGCACAACCTGATTTGCAAATGGGAGGTCCCAGTAAGGAGCAGGTGTCATAGATCTGTGCTCAGCTTCGACAAGGGCAGAATAAACCGCTTTGACAACGGGGCTCTCATTTGTTACTGATCCAAATTCGTAATTGAAGACAGACTTTCCAATGATATCTAGAGCTACGGAACAGAATTTCTCTTCCATTTCTACCTTACCCGTGGTGTCCGCGAGCTTGTTCAAGGAATCTATCATGGGACCATTACAATACCCAAATTGTCCTATCATATATTCTAACCATTTCCTATGAAAGGCTGGTACAATCTGGGGTCTACGAGCCTTCCAAGTTTGTGGGTCAGCTGGAATGAGACCCTTGCCCATGATGGGTTTCAGAATTTCAGCAAGGATTCCCTACATCACAAATAAGACGAAATAGTACGGTGATGAGTTTTTTTTGCATATTGACCCAGATACTCTTTTCTAAAAACTTGTCAATTGGGAACTCCGAACCCAAATTCAAAAAGCAATTCCCAAAAATATGAAATCTTGGCTCACCTTATCGTAACATTTGCTTGCATCCCTCAGCACATGTTTTGCTTGGATCGGATCCGAAATCACCAAGAAGGATTTAGGACCAAAACATAACTTGTATGGCGATCCGTAATTCTTGTAGTAATTTTGAAGCCCAATGAACATGGTACCATCGGCGATATCACCGAGTTCTCCTTCCGCTAGAGGGCAACCATCCAAACTCGGGTATCCACCGTAAATTTGTTCGATGTTCGTTCGTAGGACATTCGCCGAGTCACCGAAAATTACATCTTCTCCCGGTTCCCCTAACTTCATCATATCCAGTTCCCAGACCAACTCCCACCACCATGGTAATCCTTCGGCGTCGGGGTCAATTTCTGGTTGGTCATGTTGGCCATGTTGTTCTACGACGTCTTTCACTTCTTTCGTTTTTGTTTCATCGTCTTTCAGCGAAGATCGGATCGACGTAGATGGCACGCTATGTGACGTTATAGGTGCAGTAAAACCCTTTGATGGGAATATAAATCCCGAAGACTTATCCGCCAATAGCAGAAAAGAAAATAGACAAAATTTCATTCTTTCAAAATTCGCTGATGCTCCGAAGTATTTCTTTCACGAAAATTAGGTTGACTGATCCCTTTGATATAATTGCAAGAGGTTGAGGCAAGGATAATATATTTTATCCTATCGGTGATGCGTATTTTGAGTTGATACAGATGATGCGGATTCGATGATGCTGATGTCTCTGGATTGTCTAATTCCGATTTGTGCTCATCACTCTCACTGACTACGATGTTGACGAGTGCAAATGAAGTTTTGTCTTCTCAAATCTTCTGATTACCTCAACGTAAAAGCGCTTTCCACGTGTACAACAAAAGGCAGAAAAAGTCTCATTTTCACAAAAAAGGACTAAGATATGCTTTCTCTTACGTGCGTGCTATTGTCTTTGGCCACGAAATCTTGCTAGTCGCAATGCTCTTTTTTAAAATGATGCTATTATGACGAAACAATCTACTATTGCAGGACATTTCTCTTCATCGATCAATCGCACTTGATTACCTTAACAATGGCAGAAAAAGAACCGTATCCTACCGCATCCGATGCGGCGAACGTTGAGACTGTTGAAGACAGCGACGACGCAGAAGGCGCCGCAAATAAAGATGCAGAGACTGCCATGGAAACCGCCCGTGCCCAAGCCGAAGCAAGGCGCAAACGCATCTTGGAGAAGGCAAACAATCGAATTAAATTTGTGAATGGTGAACAGGTTCAGGATGAGGAAGAAAAGAAGGCCAGTCTCTCTAATGCCGCACGGATCCGAGCAGCTAGGCAGCGAAGACGCGGCAAAAAGTCGACACCAGCATCCTCGACTTCCGCTACCGCGGCAGTATCGACAACAGAAAGCTCAGCTGTAACCGAGACTTCAACGAACACAAATACTCCTGAACCAGTGAAGGCCGACTCTGATAGCAAAAAAGAAACAGTTGTTGAAGCATCAATTGAAGCGTCTGCTTCTACCGAGAGCGCAACTTCATCCGCAACTGCTGATGCCACTGGACCAACCACGGGCAAAAAGTATCTGGGAGTTGCAAAAATGCGACGCAAGATGCTTAAAAAGAAACAGATGCAGGAGAACACCGGCATTGCGGCTGGTAGTACCGTAGATAATGCTTCTTCCAAGTCATCTTTGGCTTCATCGAAGGGAAAGTCTACCTCTGGCACCACCTCTGTTGGAAAAAATACTCTTCCTCTAACGAAAGTACAAAGACTCCCCATTTACATGCATATGATCGTTATCCTACTCCTGTTCGTCGCAGGATTTGATGTCGGGATCCAACAATTTCATGTTGATGTAGATGTTCGTACCAAAGTGGCAATTGAAGAATATGGTGTCCCGTTTTTGCATCGAAATCCTTGGCATCCACTAAAACCAATAACGGCAGGAAAAGGTACCAAAGAAACGTTGCAAGAGAAAATGTCTTCGTCTTCTCCCGCCCATGGTACAGGAGATTTGCGAGACGAATTTGACGAAGACATCGATGAAGAATATAATCCGCCCAACATCGATCCCATCTTCCGAGTGGATTTGGACGAATTAACAAAGGGTCCGGGATTTCTCAACCAAATGGCTCGTGGGGCCATCGCAATTCATCGTTTGATCCTGTGGCTTTTCTATTATGCTCCAATGGGCTTTTTTGGCACCATTCTTTCGCTTCCGATAGCCTTCATCCAGTCGCCTCCGGGGCTATTCTTAGCCGCTATCTTTTTGCGACAGGTAATTGGCAAAGGGGTGTTAGGTGCGCAAATTCCTGAAGCCTCTGGAGAAAATGGCGTTGATGGTACAAAGCAGAAAAACAACATTGAAGTCATATCGATGGCCAAAAATTTTGTCAAGAATTTTTTTATGACAACATTTCCCACCCTTGTAAAGCTCTACGATGTGTATCAACACCTAAAAGCAGATATGTACGTGGTCCTGTGTGGCCTCTTTTTTGGTTTGGCATGGACACATCTAAAGAATGACAACCTCTCGATCACTATGGATGTTGACGACAGTACTATTAGTGCCGATAGTTCAGAAGGTGAATTGTAGGGGGCAGTGTAGGCTTTTCTTCAAGACAGTACGGTTTCCGAAAATACATATTACACAGATTAATTTGAAATTTTGAAGTGTAATGCTCGAGATTCACTTTATTCAGCATTCATTCCTAGTCGAGGCAGAGACTAACGAGGATAACCAACCCCTTATTGTGTATGTTATGCAGGACTCTTTTTTCAGGATCGACAATGGTGAAACGAATTTAATGAATCACTTACACCAACACGAAGTATAACAGAGAAACGAAAATGTTGTACTTGTAACACAAACAAGTCGGTAAAAATAAAAAAATTATAGCTTTAGCATTTTTTATCTGAGCATTTGGTCAATTGTAGCAGTCGAATACTGAGATACAACTGAATGTTGTAAACTCAAAAAATGTACATCAATGAAGCTTCAAACCATTTGCATGGAACTATGTTTTGTGTTTATCAAGCCTGGCAGTTCTGGTGGCAACGGAAGCAAGACACTGAGTCGGAAAAAATACCAAAAGGAAACGATACCAACCACATAGGATACGAAAATTATCAATCTATAGGGATAAAGAGTATGACGGGAGTTCCCAAAACAGCTTAGATCTGGCAAACCCATCCAGTTGCAGTAGGAATGACTTATCGTCACGGATAGAATCGATCCGACCCGAATAAAAGCGTGCGATGCATAGCTCCCAAAAAGCGAAGTGTAGAGAAACTGAAAGATTGTTGTCAGAAGGATAAGTTTTGGTTTTTCACCCTGTGAGAATCGTTTGAGAGCATGATGGATGTGCGCGATACCAAAGAAGAAAGGGGCCACAATCGCCGTCTTCTTGTTCGACATTTCTGTCGCTAGCAGAGCTTGTATCATGCACCCCCGGAAAATGATTTCTTCTGTCCATGGAGCAATAAAATAGTTTCGTAGAGCGATCCATAACTGCTGCTCGTTGTTTGGTCGCAAGCTCCTGACATACCCTTTCGCAAGATCCGAAACAGTGGGAGGGCTCCCCTGCTTAGAAGATCGTTTCCGGAGTTCGTATTTGTATAGTAGACAGGCAACCGAGGGACCGGTGTAGAGGATGCAGGTATGCAAAAAGACTCCAAAGATATGACGCAAGGATTCATCGCCGAGGGGAGGCAAGAGCATCGTCCTTCCGACTGAAAAAAGGGGTCGATTGTCATCGTTTGTTGTGTTCTCGTCGGCACAAAAGATAGAGGGGTAACTCAGGATTGCTCCTGCGCAAACAATTAGACACGCCTGAGACCGATACTTTATGTGGGTCGGATGATCCCTGGATAGTTTTCGGATCACGGGAGGCACAAAGACGTACAGAGAACCGACATATGCAAGGGCAAGGACCGAACAATAAGCGATTGCCATGCCAGGGTGACAATCCCTGTGGGAACAGGGTTCGACAATGCCACGGGTGTCGATCATTGTGCAAGTTGAGTTATGCAAGCTTCTCGGATCTATCCAAGCATCCATTCGTCATCGCCGTTGTAAGAAAATTAACCACGCCACGCTACCTTATAAGGTCTTCAGTGTGTGTCTGTAACGTTTAATCTGGACATGTTCATGAATCGGATCTGTTGGCTAGGGGTTGGAACGAAGTAGTGTCTGATGTATGTAGTGGATCAATGATTTACTAGTAGTATCTTGAATTTTTTACGACTTGCGCCAAGCACGTGGACCTTAAAAAATACCTACTACAGTAAAGTATGATGATGATGTAAAGCTCGTCAAAAGAGAAAGTAGTCCAGTCAGTCGTCGAACGAGTCACAGCTACGATGACGATGGTGATAGATTCACACTAATTTCTATTTTTCAAGAGAGATAGTTCGAACGAATAGAAATAGCACGAACGCATCACTTCCTAGATTGAAAGGAACCTTTTGATACTATCACACATATCACTCCACTACGATTATGTTCGCACATTTTTTGTTCCTTCTCATCGGCATTCAATGCGTCGGCGCTTTTCTGCCGCAGATCCAGAGATATTCAGCCGTGGTTGTTCCGGCGTCGACACCGACGGCGTTGTCCGCATTGAGCTACGATGATGTAGTCTCGCGGGTTGACCACTACGAGGTCCGAATTCCGAAACCACTGGGGGTAATTTTTGGAGAGAACCCCGAACCATACTTCGGGCTAGTAGTTGACGACGTCAGCGAGGGCATGAACGCTGGCATTGCTGGTGTTAGGATTGGTGACCAGTTGCTGGCTGTTGACGAGCAGGTCGTCGTCGGAAAGGACTTTGACTCAGTCATGGGATTGCTACAGGATGCGCCCGCGTCTCTCAGCTTGGTCATGTACCGGGGCCCAGCAAGTCAACTGTTTACGGTGCTTGCAAACCAGGTGCGTCAATGATTTTTTTATGTAATTAAATGGCATTGTTTCTGTATCTTTTGCTTTCATGGTGACGAATTCAATTCCATTTCGAAATAAAATCACTCAATCTATAGATTCCATACTGTCTCACATGAATTGCCACACTTTCGATTGGTTTTCTCCTCCTTTCCTGGCTGCGCATTCAACTTTCCAGCTCGACGAGGGCGAGTCCATCTATGAAGATGAGGATGACGACGACGAAGAGAGCGAACTCGTGATCATGGATGAAGACTATGAATCGCCCGTCCGCATCGAGGTCAAAGAGCAAAAACCATTGACTGCAGGAGACTTTGTCAAAGCCTTTGGAAAGCTTGGTAGCATGGCTGGAGATGCGCTAAAAGAAACATTTGCAGACGATGGCAAGAAAGACGATGCCGCACCCATGGGCACTCCGCCGCCGCCGAAGAAAAAGACGGGATTTTTTGGTATGGGTGGCGAATCTGTTCAACTAGATGGAAACGAAGCCCGTGGATACCGACAAGAAAAGATCGAGCCCGATGAGTTTTGAGCAGGATTCCGGAACTTTGCTTGAGCGCCCTTACTTTAATTTTTTAGCATACAATATGTGTAGTGGAATAACATTACCATTTTAGATTTATAATCCGGTCATCATTCTTTGTAGATCAACTCTGACAACCTTTTGGCGTAAAATTTCATCATATGATCCACTTTTGAGAGAAGCCGAGAATCAGTACAACACGATTCAAATCCAAATGCCAAGCTTTTATCGCTTGATGGTTCTCTGTTTTTCCGCCGCAACGACAGTCCGGCTCGAATCCACCAACAATCCCTTTCGCTCGCGAACCTTTCGGATATAGTGCAGCGCCGTGTTGTCCATCCCGGTGGAAACATCTCCACTCTTCGAAATTTCACCGAAATCTTCCCGCTCTTCAAGGGACGTTGGGATCCAAAAGGGATCTTTGTCTAGAATTTCCCAGTGCGAAAAGATGAGCTCTGGTGCAGTCACCTCACCGCTAGTCAGTCGAAATAGCTCCGGTGCGAGGCCAAAGGATTCAGCGTGGGGAAGATTTGCAGAAATCAGCAGTAAATCCGTTCCATCGACCATAGAATCTTCCAACACCTTGCCTCGTCTCTTTGAGAGGACCGGATAGAGAGACCCAAGGCCTGCGAAGGAAGAATTGAGGGTTAATTTTAGATGGCTTTCAACTAGTCTTATTGGTCTCGATCTGAAACATAAAAAGAAAAAGTACAAAATTGGTTATTTTTGACAACGATGAATCACAAATTTATCGAGGGCTAAATACTTACAGTATTGCACTACGAATGCCTATTCGAAGAGCAGCGGCTATCATTCCCCCACTCAACGAATTTGCAGTCATAAACCCGCCTTGCGATCCCGAATCCTTTTTAAGTGCAACTTCCAAGCCTTCGAGGATTATCAAAACACTCCGCACCGGTTCCTCGCAGATTGGCCCAGCGCGCATAGCCATTTTGAATCCAGCGACGAGAGAGCCCTTCATCTGATCTTTCCAAATCTGAGTTGCTGCTGCATCGTAGGAAGCAATCGTTCTTGTTTCTTTCTCACAAACTTTTGGTAGAAAACCGTTCTCACGAATTTCCCTGCGGATCGTTTCATACTCCGACACACCACTAGCAATATTTTTCGACACATCATCGTACGCGTCATGTTCAGCCTTATCGTCTTCACCATTAAGCGCCTCTGACGTATCAGGAACATATATTTCATCAAGTTCTGATACCACGCCTGCAACTGTTAAACCACTTTCAAGTGCACAGCTTGAAACGATTGAATTTCCACTGTCGTCCACCGAAATCAATGAATCCACTAGGATTTTCAACATTGATGCTGGGTCTAAATCTTTCGCGAATCCCAATGCACTTCCTAGTTGACTCAAAGCATCAGTACTTTCCTCATAAATCTTTCCTTCCTTCAGAGATTGAAAAACGCCCGGGTCAAGAGGAAGAACTCTTAAGCTGATCGCAGCAACCCGTCCAGAAACAATACTGCGCGACCGACCTCGTTTGGCAAACTCAATTCCTTCTTCTTCATTGTAAGGTGGTATCGTCATCTGTCGCAGAGGTTGGCACTTTTGGTTCTTTTGTGATAAAAAACCTGCAAAGTCGAATTCGCTGTCATCGAACCAGGCTGTTGTTTCTCCAAATTCTACGATTGGCTCAGATATCCGTAATTGAATGTCTTTTTTCTCACAATATACCTTCTGCAAGTCCAGGATAGATTGTTCTAAATGCAGCTCACCCAAACATGCTAGAATTCGTTCACCCTTTGCTGTAGCTGTTACTTCTACAGCTGCATCGGCCAAGCTCAACTGTACAAGCGCTCTTTCTAGCACGTAAGTATCAGCGGGATCAACAGCCTCGACATTTACTTTCACTAAAGGCCGTACCTCGAGATCTGAAAATCCAAGGAGAGGCATCCCAAAAGGACTGTCACTAATAGTTGCAGTTTTGTATTGAACATTTTCTAGGTTTTGAATTGCACAAAGATGACCTGCGGGAACCTCATCGACTAGGACAAAGGAAGATCCCATAAGCAAAAACAGGCGAATTGGACGGCTTTGGATTGTGTTTGGGTCGTTGAAATTGTGTTTTGGTCCAAATACATGATATGCATTTCCTGTTTTAAGACTACCACTCAGTACTCTTGCCAAACCTAAAATGACAGTATCGTCATTGTCATTGGTGCTAGTCGGATCCCGAATATGTGATTGATCCGCGGCCATAAATTTGCACACATGTGCAACGGTAGGTGTCACAGTAGAGACATCACAAACACGTACAGCTGTTTTCAACTTTTTAAAATCTTCCTCGTGCTCAAGATTACCCACCTGCTTTTCTGTTTGAGGTGTTGCCAGGGCCAAGGCCCTGGGTCTCACAAATTCAGACGCTTCAGTGGGAGAAGGACATATTTCAAAAACTGTGTTTAAGACAATGTCGCTCAACGAACGAAACCGCCGCAACAACGACCGTAGTACGGATTCTTCCGAGGAAGAAGATCCCGTTCGGGTCATTACCTGCTGGAGAGCTTCTAGAGTTGTTATCTTGGGGACAGAATCGGGAATGATACATCCTATTTGCATGGCTTTTAATACTTGATCCATCCCAGGTGTAGTTGCTTGGATTTTGATGTTGCTATCAGAGTTCTTTTTGTTTTCAACACTTCTACTATCGGCAAACAAAGTAGATCCCAGACCACAACTAGAGGCTGCCGCAGCAACTCCCTCATAAATTTCCCAAATAGGTAATAGACCATACTCGGCAAAGAGCGGTAGTTGGGATTGTTGTTCCGAAGTAACCTTCAATTTCATCATCTTTTGCTGTTGTTCTTTAAAATAAAAGTCCCCGAACAAATATTGCTTCAACGCTGCAGGCTTAATAGGAAGCAATTTATTTCTGAAAAGAGATCGGGCGAGCGATGGTATAGTGAATCCCCATCCAAAAAGAGCGCTGGCAAAAATGATATTGCCCCGTTGCGGTTCAAAAGTCCATCGTGCCTCTTCCTCTTCGTCGTCGTGGTCTTCATCCTCATTGTCCTCTTTTCGCTTCGCACGCTTCGACACTAACATGGCTGCACATGCTGCATTGACGGTTTCAATAAGAGATCGGAGACGCAAGTAGGCCTCGGTAGGCGTAAGACATAAATTTGTGCACAGCCTATCGATCTTGTTAATTACCAATATGGGGACAAGCTGATGAGAGTGCGCCTCTCGAACGACCTGGTGGGTCCGAGCGCACATGCCTTCAACGGCATCTACTACCAGCAAACAACCATCACAGCACTGCAAGGAGCTGCTAACCTCCGTGGAAAAATCGGTATGGCCTGGGGAATCAAGCAGGTGCACAATAATAGTAGATGATGGGCTCTGGCCTTTTTTCTTTGCAGCAGCAGCCGCTGCTGCATTCGATGGTGTATAGACATGACGAAGACCAATGGCTGAGGCTCTCATTGTGATCCCCCGCCGCTGCTCCTCTTCTGTTGAATCGAGATAACGAAGAGTTCCCGCAAGTCGTTCCGAAATTATTCCATTCGACTCAATTAAATTGTCAGCAAGAGTGGTTTTCCTAGTTTCCGTATTTCCATTCAGATATAAATGTTCGTTTTCAAACAAAGTAGCGATTGATATCCATTAAAATTCGTCACAAGAAGTCGTCGTCATCACAATTTGTAGCACAACAGAAAAGAAAAGCTTTAGAAAATACGGAATATAGCACCACCGATATCCATACGCAGTAATCACTAAACACTTCAAAATAGCAAACACACATCTTTTTCTTTTGCGATCCAATAATTACATTCGTCTGTCATACATACCCATGATCGACTATATATATAGTAAATAGGATATACGTAAGGAATTCAATACAAATGCAATTGTTAGAGGATTTTCAGAAGCAAGAAAAATGGCCGAAATCGTCAGGAGGGCCGAAGCAGCAAAACAAACAACTGACCATGCGCACAAATCGTCACAAGTCTCGTCTTGTCAGGAGGGAGAAATACTGATGTCATTATTCTTCTAATATGTAGTCCTTTTCTTTACAACAGTTGAATTGTGCTTTCACTGGAGTATGAGGTGTAAGTGTTTCCCATCAAGGCCCGAGGTAGGAAGGAAATCTGCACAAGTTGAAACCTGGGTCGTTTTACCTTAACCTTAGCCACATATTTCATAGCACTCGTGACTTGATAGTCCCGCCCAAGACTGACGTGCGATTTTTGATCGCGCCTACTTGATCGCGTTTTTTTTCAAAAAAATTTGTTTTAGGTGTCTGCCGGCATCCTTAACGTTCAGTACGTAAAATGGGTGATGTCTCTCCTCCCTTTGTGCTAAAGTATCCATCACAAGGTGTTTGCTTCACTACATCGACAGAACTGTACAATCACTTGACGTATTACTTGGAAGAGTAAATTCTAGTCTCCTTCCCCGCCCGAATAATTGTCATCGCTCTTTAGAAGAGGTGCTGGCTTTCAATTTTGGATAGATATCAGTGATTGTTTTAACGAAAGAATTTTTATTAGAAATCCACGATGACGATAGCGAGAGGGATGTTCCCCGTATCGTCAACTAGAGTGATGACTGGGTCAACGAAACCACAATTAAAATGGTCAGCTAGTCCGAAAATGTTGGTAAAAATACTGTTTGTTCTGGCAATAACTTCTGTGATTACAAACGATGATGTGTCCAGAATTAGCGGCAGGGTTATAAATGTGGCGGTAGCCTTCCAGAACCCGCCACCACAGCACAACGGGGGCAATCTTTACAAATATTATAAACAGCAGCAACAATATCCCGAAGGATCAAAAACATTAGAACCAAATCAGGTGGAGTTTCCTAAGACATCCAATCCCGATAGTGGAAAAGTCAGGCAAGGTGGCATGTTCTCACCGATGGATCAAAACGATCCAAAAAAGAGGGAACAAGTTCAAAATGTCAGGAGTATATGGGAAACATCTGCCCCTATGCTCGTTGAGGCGTCATCCCTTCACACCGTCGACTTTGAAAACCCCGCCGTAGAACGAGTTCAGGTATTACTAAAAAAGTCAGACATGGACCCTGTCAGTGGGAAAAGAAAAACCACCAGGGAGCCTCTCATTGCTCGCGTCGATTTATGGCACGGACCCGATTCGACACCGCAAAATCTAGCTATTTATCTAGAAGACGACGATGAAGATGAAATTACAAACATCCATGACGAAGAGAACGAAGATCATTTCCATGGCGAGAATCACCGATCCAGTGACTGTGACACGCCGTTCAGCACTATCATCGAGACACCTCACGGTTATAACACGATTGCGATTCGCAACATCGCTGAAAATTCGGACCTTCTCTCGTGTGTAGAAGGAGAAGAAAACGAAGACTGGTACAAACCGAGCTCTCTTGATATTAATCATAGCCCACTCCAATCTGTAGTGCAACGTCTCAAAGCAACGACTATTCCACAAAGAATCGATAGCACAACCGCAAGAAAGTCCGAGGATGTCAACGACGAAGAAGGTAACAAAGCAGTGATCGGCTCCTGTACCGTAGAACTTCCATCTAAGGTCACCAGTGTGCAGGTTCTACTGCAAACTGATTTTATGCAGCCGATCCAAGCTCGGATCGAACTGGAATTGCGGATGATAGACAGTGCCTCGTCGTCGGGTTCTCGCGTCGTCAAGAGAACTATCGTTGAAGTTTATAGCGAAGACGGGATGCATCGACCATTTTTCGCGGTTCTTGAAACGCCAAGAAAAAAAGGACAAAACACAGACCAAGGATGGCATGCCAACAACAGGAACGTCTCATATAGTGCGAGCATGAAAGTGGTCAATTTATCGACAACAGAATTTCCACTCCTCGCGACGGTGGACCCTCATACTATTGATGATACTCTAGAAAATGATGACATGGAAGAAGTTTCGTCGTCACAGAGGCATCACGAAGTCGAAGAAGACAATACCCATCATGTGTGGAGTCACATTGGAGGTGGTAGCAATTATAACATGAATTCTAATTCTACTATTCTGGATGCAGAGATTTTATAAGTTGCCAGGTTAAAAAAGCTAAATGGGATAATTGAGAAAGAATTGGGTTGACGAAATGAATTGATCTTTCGCTCTGGTTTGCGTTAAAGCAACGAAAGGACTGGCGAGTTGGTGGACGAAAGAATCAAGAAAATGGGAAAATACAAAATAATATTGAAACATCTCTCACTGCCAGATAATAGTAAAGCACATTCACACTTTATATCTATACGCTTGAATACTTGTGCAGCGAAGCAATGAGCTCCAGAAGGTTTTAATTTTGACGCATTGCGTTGTCATAGCAATGGCTGTAGAAGTGGTGTCTTCCTTGCCGCTTTCATCATTTTTTATCAAAGTGATTTTTCATCACACTAGCGACCCGTCCGTCGTCCGTCCGATGTGCGTAATTGCCAGCAAGACAAGTTCTTTCGTGGTTACGTATTTTAAATACAGGCGCAAGACATAATTTTCTCATTCATGATAATAACTTGTCAAGCTTGTTGTTCCACCCAGATTTGTCATTACCGGTACCGTTAGAAAAGGGTAAAAAGAAAAGAAAGATGATCCAAAAGTGTACGATTGTGGTAGGAGTGTTATTGGGTTTGTCTTTCACCCACACACCTACTTTAGTTGCTGCCGTCAACAAATATAGCGATGCGCCCGAAGATGTCGTCACGTGTGGATCCGTTGTGAAATTCACGCACGTCGAATCTTCTTCTTCTTCGAGAAACAATGAAGCCTACTTGTTAAGCAGTGAATCGAAGAACCTTGGGAGCGGAAGCGGGCAGCAAATCGTCACGGTTGTCGGAGGAGAACCTACTTCGAACAACATGATGTGGTGGATTCGTGGTCCCAATGACCCTGA
>Ga0115013_10001163_pt1 | contig 15385 bp, 24 predicted proteins | sample SouAtlMetagenome_2_FD_88686 | JGI IMG/M metagenome (GOLD analysis project Ga0115013, IMG submission 88686) | Marine eukaryotic phytoplankton communities from Atlantic Ocean - South Atlantic ANT15 Metagenome | ecosystem: Environmental > Aquatic > Marine > Oceanic | place: South Atlantic Ocean...
AACCTGCAGGGTCTACTTTCCACACTTCAGTACCTTCTTCAAGCCTATCATCTTTAAAAGTAAAGCCTTCAGTCCATCTACCGAACTCTACCAATACCCATTCTCCAGGTTGTAACCAGTCAATGTCAGGTCCTACTTCAAAGACTTTGAACCATCTAGGTACAACGCCTTCTTCTTTACCCATTGTGGATTTAATAATTATTCCGGATTCTGTTGTTTGATCACCAAAGTCGCCTTCGGTACATAAGATGTTATCGCTATACGCCTTTATCCTCATTTTCATCCTCTGTGTAATATGGAACCATTTCTATATCTCCGTTAGGTAATTCAACTTCCTTAAACCCTAGAGGTTCTTGTTCATCAAATGTTTCTCCTTCTGGTGGAGCAGGTTCCGGTTGTTTCTCTGTGTCTGGTTTAATAGCAGTTCTTTTATTTTCCTTGGCCGTCTTTGCTGTCTTAGGCTCTTCAACTATAGAGTTTGTTTCCTCTATATTATCTAATTGTTGTTGGTTGCCTTTAAGACTTGCTTGTGCCGTGCTACTTTGCGGATGATCTTTGTAATATGCTCTTACACGGTCTTCACGTTTTTCTATAATTTCACCATTGGGTCCTAGTGTGTTGCCTTCAGCATCCACTCTCATGTTACCCAATGCAGGACTATTTTGAGCCATTAATGCCTCAAAATCAATTATTTGTCCTTTATTTGTTTTACGTTGTACCATTATTTTAAGAATTCCTTTATATCTAAGTTATATTTATAACTGTTCACCTTATGTACACCTAGAATATAGAGCAAATAACTAGAAACACTACTGCCTCTACCCACACCCCAAACTAAACTATGTTTACGCATAGTGTCTACAATGTATATAAGTAATTGCAATATAGGAAATAGACCACGTTCTTCAAACATATCTAACTCATATTCTAATCTTTCAGTGCCTCTTCCGCCGTGATCTGCTTTTTTGTTGACATATTCTCTAATGTCTATTTCTCTATAGTGCTGTGGAATATTAAAGTCCTTGCTAATATACGTTTTATCTGATAACGGTAACAGTTCAAGTTCATCACAGAACTTGTTATAATCTGTTATGTCGCTGAAAGGTGTATTGTGTAGTTGCTCTCCTCGATACAACAATTCAATACCAGTATTTTCATCCGCAAGATAGTTTTCCATAAGTTCATTATACGTTAAGTTACTATAAATGTCAAGATTTATCTTTAGGTACCAATTTAGGTTTAAATTGTTTTTTAGCAAAGTCTACTTCAATTAACTTGCCTTGTTCTTTTATGTCTTTAGGATCTAATTGATCTTTAACTTCTTTCTCTATGTCGTCTATAGGCTTAGACATTTTAGCAATTAGATCTTGTTGCTTGTCATTATTAAACCATGTATCAAGTTCTTCTTTGTCTTGTGCTATGTTATCAAATGTACTAAAGTCTCTTCTTTCCCACCATGGTGTTTTCCAAAAACTTAATTCTCCTAACCACTGATCTATGCTAGGTAAGATGTTGTAATCCATATCATCATTGTATATTGAGTACTCCATGCCGTCTACAGTATCTTCAATCTGTAAACTTTCTACATGGCTAAGTTCATCTATAATAGAATTCAACTTACAATGTAATGCTGTGGCAAATGTTGCCTCACTTAAATTTGGTAGGAACATAAAATTATTGTTGTATTCAGAAAAAGATCGTTCTGCCATTTCTTTACCATCAAAATCATATACTAATGTTTGATGTAGTTGTTCATACAGAAAATTATTTATGACTTGAAAACTAACATTCTGTCTTAAGAATGCTTCACTATAGTCACCACCCTCAACTGCTTCTGTACGCAATGAGTATTTTACATTATATGTAACAGACTTTACTTGTAAGTCTGCACCGTCTATCCATGTTGTTCTAACAGGTATCGTTTTGTTAACCGATAGTATATTCATTTATGCTCCAAATTTTGGTATGTCACCAATGCCAGTAGTTGGTACATCTTTTAAAGGCCTGTCTTTAGGTAATATCACAGGCGGAGTTGTTCTTCTTGTACTTGTAACTGGTTTCTTAAATTTATTCTTCTTAGCAATATCATCACCAGAATAAAAGTTTGAGAAGTGTGTAATAAGTTCTGTTTTACTATAATCAGGTGTTACTACTACTTCCTCTATCTCTCCTATATCTATAACGTCAGGTGTCTTGTCTGCTTTCATTCTTGCATGAGCCATTCTTGCTTGATGCTCTGTGTTTACGAGGTTTAACATTCCTTCTATCTGTAAACGTATTTGGTTTTCAGCAGTAAACGAATATAACTTAGTATTAAGTTTTTGCATTTCCGTAAGGAGTTCGTCCTCATTCATTTGCTGTACTTTAAAAAAGTAATCGTCGTTCACTCGCTTCTCCAATTCATCATAAAGAATGCAAGGCTATCTTTAGATGCAAATCTAACCTCACCATATCTTGCTATGTAATCTTTATTTAACTGTAATCCTATTTCTGAACACACAGCAATGGCCGTCTTCTGTGCTTGAGGACTTTTAGGAAGTTTAACTCTTAAGGATCTCCAATCCATCCAATTATCAAAATCCACGTTAGAAGAACTTTGCCAATCAGTCCAATTGTCGAAGTCTACTTTAGTTTCAATTTGCTTGCCTATCATAATGTAAATCTAATGTGTGTTCGTTAATGTGGACTTTTTGTTTTCTTTGTCTCAATATTGTATTCATATTTTTAGGAGTATCTAATAACATTTTTTCTATCGTATAACTATCTTGGTTACCATGTGCTACACAATTATATCCTCTAATCTTATGTGTAAGTTTACCAAACACAGATGTACTATAATCTATATCATACTGTTTAAGTTTACAATTAAAGTCAGACAATACAAGTCCTGCGATGTTTCTAAATATCTCAGGGCACTCTACAATAGCAGTGGGTTTTTCAGTTAGACCTTTATTGTCTATCATAATAGTAAAGTGATTTTTACTTGTTAGTTTTGTATAGTCAACACTAGTAGTTGTTTTAAAGCCAAGCATTTCGTAGAACACTAAGTCAACTGGCTGTGATTCATTTATTACTAGTCCACTAAACTTAGTTGGTCCAATTGGTACTTCTGACTCTTCACTAACTGTAATATATTTGTTAGTAAGTGTACTTTCAAGACCTGTTTGTGTTTGTAAATATATTTCTAATCCTTGAGGACAAATTAATTTATACCAACCTGATGTCTCATCATATACTGCACCTGAGTTATCAATAGTGTCTTGACTTACAACCATACCAAAGCCAACAAGACCTTGAGGACCTGATGCTCTATCCTGTGTATGTATTATACAATTATTTTGATGCCAAAAACTATTAAGACTAATTGTGTGGTTAGATACTTCTCGAAAACCTAAAGTTGACAGTTCGTCTGTTAATTTAAGATAGTCGTTATGGGCATAAACTAAAAAATTTATTATACTCATTATACTTCAAATGTTACACTCACGCCACAGCCACATGTACTTGTTGCTTGTGGAGATTCAATTACTACTTCGCTACCTGCTACACCCATGTTTTTATAATCAATTGTACTACCTTTAAGATATGGAATAGCCATTTCATCTAGTACAAAAAGGCTTTTACCAAACGGTTGCATATAATCATTATCAGATAAATCTTCTTTTAACATTTCCCATTTGTATTCAAACCCTGCACATCCTCCGCCTGTTAGGCTGAGTTTGACACCTAATGCTTCTTCTTCAGATATAACTTTGCTGAAGTGCTGTTCCGCTTCAGGTGTAATATGTAATAGTTTGCTTGGGTCGTATGTTGTTGGTTCCATAATAGTATTTATTAAAATACTAATCGTCAGAGTGGAATCTAAGGTTCATAACGTATCTTAGGCCCTGCTTTATAGGTCGCACTTCGTGAACTACTTTGAAATCATATATCAAAGCATCACCTGGATCTAAGTTATACTCTGTATCATTAACAATTACCTTACCGCCCTTATAGGTATCTGGCTCTGACAACTGTATAATAACATTATGTGTATTGTTTCTTAATGTGTCTGTACCATCAATGTGTCTGGGTATAAAGCATTTTAAAGAGTATTTTAAAATCCTGAAATCGTTAAACACAGGATTAGATACATATTCTTCTACTTGAGGTTTCAAATGATCTAGTAAAGGCTGAAATTCTTTTTGTGTCCAATAAGAAACTATAAAATGTCCTACAGTACTAGCAGAAACTCTGTCTCTAAGTTGTCCAGTATCATCTGTAAATTGTAAGGCAGAGTCTTGCCAAAGTTTAAAAGAGTAATCTATTAGTTCAGGTGTTAAAGCATTCTTTATTACAACAGGCTCTTCGCTTTTAATATCCACCTTTCATATTACCTTTGCTTTATGATTTCGTCTGCTAGTCCCCAGTCAACTGCCTCTTGAGCATTTAGGAAGTTGTCCCTGTCCATTCCAAGTTCAAACTCTTCGTAAGTTTTGCCCTTGCTGTTATGTTGTACATAGATATCAGTAAGGTCTTTTTTCATACGATTAATTTCTTCAAATTGGATTGCTATGTCACTAGCCATACCTCTTGCACCACCACTTGGTTGATGTATCATTGTTCTTGACTTAGGTAATACAAAACGTTTACCAGGAGCACCTGCCTGTGCAAGTAGACTTCCCATGCTGGCCGCTTGACCCATTACTATTGTACTAACGTCTGGATTAATGTATTGCATTGTATCATACATTGCCATACCTGAGGTTACTACACCACCAGGACTGTTAATATAAAAGTTTATATCTGCTTCACTATCTTCTGCTTCTAAGAAAAGTAACTGAGCACATATACTATTTGATACTGCATCATTAACTTCTCCATTAAGGAAAACAATTCTTTCCTTTAATAGTCTGCTGTAAATATCATAACTGCGTTCACCTGCAGATGTCTTCTCTATTACATAAGGTACAAAATTCATTTTTACTCCTTTGGAAGTACTCTTAGTGAGCAACTTCTATTATACTTTTCAACTGGAAAGCCTGATACTAATACTTCTTGTCCAACTTCAAAAACTATGCTTGATTGTTCTTGTACTACAGATATTCCGCCTTGTGTGCCTCCTAGATCTACAAATAGTTGTAAGCCTTTTCTGTCTTGTCCTTTAGCATAGCCTTCTCCTACTGCTGAACCTATGCCTGCACCTACTATAGTTTTAAGAGCTCTTTCGGCATCACTGTCGTCTTTACCAGACTGATTGCCTATATAAGCACCTATGCCTGCACCTGATGATTTAGGACCATCTCTATCTGCTTCTATAATAACAGGTACTACCTGCATTATTTCGCCTACAACAAAGTTGCATGCCTTTCTTCCTTCTCCGTAGGAAGGCACGTCAGGTTTTAAACTACCATTGCTGGTACAACCTGTAATTAAAATTACTAATGATATAAAGAATAAATTTTTCATGTTCTAATTATAATACCTATTTTGTTATGTGTCAAGTTCTTTTTTTAAGAAAGGCCATAACATATTTTCTGTGTATGTTATATGTCCCAGTTCGTTTGGATGCATGTCGTCCTCAAATAGTTGTATAGAGTTATCTTGTTGTTTTAGAAATCCATGTTCTGAATTACAAACAAACAAACTTTGATCTAATTGTTCGTATAAGTATTTAACTATTTGGTGTTCCTCTTCTTTGCGTATTGAGTCTAATACTGAATCCATAAAGAACTGGTGGTACATTTTAACACCTAGACTTTTGCAAAGTGTTTGTAACATAACCATATTTTCCAATCCTATATGTACACCGTAAGTAAAATCTAAATTGCTTTTTGTAAATGATGTTGCTAGATCAGTACCGTCACCTAAATCAGAATGGAACAAATACCAACCACCTAAAGAATTGTATGTGACCTTTTCAGTTCCATTAACAAACATTTCCTTTTTCTGTTCTAGTTTATTTTTTAAATCTGTAAACTGTGTATGCCACCAATGTCCTTTTTGTTTCCAAACATCAACCATACGATCTACTTCTGCTTCGTTAGATACATAGAATGCTTTTCTATCTAGTCCACTCCACATTGGCAAAACTAATATCTCTTCTGGCTTATATGTTTGTAGTGCTTCGTGTAATGCTAGTGTGGACTTCTTTTGTATGATTTCATTACCTGAACTGCATAGTCCTAAGTATTTAAAATCTGCTTGTGGCATTATGTTACTTAACTGATAAGGCCAGGTGTGAAAGTTATCCCATGCAGAAAAACTACAACCTGATGTGATTACACATTTAATATTTTGAATCATGAAATTATTTTTTCGTCTTTGTGTCCTACGTCTGTTGGGTGTTCTGTTCCTACTTGATGTACATCTGATGTATTTGTTTCTTGTGATGTTTTATATAAAACTTTAGACTTATATAGTCCAATCTTATATAGCATTACTTCACCTTTGTTTGTAATTTTTTCGTCTAATGTTTCGTCTAGTATTTTAGGAATAAAAGTGTATTCTGTTTCCTCATCTATATCCATTATAACATTATAATCAAACTTTACTGTTTGTGGATATTCTATATCTTTATTGTATGTGAAACCATTATTAAAGTCTATAACACCCTGTGGTAATTCGATTCCAAAATCATTTGTAACCATATCAATTGCTACTTCCCTAAAGTGTTTTAAGTTTTTAAATACCGTACTATTAAGAATGTCTTTCATAAAGTGTTGGGGAGGTAACGTTCCTTTTTCTGAACCATATATCTCAGGAATATCTATATCAATATCCTCTAACTTAGGTTGTCCTCCTGTCTTAAGATAATGTCCTTCTATATACCCTACAAAATTTAATATGTCTTTAATTTTATCATCTTGTTTTAGTTTATCGTATAGTGCATCATAAAATGTTCTATATGTTAATCCATGTTTGCCGTTACAATATCTAGATAGCATTTGTGTAACACCATTGATATGAAACTCTCTTATAATAATACCAAACATCCAACACTCTATAGTATCTTCTATAGGCATTGTGTTTGTTGATCTTATGATTTCTATCTCTTCAGGAGCACCTTGCCAATCCTTTTCGTTTTCATAGTTTATATAATCGTATGCTGTTGTTTTTTCTATGCCATATTTTTCTATATACTCTGGTTTATTCATTTCACTGTTCTTTAAAACTTGGCAATTCCATACTGTAATACTATTGTGCTGTCCTGCATTTAATATTTTTGTAAAGCCGTCCTTCCAACTATCCAATGTTTCTTCTGGCATTGGTAATATTAATTCTGTGTAACTCATTAGGTTACGTTTGTTGGCTTCTTTAATTAATGTAGACAATTTATTCATTGCCATGTTCTTACGTTTAATTGCTTCTAATACAGACTCGTCCATACTTTGTACTGCAAATGTAATACCTCTACTGTAAGGTCCTAATATCTCTGCGATATCTAAACAAATGTCTGTGTTGTTCTTGTTGTACTGAAAATTGATTGCGTCTATTAAACTACCTGGTGCGTCTGCATACTTACGAACTATCTTAGCAATTTCTATATCTCTGTCTTTAAATATTCCAACGTTAGCATCAGCACATAATATATATGATACCCTGTTCTCACTCATCCACTTCATTGTGTTTTCGACTCTTTCTATCTCAAACTTTTTAACTTTAGTGTATGTTAAACTGCCCCAATCACAAAAGGTACATAAAAACGGACAGCCTCTATTAGTTTCAAATGTCCCATTGAATCTATAGTCTGGATTGTTTTCAACAAGCCAATTAAACTCTCCTGTTTCGTATGGATCTATTAGTTCACCTAAGTCATGTATTCGTTCGCCTGATAGATACTTGGGTATTGCTTCTCCGTCCCTGTGCATTCTTAATAAGTCTATAAATGCAAATTCTCCTTCTTGTTGTAACAAAACATCAATGTGTGGATACTCTGAATCCATGCCTAACCAAACATTAGGACCTCCGAATACAACTAAGCATTCTGGATATACTTCCTTAATGTATTTAGACATAGCAATATTCCATTCTGTATTCCATACATAATTACTAAACCCTACTATTGTAGGATTGTCTAAACGTTTAATTAGTTCTTTAGGATCTTCTCTTTTACAGAATAGTTCAGGACCGAATGTATAATAATCTGTAATGTCTTGTTTGCTTTTTGCGTATGCTGATAAACAACCGACACTATAAGGTAACCAGAGGCTATTGTATCCTGCGATTTTAACTGTATAGTTTACCTGGAATAGATAAACATTATTCATCTTACTTTTTTGTGTATGGTGTTGATGATTGCTTGGAGTCCTCTTTGGCGTTGGCCAGTTAGGAACCTAGATATTAATCCAAAGTCAACAAATTTAATATCTAAACATTCTTCTCGTGTACTTCCGTTAAAGGCAGTAGTTACTAGTTTGCCTATACCTTTAACAATATACGCATCACTGTCAATAGCAAAGTTCCATACATTCCCTGTTTGCTCTGCTATCAACCATACTCTACTCTGACATCCTTGTATTTCGCTGTGGTATGTTCTGAAATCATCTGGGAATTCAGACACACTACGACCTTCTTCTAAAAGGTAGTCAAATATATATTCGTTTTCTAAACTTGCTAGTGATTCTAGTTCGTCTGTTAAGTTTGCCTTCATACCACTATTTATTAAATGGCAGTCTTTTGCTTAACGTTTTTGGATTAGCCTTCTAATGCGTTAAGTCTTTTGCTCCATGCTAGATCATACTCTGCACCAGTTGTAAGTTTTGCTAATGTAGATGGGTCTGCATTTGTGGCTTTGTAAACTTCTTTAGGGTCTGTTGCGTCTTTTTCAAAATACGTTACAAACTTTTTACCGTCGTTGATTCCGTCTGCTGGGTCGTTAATCATATGTATAGGAGTATAACCTACAAAGTCTGCTGGCTTACCAACACCACGAGGTGTTTCAGCACCTATGTCTACACCCACAACTAAATCTGCTTTGTCTTTACTATGGTGTCCTGCCATAAAGTCTTCGGCTTTAGATCTGTCGTTAACACTAAAAGTTTTTCCATTTGTTGCTGGGTAATCCGACCAATTTAACTGTGCCATTTGTATGTTCTCCTAAAATTATTCCTAATGTAAGTCTCTATTGTAATATGTATTTATCTTTTCTTATATAGAAAAGGAAGGGCAGTTACCTGCCCTTTCTGTTGATATGTTTAATAAAAAACTTTTATATAATAGGTTTCATTGCTACCCACATTGTATAAAATATTATAGTGCTAAGTAAGAACATGCTTGTATCATGATGATCTGCTGTCCTGACTGATCTTAATATATCCCTTACTCCGTGTGCAAGTGACCTAATCACTTGTGTACTCATTTGCCACTCCTGAATTGCTCATAATTAAATCCAGTTTCACAAGAGCTCTCCTCTTGCTCAGTTCGTCAAAAGTTCCTTAACTTTTAGTGAATACATATTTGTTGTACTGTTGCATTACAGCCTACAGCGGATACACACCGCGACACATTTACTCTCAATCCGTTCTGTTGGAAAGGTGGATGGTTCCTTTCCAATTGGTATTTATCTTGCCTATTAACAACTGACTTAATAATAGGCCTGTTTTGTTTGATTTGATGATAAATAGTATTAATGAACCAACAAACTTTAATACAAGAAAAGCAAATACAATACACATTGGATACCGATGCGGATATATTGGTAGACATGCATGCCTTTTTGACTATATTGTTAAAGGATGGAAGTAAACTTCTAGACAAAAACCCAACGGAGTTTAATAAGCGAGTTGATTTCCATAAAGAAATATCTTACAAAGCATTTCAAAAAAATACAGAACATGAAATTAAAAGATTAAATCAAATGGCGGCAAAGATCGGTACTATGGTTGTCAGCAAAGATGGTAAAATGCCAAATGCTCAGGAGTCCATAAGTGAGATGGCTTATCAAAAACCAAACTTTGAAAAGGTGTGGGGTCAAGTAAGCAACAATGCTTTTGTAAGTAGTTTAGGATTGGATAGATGGATTGAACTTGCACAGTCAGGCAAAGGTTCTAAAATATCCAAACCCACTATGGACAATGTATTAGACTACGATCCAAATATTAAAGCACCAGACAATTTAGGACATTCACATGTCAGCATGCCTATTATAATTAAAACACCAATGGGAGATTATCATTTGCTTAATGGTAACGATACTATTAATGGCTTAATGGATATGCATGGTAACGCAAAGGTCTGGTATATAGATGCAACTCAGGCAGACGTATGAAGATAACAGGTTTAAACGAATGGGAAACAATGCATACTTTGGAAAAAGTATTGACCGAAAGGAAAGTAGGCGGCATGGGAACCATGGCTATAGACAAAATAGAAATGAGACCAGATGAATTTTCTAAGGAATACGACGGTGCCTATTCTGTAGAGCCAGAAGCACCTCAATCAAAAGGATATAATAAAGGTTCTATAGAAAAAATGTTAGGCAACCCATGGGCACCTAACGATCAAAAAGTTTTTATTGATCTAAACAATGGAAGAGTGTCAGGTGCATTAGGTCCTATGAGAATAAGCAAGATGCTTACACATCAAAATTTAATTACACCATTAGAACAAGGTGGCTTAGGTGCAACACAAACAACTAATACTTCTAAGAAAACATATTGGATGCCTGCACAACTGTACCAAGTTCACGTAAATAATAAAAAAATCTAATCCACCACTTATAAATATCTGTATGGAGCCCACAGCAGATTTAATTCACACTAAAAAAGTATTAGACAAAGCATTTTGTAATGAAGTTATAGAATGGTTTGAAACTATGCCTCGTAATAAAGAGTTTAAACCTGGCTTACGAGATGATGAGCACATCGACTGTAGACAGCATGAATACTTTTTAGATAACTTTTATTCTAAAATACAAAAACAATTAAAATCTTTTAGTGCAGAATATCATGAGTGTTATTTGAATGGCTTGCAACTTACAAATAAGATTGTTGGTTGGAAGATGCAGAAAAGTTCTCCTGAACATATTGGATATACACGATGGCATTGTGAGAGATGGCCTGATATAGTAGTTGATGGAACAGAGAACGGAGACTCTCCTAGTCATACTAATAGACGTCATGCTGTTTGGATGATTTATTTAAATGATGTGGATGGCGGTTGCACTGATTTTAAATTTCAAAATATCTCAATGCAACCTGAAGTAGGTAAGTTAGTTATATGGCCTTCATACTATACGCATGTTCACCGTGCCAATCCTGATATCAGAAGCGACAAGTATATATTGACTGGTTGGATTATAACCTAAACAGTTACGTCTATAAATTTATCAGAATACTTTCCTAATATGTTTCCATATTGATCAGCACCAACATTCATAGTCTTTTTATCCGTTGCAAATTTACCAATCAGTTTAGTTCCACATGGTTTAATTAATGTGTACTCACAAACTTCCCCTGGTACACAATTACCAAATGGATATCTGTACTTAGTTTGATTGCCTACTTCATAAGAACTTAGTTGCCTACTAGGTTTGCGTACTTCTTCCCCTGTAAGATCACTGGGTTTAAGTGCCATAGGCCTTTGCTTGTTAATAACTGTAAAACTATTAAGCATTCCTGCCAAGTTAGTTAGATCATCTACATTAACTTCTGCTTGTATTGTTACCGTCTTCATATATTTTTCCTTAGTTTAATTTAATATATGCATACAGTATAGCACAATAACACAGATTGTCAAGTGTTATCTATCAAAAACTTTTGTATAATGTGTTGCCCATGCTCTCTCGTGCCAATAGTATAAGAACATTTTAGTTAAAACTTCTAAACTTGCTATACTGGCCGCGATAGCAACCGTACCTGTTAGTAACCAAGACAGGAGAAAGGTGTCCAGGCTTGCTAGAACTCTCCAAGTACATGTTTTGGCAAACGATAACCTGTGCGATTGTTTGGGTATTTTATTATTCATACAGTTATTTAACCCTTAAAACTTATAAAGTTAAACACATACTATTGATAAAACTTATAGTTGCATACATACAGGCGTACATATACATTTGTTCGTACGAGGATTTGTACGTTACTTCTTTTTGCCGCCTTTCATGTTAGCACACCAGTGATACATCTTTCCTTTCTCACCGCTATACTTTTTGGCTTTGCGTCTTAGTTCTGCTACTGAACCTTTACAACTTGCACCTGCACGTTTGACACGACCAGGAGAACTTGTTGCTTCTGTTTTAGGATCAGGTACTATAGTTAGTTTAGGTTTTTGTGGTGTAGGCTTAGTAGGCCCTACTTCATCAGGTAAACTCATTCTTTTAACCCTTTCCATCTCGCCTGGTAAAACATTATTAAAGGCATCTACAAAAACATCTGTATAAGTGTTTGGTTGTCCTGGTATAGGAACTGTTTTAGGTTCATGAGGATACCACTCTGTTTTACTGTGACCTGCAAGTAACTCGTCCAATTCTTCTGATGGAGTATCTAGGTTTGCAATTTCGTTATCTGCTTGTCTATATAAAATCCATTCACCTGTAGTTATCCTTACTGTTCCAATCTTTACATCTTGGTCTGAACGTTTAACATAGTAGTTAATACGAGGTGTGCTTGATACTAGTTCATATGTTTCGCTGTCTGCATCGTCCACATCAATTTGTTCTGCATTAAGATAATCGTTGTAAACTTTTTGTAATTGTTGTATATCAAAATAAGGACCTTTACTGCCAAAGTTACCTGTTGTAACATCACCTTCAGGAACCATAGGAACCATATTAGGCATGGAATCACCTTTGGGTATTATACCTTGTGTTTCAGGATCTATCTCGTATTTAATATCCCAAGGATTATATGATCTAGTTTTTACTACTAACGTTTGTGCTTGTTGTGGAGTGTACTCTCTGTATAGTTTAGGATCGTTTTTGTTTATATTGTTTGCTTTGTAGTTTGTTTCTATACGACCTGCAAGTTGTGGATTACCACTAGGGTCACAGTCCCATATAACATCGCCTTGTCTAACAAATGCATGTATAAATCTAAATCCATCTGTGGGTCTAGTAACTACTGCATGTACCAAACGTATATCAGTATCGGTTTCTCCAGTGCCATCTGGCGAATGATAACTAAATGCCGCTCTCATTTGATTATGTAATTGTATGCTTAATTCAAATGCATGTTTAAAACATTGGCCTGTAGCAATTTCTGTGGCTTCGTATATACTGGGATTGCCATGTTTCTTTATATACTCTGCATTGTCTTTTAGTCCCTGTTCAATTTGGTCGAGTAGGGACCGCAGGTCTTGTGAAGCCTCTATTGTTTCCGTTAAGTATAAGTCTTTAATTTTCAAAGTAAACCTGCAAGTATATTAATACAAACAATTAAGGATACACCTAAAAATAAAAATACCCAACCCACATGAAACTTAGTGTGTAGTATTTTATCTAATAATTTTTTCATACTAGTATTTAGCATACGTAGATAAATAGTATTATGAATGAGAACATGCAAGACATATTAAAGAACTACTACTCCGCAGGTGGCAACAAACTATTTGAATCCCCAGAAGTTGTGGAAGAAGGTGTGTTTACTACAGCAATGGTGTTTGCAGGTTTGGTCTCACTATTAAGCGGTGGACCCAAAGTAGACCCCATACAGAGTGGTTTGAATTCAGAAGTCAATCATATAGTACAAGACATTCAGAAAGATACTTTAGACAGTTTTAAGTATGATCCCGATGTTATAGCCAAAACATTTGGAGTAGATGTAAAATACATATTAGACCCAGAGTTCTCAAAAGATAGTGGTCGCCCCAGAGCAGGTTACAATCCAGCAAGTGATGGTGGACTACAGCATATAAGTACATCCTCCGTGAGAGTTGATTATTCGAAGAATCAAATGGATAGTAAAAAGATTTCTCCTGTATATAATTACGGCGATTATTATATTAATGTTATTAGAAGTTCAAAACCCATACAGGAAACTGTGCTTAATCCGGACATGGATTTAAAAGAAACTGTTTACTTAACTGCTTGTTTACTTGAAGCAACTGTAAACAGAAACGGTAATTTATATCATGCAGATAAATTCTTAAACTTTTATCACGTATATAACAAAGATATAAACAATATGGATAAGTGTAACCCTAAACTAATAATAGATCAACTGGAATCAGCATTTAAAACTAACCCACTGTTAATAGACCCTAACCGTCCTTAAGCATCAAACTACTAAACACCCTATAAATAACTGAATGAAGTTTACAAACCCCACACCTGACCTGCAGAAGTTCGATACTTGGGACTTATCCAACGGTGAAATGTATCTGCATTTCAGAGACTGCCGAGATAACGACCCCAAAACTTGGTGTAAACACCTAACTAAACTAGTTAAAAGCCGTACTGTACCTGAAAATGCCACATACTCAAACGGTTATTACACAGGTTCTGAACAATATACTGATCATACCATGGACTACACAATAAACGATCACGGTTGCAGAAGCAAATCATTCGATTATATTAAACACAAACCCATAATAGTGGGAATAGGTTGCAGTATAACCTACGGCACCGGGTTAACTCCCGAAGAAATTTGGATACACAAACTGGCAGAACAACTAAACTGTGAATATGTTAATCTCAGTATGCCGGGTTCTGCTCTAACAGTCAGCCCAATGTACTTAAACGATGTAGTAATCCCTGCACTTAAGAATATACGAGCAGTATTTGTATATACTCCACCACCTAATCGTGTTGATCTCATCACTTATACTGATCTAAACGAAGCACAATACAGTCTAAACAATCAGGATGTCGTAGTTAAAAGCCTAATTAACGTAATAGAATCAGATAAATTGACTAAAACAGACAAACAACTGCTTAAAGCAATAGAACATACTGCATTTGTACAGACCGAAAAAGACCTATTACTATTAGAACTTGTATGTGATAAGCATAATATAGGCTTTGAAACACTGGATAGTGAACTGTTTTGGAGAAGTGAGGCAGTAGAACTGAATAAACACACATATACTAAAGCCAGAGATGGTGAACATGATGGTGCAGAACTACATACTGACATAGCAAATGAATTCTTTTATAACTATAGATTAAGGTCTATAATGGGTTAGTAAAAAATCTGTATCAAAAAAAAAAATTTTTTGGGTGTATTGGTTCTAAAATGGAGAATCCAACAAGTGAACCTGCGGTATAAAATGCTATGCCCAGATAATTAACCACCAAAACCTCTATAACCCGGTTCAGTTTTTCTGGTATTTTCTTTTTTTCTGTCTTAGGTTCTGTCGAGGTACTCGTATAGTGCCTCTATGTCTGGCTCAGACATCTCGTTTAGCACTACTAGAGGCTCATTGTTATGGATACGTTTGCGTACTGTGTATGCCCGAACCTGTTTAG
>Ga0115013_10001164_pt1 | contig 15372 bp, 11 predicted proteins | sample SouAtlMetagenome_2_FD_88686 | JGI IMG/M metagenome (GOLD analysis project Ga0115013, IMG submission 88686) | Marine eukaryotic phytoplankton communities from Atlantic Ocean - South Atlantic ANT15 Metagenome | ecosystem: Environmental > Aquatic > Marine > Oceanic | place: South Atlantic Ocean...
CAGGATCTCTCTAAAAGTGACGTCCCCGTACCGTTTTTGGGAGTTCTTTTTTGACATTGCCCAAGGGCTGTTAAGAACTTAGGGAGGAGCTCCTCCAAACGCTCGTATCTCCTCCCAATTTGTTCTAGGTTGTGGACTCCAGTCGGCCAGTAAACAAAACTAGCGAAGTTGTGGAGAATCTTAATTTTTCGTTCAAGTGTGTCCACGGCAACAGTCGACTTGTTGCTGGACAGACCGCTTAGGGCGACACCGTCTCCTGGGAATAGCGCTCCTTTTTTTATATATAATTAAAAAGGAGGTGAACATTTTTTTTTCATGAATCCCATCACTGGCTGATAAATAATGAACACATAACCCATTTAATTGGGCTCGAAACCCCGTACAATTGGCTCGTTTTTGTGGTCGTGCAGAGGTCGTGCGCGGCCTCGCGCACAGGGTCGTTCTTATTTTTATGGACGAGCCTTTGGGGGCCACCCTTGGCCCGCACCCCAGCAGGCCCAGTGCAACACAAGCACCACTCAGTGCTTGTGCGCCTGGCAAAAGTCGCATGGGATTGGCCCCACTGAGTTGGCTCCCACCAAACAGCCCAATGGCTGGCACTGTGCCCAATCCAGGGCCACTGCCCACCCAGTTGGCAGCCAGCTGCGCTGGTGCTGGTGACTGCTCAAAATGAGAAGTACTTGTTCTTTGACGGACGAAGAACAATTGTGTCAGTGACCGTTGGAAAGTTCTTCGTGGATAAGCCCTCCCGAGATCTATGCGATTAAGAAGGCGTGATCGTGGAACGCAATAGGCGTCGTCGAAACAATTAGGAAAGATGGTCTTGGGAAAGGCTTTATAACGACCGAATCGATGCCAAAGGGTTTTATATCAACCTAATAGTCGAAGAAAAGTCATTCTTTAGTAGATTAATACTTGCGTAGAATTGAGAGAAAAGCCATATAAAAGCCGAAAATGTCTGAATCGATCTTGTGTGGCATGACAAAGTTGTCCAATATGCCTCTCTAGTCGTACTTAGACAAAGACATTTCTCGCTATTTTATATATGCCTAATTGGGAAAGGTTGAAAACGTGGTTTTTGTCTCGGTGAAAAAAATCTTCTCTTTGAGAAAAAGAGAAGTGCTGAATACCCTTTTACGTGTTACCTGTAATGAAGGAATACTTGCTTTAGCTGTTGTGTATGCGGTCGTGCAACTAAAGGATTACTGCTTTCTTTTTACTTCGACCATGGGTCATGTCGCGTAGTTCATGACGCAGCCGAATCTAGTTAGAATACCAAACTATTTTTACTTTTGAGTAAGGAATGTAGTTCACAAGTTTACGATATATATTCTAGTTTTTACATTTACATTGTGCAGACCGATCAAAACTGTGCGCCATATGAGTTATACCCATGCATATCATCTGATCCACCTGTAGTTCCTGATGACGTAGAAATACTGAAAAGCTGTTGATTTAGGTTCATTTTCATCGGCATGCTGTAGTTACCGGTATCGTGGTTGGCAGCAAAACTTTGTTTATTAAAGAAACCTTTCATTGAACTCATGTCCCCGCCTTGCCCACCATTGTTGAATTGTTGAGGGAAGTTGTAACTGTTGCTACCCCTGTTATTTGTACTTCCGTTTCCGTAAATGGGTTCCGAAAAGGACGCGTTGTTATTAAGACCTCCGTTGTATCCATTGAAGTTGTTGGCCATGTTGTTCATACGATTGTTGTTGCCCAAGCTTTCCATACGGCCATTACCCATGCTATTATTATTGGTTTCACACAAACCATTACCACCGTTCTGTCCATTCATACTTGACATAAAGGCATTGTAGTCTTGTGTATGAGACGAGCTATTGCTGTCAAAGTTGTTGTTGTAGGCAGATGAACTGTTCAGTTGTGACATGGCATCACTTAGGATAGGACCAACGCCACTATCTACGGAACCACCCTTGTTTGTGAGGGATTGATACATCATTCGTAACTGATGATTGTTCATGTTGGAGAAATCGGTACAGAAGCCTCCTTCCCCTGCTAGACGGTGTTGTGGAGTCAATGCATTCGTAGGGGTATTGGATACGTTCTGTTGCTTGTAGTCAAAAGGCGTCATCATATTGTTCAACTTCATATCCTGCATGGCCATGTTGCTTGGACCATCCAGCGACATCATCGCCCGCTTTTTAGACGCGAGCATGTGCCGGAGGAGGTCGGATTCTCTCTTGCGAATTGAAGCTGCCGTGATAGATCTCATGTTGACCATGAGATCCGCATTGTCCCGTTGAAAGTACTCATTTCCGAATATGATTGGTTCGTCAGGACCGATGCCGCGATTCAACTGACGAAAGCCCCAGCGATAGACTGTAATCAAAATTCATAGCAAAACAGAGTTTCATTAGAAACAGTGGAAGAATAGATGGCGCGATCTAAATACGATTTAAGACTTACGCTTCCTTGTAAAGGAGCAAAACTTCGAAGCTTTGAAAAATTTCGGAATGACTTCATCCGTGAATTCCTTAATGTTGTAAACAACGAAAGCTTTTCCCTCTGGAAGCCATGAGACGCAAAAGTCCTTCTCAGTCTTGTTTTTCTCGTCCACATATTTCATCAAATTCATCATCTTTGTTGGATACACACAAGGGAGACAAAACAAAAATTCATGTTAGGTGTTCGCTTTTCGAAATTCTAATTGATCAACATATCATTCCTGCTTATGATTCCTTACCTTTTCGGGGAAAGTCAAGGCAGCGTTGGCTTTCTTGTACGCTGGAAGGAAACGTTTTGCATTCTCACTTCCCGTACTTCCAGCTGCGTTATCATCGTCGATCTTGGCGTTGGTATTCGATGCATCCTTTGACTCTTCGTTCGATGAATCGCACACGCAAGGTGATTCTGTAGCCTTGAGATAACCAGAGTCTGATTCTTGGTCAGTCACAGGTTGTGCGTCCGATGTCATTGTCATCGTGAGAATTGGTTGAGATGAGGAAGTTAATGTTGATGAATGCACGGCTTTTGCCTGGTATTCGTTTTCATGAGCAGTTGACATTTTGTAATTTTTCCCGCATATAACCGCGATGAAATGTAGATTATGACGAAATCCCGAAAGCTTTGTCAGGTGTATTTGATTTCATGCGTTCCAAGAATTTATTTCGGGCGCCGCATATATAAAACGTGTAAAGAATTTGTTAATGATAAAATAACAATTGTACCCAAAGAACAGTACGTTGAACAGAAAAGTCATTTTGGCGTATGCCCGAATATCATGGAATAACTTCCTTCTCAGCTCAGTGTTCAGCCCATACCTTACGTCCGTTGAGAAGCAAGAGTAAATTCTCTTTTGGCGTTGTTACTTATCTAATCTTAATATGCCAAGCAGTTTTGATCTAGGATATATGCCGTAATCGTGAAAATTAGGCAGTTCAAAACATAGCACAATTAAAGGCCCTAAAAACAAAATGTCAATTACGACTAATTGACATTATTATGGTCATATACGAAGTGCATATCCATAAATCATTCTATATGGAACAATTGAGAAGGAACAATTTATCCGGCGAATTGCTGCTCTTCAAGTTTCTATTACCAAAGAGAATTTGGTGAGAATTTAAGAGGCGAGCATATTAAGTGAAAATCTAATTCAGCAACGATTACATTAAGTGAAAATCTAAGTGGGAACCATAAATAATATTTTTATCCAGTGGGATCCACAAACATTGGGCGTGAGAATAGTTCTCACTCTGCCGTTGAGTGCATTGCTTGCGATTAGTTCTCACTCTGCCGTTGAGTGCGTTGCTTTCGATTGAGAATACGATGGAGGGGATAAACACCCTGATTGAAACCCAAACCCCTCCCCCGCTTGGCACAAACCATGATTGTTTTCTCTCCTTCTGTTGCTACCAATGCTGGCTCATGGATTGCTCAATAAATTATTGTCTGGTGGTGATGTTTCAACAACCCACAAGCAAGCAAGCTGGGGTGGCTGGCTGAGGTGATGGTGGCCTGTGATAAATGGATTTGTCGGCTTCACTCTGCGTTTATTGCTCAACTTCGTTACTTCCAAATTACGAGTTTTACACTTCAGAGTTGAACGAGTGTATCGAAATCAGCTTTTCTTCGCATTTAGAATGAATTACAAAACTTATTGAATACATTATGACTAGTTTTCCGGGGGTGCAGCAGATGGGTTTTAAACGAAAATTGTAGCGCTCTCATTTTAGTCGACGCACACTTTTGTGAACGAGCAAATCTGTTGTTATAGGTTCCAGTGGAGCAGGTTTGTTAATGCGTTTGAATGTTTCAGCGTGTGGTCACCGAGAGAAGCTGATGCCTCAATTTTATTGGCTATGAGTAGAGCGCGTACAAACATACTCGATTCTTTCCTGCATTGTGCTTTGGTAACAAAAGAATGAATGCATTGGGACGCCGACAAATATTTCGACGGTCGGAATTCTCATATCGTAGCACTCGATGCAAAAATCGTTCCTGGATATGCACAAGGCCTTGCTCTTGACAAATTGCAGAGCAATACAGCTCGTTCCATGGCAAAGCTGCCCCATATTCTGGTGTACGGTGCGTGGCATTCGTTCTGAGGGTCCCTTCCCAAGAATCAAATTATTACAGATTGCAGCTACAATCCGACAAATCAGTACTGCTGGTGGTGCTGCTGCTGTCCGTATTGTCCCGCTTTCTTTTTTTTCCTTGCTGGTGCCGAAACTGGCTGGTGCTGCTGTGTGTATTCTTTTGATTCTGGATGGCTCGAATTCGCTTGTTGAAATCTCTCAGCGACGTTGCCACCTTGTGTCGGATTTCGCTTTGGCTATCTAACATGACCCACCAACCGGCTTTATCCCAGTACATGAACCTGCCACCCTTTTGTTGGACCTCTTCCATAATCTCAAAGGCGATTTGCTTTTTCATCGTCTGGTTTGCATTGAGGTGGCGATGCTTGTTGGATCCGAGCATGCCCCGAAAGGCGACGTTTCCTGGATGGTATTGACACGACTTGCCCCGGTTGAAGAGAACATCGTGTATACCGGGACACTCGACACCAGTGTCTTCAGCTAACGACCCGTAGGTGCCGTTTTCGATTCGTTCGCGCGCCTCAATCCACTGAATATGGTTTCTGTTTTTTATAATACCCTTGTCGCTTATGGGTATCAAACTCGGATGTATACCATAGCTCATAATTTTGTAGTTGAGTTCAGTTCTCGAGCCTGTTAGCAGCAGTGCCCACACAATTCACGCGCAAAACATCACGAGGACAAAGTTTTCAATAAGATAAATCTCCTCAAACATCACACCTACACAAAAAAGACACGAGACGAGATCATCCTTCTACCTACCGGTTAGGATATTGATTCTGATACGAATTGTTTTTTTCATAATCGTCAAAATCATTGCCCTGCCAAGCCTCAAGAGAGGTGAAGGTTCATAGCCAAAATGAAATGCAACGATTCGTAAGGGCAATGACATTTGAAGCCTGTAGGAATATTGCTTGCTGACGACAAAGTTTTCGAGCGAAAAACCCTCTGCCAACTTGGTGAGGTGTTCACAAATCCCCGGCCATATCAACATGACCAGTCCGTTCTTTTGGCTTTCCACGTCTTCCGATGCTCCCGAAAGAAGATAGAGAATTATCTTGATCCGAGTAATACTGTTTATTTTGAAACAGGCCGCAAATGGGACCATGACCCTTCTTCCGCACATATCCCTAAAGGGGAGCAACTGTATGACACCTTTTTTCAATACGGAATATTCGTAATTTGTGAACCACTTGGAGGCGATAATGCGGCCTCCCTCTCCGAAACAATCGCGGCTTTTACAGGAACACATATCCCGTATCAAAGACACATAGTTCAGCAGTCGGAGTGCGGCCTTTTGGGGGTCGTGAAGTTCGCACCTCAAAAAGGTTAGTTTCAATGCTCGATTGGTGGGAATGTGCTGGAGCTCAAGCCCGGGAAAGTCGTTGCTGTGGTTGTTGCCATGAGTATTATTGGTATCGCTTCTCATTAGGATATTGCCTACCTCGCAATCCATGGCGATGAGAGACAACTCGATGCATTCGGGATCCTCTTTCTCCTCGGGAAATGCGTTCCGGACGCCGTGAATCTCCTCATTGATATTGTTTCGTTCTTTAAAGGAAAGCCGAAGGAGTTCCTGAGAAAGGATGCGGTCTGTTTGCTGTTGTTCGTCGCGCTCTGATTGAGGTTGTATTCGATACTCTCCGCTTTGGTCATCCTCCTTCTCCGGATCGCCGTTATTGGTTCCTCGTCCCATCATCAGCATGGTTTCCAGAAATCATTGCAAGCCCAATAGAAAGGCAACTGCATAAAGATATACTGTAATCTTGTTGTGCTGGAGCTTGGGAGTGTCGTCAGAAGAGGTATAAGTTAAGGTTATGAATGGTGGCGTAAACAATCTCTGTCCCGTTTTTTTGAAACTTCCATAAAGAAACGCTAAAGAAGAACGTAATCGACGCTCTCTAATGACCGTTGTTTTTGCTAAGAAGGGGAGCAAGGCTGGGTTGCATTCACTTGCTTTTGCATCCCATGGCACATCAGGAGAGCAAGCCCGACCAGGGAGGATCCTGGCAGCATTACCAACTGTGGCTCTTGAGCCCTCCCCCACCACCCACCTGGCTTGGCCCGCCACTGGTGCTGCAGGCAAGTGGGGCTGCAGCACAATAGGGCAAGGCGCTGCTTGGCAGCAGCAGGCAGGGCCAAGGATAGCCCTGCCCAAGCCATGGCCACCCAACTGACAGTGGGTAAGGGCTATTCTCTTTGTCCTCCTCCCAATACGTCCTTGCAAAACTGTGCTGCTGCTGGCATGCCTCTGCATGCCATGGCTATGGCTAGGCCCCCCTGCTGGCTGCCCCCTTGCCAAACTGCATAGTTTGGCACTGCTGCGGCCAGCTTGCGGGCGAATAGGAGTGCAAGGAGAATGCAATCAAACATAAACTTCTTTGCAGTAATTGCTAAAATTTTGATTGTTTCTCAGAAAATCAAGCTCATTCGTAAAAATAGAAGAACGGCAATAATTACGAACAAAAATGATTGGCAACCAATCAAATCCAAAATCTTCTGGAGTTTTGCAATGCCACATCAATCCCAAAAGTCCCGACTTTTGCAAAACCGTGGAAAAAATCGACGTTTGTCGTTATTTCCAACGATGAACTAACCCGTCTCAGCCACGCAAGGAACAACGATTTCCTTTATATTTTGTTTGCTGAAATAAGTAGACGCATATATGGAAAATGAGGCGGACCAGCAGTACAAGTAGCACGACATCACTGCTGTCCTTAGTTTCCCTAGGGAACTCCAATGAGGCGAGTTCTCAGAGAGGGAAGAAGTCGTCTACCGAGAGTCGGAAATATTCGTTTGTGCCTCTCCTAGATAATATTCGGGGAAATCTATCACGAGTCACTAGCTCTGGATCATTTACAACTCTTGGGAGCAAGCGATCTTCTCTCCGTGTTTCGAATGTCACAAAAAAACAAAATCCGATGACAAGGAACAGCAAGAGTATGACATCATTGAAATCGCTCGAGAAAGAATCCTCCGCACCTCTCAGCTATTCTGATCTTCTGACTCCTAGTGCACTATTAACATTTCGAGAAATAGATTCTAGCCTCGAAGAAATTGGCAATAGTGCACTCGGACCGGAATCAAGAGAATTAAGCAGCAGTACTATTTGCGAGTTATCCGAACATGATGGTAACGAATCACTCCCCATCTTTATCGAATCAGATAGCCCTATTGGGAATCCTCTCACCTCGGTATCGAAAAGCCGCATTCAACGAGTTTGTCGCGGTGATTTTCATCAGATTTGCAAAATCGGTAGTGGGGTATATTCCGATGTGTATATGGTGCTTGACTACAAGAGGGAGAAGTGCGCTCTCAAGGTCTTGAATCCATCTCGGCTAGATGATTCTGAAACCTTTATCATGGCTGCTCTCGATCTTGCTATGGAAGCCAGGATATTGAGCGAGCTCGACCACGAAAACATCATCCAGCTCCGAGGTGTTTGTTCCAGTAGATTTTCAGCCTCTTACATGGAGGGCGCTGGTGGAGGATATTTCCTGGTGCTCGATCTTCTGGAGGATGTGTTGAGCGATAGACTCAATCGATGGCGAAAAGACAATCACCGTTTATCAGCATTCGAAACCAAATGGAACTTTGGGAAAACAAGAGTGAACACACAGGCAATGTACGGAAGAATGAGAGATGTTGCTCTCGGAATCGTCAAAGGGATGATATATTTACACGAAAATGGCATTGTGATTCGCGATTTGAAACCGGCCAACGTCGGTTTCAACGATAGAGGATTGGTGCAGCTTTTTGATTTTGGCATGGCACGCAATCTGGAAGATTGCAATCCACACGAGTTATGTGGTTCTCCAAGGTACATGCCCCCCGAAGTAATGGATGGAAAAGGTTATTCCTTCGAGGCTGATGTGTACTCGTTCGGAATAATCCTGTACGAAATTTGTTCGCTCAACGTAGCCTTTGATAACATCAGAAAATGTTCGGATCGCGATGAATTTTATCGCCTTGTTGTCGAAGACCATGCGAGACCGAAACTCAACAACATCGCATGTCCTCTAACAAAACAGTTGATCAGTGACTGCTGGCAATGTAACCCTACACAGAGACCATCCTTCAAGCAAGTTTACCAACGGATCGAAGGCATTACTGATGGCAAAAATTAGCAATCCAGTAGAATTTTTGGTGCATCGATTTATCAAAAGTCAATCAGGGAATAGATAGAAGCAATACAATCACTCGAAGTACCGTACCATACACAGTAGCAAACCACATAGAACCTATCATCGAATAGAGCACACACAAAATTCGCTGAATAGAAACAAAGATGCAATATTTACAAAATTTGATTACATTTTAGAATAATTTTTTAAGTATATTTCAAAGCAGCCAATTGTCAAATCCTCATCATGATATTTTTTAGGCACCATCCTTCGTTGAAATCACAAGGGTTCCCTCGTAAAAGATGGGTGTCGGAGGACGGCTCCAGAGTGGTGGTCCTGCTGGTTTCTTGGGCGCTTCTTCCTTCTTTTCTGAATCCTTCTTGTCACTTTCACTCTTTCCCTTTTGTCCGTGGACTTTGGAAAAATTCGATCCGCTCCTCCATTTTTCGAAGGATTGCCTATCTTTCCAGATCGTTGTCGACACGTAGGTGGGCTCGGCCGATTCGTCCATCTCCTCAGACCCATGGGTCTTGGTTTTGGCGTCCCTTCGCATCATTGTAAATGCTACAAAACCTTCGCAAAACTTGAGCAGAGATTCCCGATTTGCCCATCGCTGCTCAAAGGCCACGGCATTTTCCTGCGGGACATAGAACTGGTTGCACGCCACAAAGCACTCCACTGGCAGAGTTCCACCGTCTTCCGGAAATTCCACATTCCTCCATCCATCCACGGTCTCGGGAATGGATTCTGGCGCTTCGCTCTGGACTAAGAGACCATCGTAAAATGCTGGTTTGGGTGCACCCTTGAGGATTCGAATCGAACTGACCATGGTGGAAACAAAGGCCCCAACGGATGTGCCCCCGTGGGCTTCCCGAAAGGCGTCGCCCTTTCTCCATGCATTGAAATTGGACTTGTTCTGCCATACGGTGAGCGAAACGTAGTTGCCCTGCATATCCTTCTTTTTGCCACCATCGTATTTGACACCCTCCTTTTCGTCCAGCGTGACACGGCGCATCAGGTGAAAGTACTTGAAGCCATCGAGTTCCGCCAGACGTGATTTGCGGTTGGCCCAGCGCTTTTCAAATTTCGCCTCTTTCCCAGCTCGGACGGCAAAACGATTGGAAGCAATGTATCGATCGGGTTTGAGGTTTTTGGTAACTGCTGCAGATGATTCCTTGGAGGCTTCATCGGTAGCCGAAGAACCAAGAACGATGTTGGTATTTCGTTTGGCCATAGCTGCGGTGCTTGTAAACGATTCGACCGTCGCTTTGTGGAGAAGAATCGACACAAGTGAGAGTAGAAAGAATTTCATTTTTGTGTATATGTGATGCAAAACAAAGATGGGGTTTGATGGGTGTTGACTTTCAATGTTTTCAACCAGCAAGTTGGGTACTGGTATGTTGTTTTTCTCCCGCGATGACTCCTAAAATAATCTTGATTTTTCTCACCCTTCTCCTAACTCACCGAAAGATCCGAAACTACTAGTTTTGATCGAGCTAGTCGTCTTTTCATTCCTCGAAGAGATTGACTCAATATATAAGTGTGTATTGAAAGCCGCTGATGTCACGAAGTGTTTCTTATACACGAACGAACATAAAAGAATCTGGCTGATGTCAAACTTCCGGACGCAAATAAATGAAAATGCAAAAAGGTAGGAATTAAATTTCACGAGTCACAAAACGAAAATGTTGGGTGAAAACTAGAGTATTGATAGAAGTGTTCTTAGAATTATGAAAACTAAGTATTAAAATGTTGAAAATTTATGTAGTAAATGTGCGATTCCATGAGAAAAAATGAGAGACAAGCTCATGGGATTTAAAAACACAAATAATCTCCCGAGCCAATACAACTTGCTTGTACTGTCCTTGGTTGAAAATTTCAAAATGCATGACAAGCTACAATTTGGATCAATTGTTGTCCAATTGCGCTCTTAGATTCATGCTGGGAGATAATTGTAAAAATAATTTTGTTGATAATAGCAGTGCCGCATTCCGGTTTTAATTGCTCTTTGGTGGGAAGGATTATCACGAATAAAAAATTGCCTCCAGCCGAGTGGCGATTTCGTCAAACGAAGGCCGCTTCTCTGGTTGGGCGTCCCAACATTCCGTTATGAGTGTCCTCATCTTTGGACAAGGAACAACTGCTGTGAAAGTGTTGTTCGAAGGCCGCAGTCCGTCGTGCGCTACCTTCCTGTAAAAATCGAGCAGTAGATTTGCTCTAGGCATGTCGTCCATGCTATCGCTGCTGTTCGCATCGCCGTTATCGGTTACGCTGGAGGGCGAAGGCTTGGGTTTCTTTTGAAAAATAGATTTGAGTGAAAACTTTTTCTTTTCTTTGAGGCCCATGAGGGCATGAGAGTTTGCATAAGGAAGTTCCAAGGCACACATCTCGTAAAGCATTATACCGAATGAATAGACGTCCACCTTGAGTGTGTATCCTTCGCCTCTCATGATTTCGGGAGCCATATAGCGTGGTGATCCGCATATTTCATCTGGATCACATTCGGATACCTTTTGTGCCATTCCGAAATCGAATAGCTTGACGTTCCTCTCTTCATCGAAACCAACATTTCCTGGTTTCAAATCTCGAAGAACAATATCATGAGAGTGTATGTATCGCATTGCATCAACAATTCCCATTGTGGTGCGTTCGATCCGATCAAACATCTCTATTTTCCGTTTGTCCTTGGTTTTGAAAGTCTTGTAATTATTGGGCGTTTTCTCTTTGATAGCACGGTCACGGGCCAACCGCTCTTGCAATACTTCTGTTAGCACGTCCAAAACTAGAAAGTATCCCTCGATTTTTTTGGACGAAGAGGGCTTTTCCATCTTAAAAGAGGCGAATTTCTTCAAGGAACGGTTCAAGTCCTTGATGGACTGGTTCAAGCTCTTTCCTGGGAGGCTTTTTGCGCTAGCGTCGCGATCGCTCGTGCCGGAAGCGAGTCCCATGAAGGATTTCGAAAATGTTTCGCAGCACAATCCACGAAGTTTGATGACGTTCTTGTGATCGAGTTCCGATAGGGCCAAAGCCTCGGTGGCCAAATCAGTCGCGGCCATGATCAGCGCATCGTCATCATCAATCCTGGACGGATTGATTGATTTCAGCGCGAAGATCTCTCTCTTTCGACTGTGATCTGAGCCTTCTTCTTGTGGTCTTAGAAATGACGATGCAGTAACAGAATGAACGTGGCAATACTGGCCTCTTCCTAAAAACTTGATCTTGTTGAGGTCCTCCTGATCAACGGCAACCACTGGTGTCGCTGTATCGTTGGTTTGGTTGTATAATATATTCGCGAGATTCTCGTCGTATTCCGACAAGCGCTTGACCAATCTATTCACTTGATGTTCAGAAAAGTCGGTGGATGTGTAAAAGCCTGGCCTTTGTGGCTCGCTTTCAATAGGACTCTTGCTGCTTTCATATTGATCAGATTTCTCCGATCTAGATCGAACCGAGCTTGATTCCAAGGATTCGTTATCGTCCCACGCCACGTTCTTGACGGAAGCGCTCTTTTTCATGCAAGAAGTTAAATCTGTTGATTCTTTGCCGGATGAAAGGTCTCTATAATCTATGCTACAGTCAGATTCGGGAGATTCAAAATCTGTGCTTTCAAATGTGGTAGTACTCTCTCTGAAATTGATTTTATCGGGAGAACTAGATTTCATCGGTTCCCGATCAATCGGTTTGAAACAGGTAATAATTTGCGTTGTCATCGTTGTTTCCTGATTACGAAAGAAGCCAGATATTGGTCGGCCCATCGAATAACAATCTATGAAGAACACCCAACGGATTAGACCACTAGTAGAGAATAGAACACTTGCGCTTCCGGAACACAATCTACGTTTCGCTACTTACGGTTTTCAAATTTCTTGATAGCCCAGAGGAGTAGAGGGAAATGGTTTGCTAGTTGTCACGGTTACCAATACCCTTCACTTTCAGATAGGAATTGATTTTATAACCGCGGTCAACTGCTAAAGGAGCTTTTCACCGTCCTCAAATGGATATATATGGCTAGAGGGGTACGTATTGGAGCCTGTCACTTGTTCATTGTACGTAAGGAGATTTTCCACCGACGGAATACTGCTTCTTCTGTTCGCTGAAAAAAATCGAAGTAAATTCAAATCAGAAGTAGTTCTTCTTCTTCTTCGCGAGGAATTATTCCGGCATTAACACAAGAAACCGTACCAATAATAATTGGTGGCAGGATGTTTGTCCGTAAGATTACCGAGAACCGCTTAAATATTAAGTATCAGTGGTACAGTATTATCCTTCAGGTGTACGATAAGTGTTGCAATTGCATTTAGAGTAATGATTGAGGTTATCAATTGGCGGACAATAAGTAAGATCGGAATTAGTTTATATCAATAGAGAATCCATCGAGTTCTTAAAAATATCAAAAAGAAGGACAATAAGTAGATTCGATGCTTCTCAGCTGTTCCATTCAATAATTGTAAACGAAGTACGACAGTTTGGGGAGCCTGACTCATCGGTTCGCCGAAGTCTTTTAATATTACCAGCTGTTCAGAGGTGTACTGCCGTATTTTGAGACGGAATTTTGGGATCCCCAGAAATACGTTTATGGAACCAAGCGCCGAATGGTGCCATCTGTTTCCCCGAGAGGGAAATGCGAACCCCTCCTCGGACTAACGAAGAAGCTCCAGGGATCGCCTTCCGAACCTGGAGTGCAAGGTGTCTTTGCATGCCACAGCAAAGGGGTACCTGTTGGGTGAGTGTTGTGTTGGATTGTTGGCCCAGATGGGTTAGCCAAGGGCAATGTGTCGTAAAAGCACTATTACAGTGCTAGGGGTGGTGTAGGGGAGGGCTAACGTAGCCCCCAGTTGGTCTAGTACTCACAGATTGCACCCATGGAGTGCACTAGTCCTATAAATTTGACCAGTCCAGCTGATGGAGTGCTCTCCCATTCCATGATCACACCTTCGGCGCTGGATATACCATTACTTAATCTACACCGACCACACAAGGCACAGTGGGCCCACTCTCTTCGGTCAGTAGCGACAAGCAATGATTAGACACTCTAAACTTATTAACTGTTGTTAATGTCATTGTTGCAGGTTGTGGCCCAAGCACCATGTGGTGGTGGGCATGGTGTGCCAATAACTCTCTCTCTGGGCACCCAACAATTGCCCCAGGCCAATGAGAATTGATTTTGCGTCTACAAATAATTCGTCCATTCAACCCATGTGACCCAAACTTTGATTAGAGGGTAGGAGCAGAGATTACAATAGCAACAAAGGGAGTAGAGGGGGCAAAAGAAGTCACCTCAAACCATTGCTAGCTAGGCAAAGACTCAAATTTGAATACTGACGAGTATTTTGATCGAGAATCATCGTTTACAATCTTGAAGGGAGAGATCATCGAAATCGATGAATCCTACTTTTGCCCAGTAGTCTATTTGAGATGTTTCCCTCGGTATCGACAGACCTTTTCGACCTTGGCCCTTGCGACTTGCAAGATCTGGCTTCCCTGGTTTGGGTGCAATTGTCCCATGCCAACCAGAGCTCCCACCACGGCTTCCGCCGTACATACCTGCCGTTGACCAACACCATTGCTATCGTCGTTAGGATCATTTCTAGACGACGATCCATCGTTCCCCCGAGCTCGCAGAGGAGCCAGAATCGATACCAAGTCCTCTGGAGGAAGAGCGGTTTCGTTATTGTTATTGTTGTTGTTCTTTGTGCTCTCATTCGCAAAGAAGGTTTCGTCGATGGACAAATCCAACCTCGGTAGGTGAGAAGGCAGACGTGCCACCATGCGTCTCGCATTCCTCCAGGTACCATCAATAGCAATAATTACCAGTTTTCTTTGGGGATATTTTTGGAGTTGGTGCTTTATGGTTTGCATCGATAGGAAGGTTGGTTGATTTTTGGCGTCGTTGGGTGAATCACTCTTGTGTATTTTTTGGGTCGTATTGGTCTTTTTGGAAACGTTAGGCCACAATACCACAACCAGAGGAGGAGGATCGTCATTGGTCGTCTCGTCGTCGTTTTCATTCCCAACAACAGTTGTCGTTGTTGGTTTCCCTACATTGGATAGGGGCGCCAGAATCTCTTCCAGGATGCGATCGTGCTCTGGCAATCCCTTCATGAGCATTCGGCATTGGTAGCCCGAGATTGGAAGGGTGAGTGATAAAATAATCCCGGTGTTGGAGGTGAGTCCCCATTCTCGATGGTGCGTCCAAACCACCACCTCGGTATTGTTTTGGTTACCTTTGGTTGAATGGTCTTTGGTAACAGCAGCAGCCACCAAATGTTTGTTGTCACACACGCAAACGGGTTGGTAGGACCAGCAATTTCGACACACAAAGGGTTGTCTGCCGTGTTGGAACAAATGTTGACACTGGAGTTGGTGTTTTTCTCGACCACTCAGAGACGAAGATTGGAGGATTTTGTGCAGGTCGTTCGAGGCTTGTTGTCGACGTTCTTTTTGAGCCTGGACTTCTTCGACAGATAGGTTCAAGGCTCGGGCGTATTGTTCCGGGGTCGACAAGTCCTGGTACGAAAACTTGTTGTCGTGTTGTTGTTGTTGTTGTTGTTGTTGTTGTGGTTCTGGCGTTGGATTGTTTCGATCGTTTTCTGTCAACGATAATAATCTTGTGGATGATGGCGATTTCACCAACCAAGAGTGCTGGAACGAAACTGCGGATGGAAGCGAGACTACCCAGAAAGAAA